>Ga0182027_10006437_pt1 | contig 17570 bp, 10 predicted proteins | sample 712E1DmetaG_FD_121300 | JGI IMG/M metagenome (GOLD analysis project Ga0182027, IMG submission 121300) | Permafrost microbial communities from Stordalen Mire, Sweden - 712E1D metaG (Illumina Assembly) | ecosystem: Environmental > Terrestrial > Soil > Wetlands > Permafrost | place: Sweden... | reverse complement strand
CTGCTGCAAATAGTAAATTTTTAATACTTTTGTTTAATTCATCATCAAAGATACAAAAGAAAAATGAATCTATATCCACTGAAATTCAAACCCATATTCAAAGAAAAAATTTGGGGCGGAAATAAAATTAAAAGCATACTAGACCTTGATTATTCTCCCCTACCTAATTGCGGTGAACTGTGGGCTTTGTCCGGAATAGATGAAAATCCTTCTATCGTCACCAATGGTTTTCTTGAAGAAAATGAACTTAATGAGCTGGTGGAAGTTTATATGGGCGACTTAGTGGGAGACAAAGTATTTGAAAAATACGGCAACGAATTTCCGGTACTGATAAAATTTATTGATGCGCAGCAATGGCTGTCGGTACAGGTACATCCGGATGATAAGCTGGCAAAGAAAAGGCATCAGTCACTTGGAAAATCTGAAATGTGGTATGTATTGCAGGCTGACGAAAAGGCTGAACTGATCAGTGGATTCAGCAAAGAAATGAGTGAGCAAAAATATCTGGACGCTTTATCAAATAAAGAACTGAAGGCCATTCTGAATTTCGAAAAGGTAAGTAAAGGTGATGTATACAACATTCCTGCAGGACGCGTTCATTCATTAGGACCGGGAATATTTATTGCAGAAATCCAACAGACATCCGATGTCACTTATCGCATTTACGATTGGGACCGTCAGGATGAAAAAGGCAATGAGCGCGAGCTGCACACCGAAGAGGCCTTAGCTGCCATCGATTTTTCGTTTCAGAAAAATTACAAAACAGATTATCATGCCACGGATAACATTTCATCCGAACTGCTAAACTGTGAGCATTTCACTACGAACATGCTTTCACTAACAGAAACTGTGGAAAAGGATTATTTCGCACTGGATTCTTTTGTGGCTTATGTTTGCATTGAAGGTGCTGTGAACATTGCATATTCTGAAGGAAAAGAAAAAATAGTTGCCGGAGAAACAATTTTAATTCCTGCCGAACTGAAGGAACTGACCTTAATTCCTGAGCCCACAGGAAAACTACTGGAAGTGTATATTAAATAAACTTCAGTCCGAAAACCTCAGCCATCGAGGATTTTACTTTTTGTTTGACCTCTTCAATATCTATATTTTTCCCTAATTCTTTTTGTATAGAAGTAACGCTTTTATCAGTAAAACCGCAGGGATTGATATAATTGAAATAATTCAGATCTGTATTTACATTAAATGCAAAGCCATGCATGGTAATGCCTCTGCTAACGCGCACTCCAATGGCACAAATCTTTCGGACTTTTTTTGATTTTGTGTCAAGCCACACTCCTGTGGCACCGGGCAAGCGTTCGGCAATAATACCATACTCTTTTACAGTTCGTATAATTGTTTCTTCAATTTTGAAAACATATTCCTTCACTCCGATATTAAATGAACTCAGATCGATGATCGGATATCCGACAATTTGTCCCGGCCCGTGATAGGTGATATCTCCACCACGATCAATTTTAAAAAAAGAGGCTCCTTTTTCTTTCAGACTATTTTCATTGATCAGCAAATTATCCTGAGAGCCGCTTTTGCCTAGAGTATAAACATGCGGATGTTCGCAAAAAAGTAAATGTCCATTCACTTCGGCATTTTCTCTTTTTGCTGATTGCATCTCAGATAAAAGTGTTTGCTGATATTCCCATACAGCGGAATACTCAATGAGACCAAGGTCTTTAAACAATACGTCGTGCACGCGAAATTTTTTGCAATGTTACGAATAATTGTACAATATAGGGTTCGTTCTACTTTTATATCTTTGCAAAAATATTTTACACATGGAATTTAGCGAACAGGAATCCATCCGACGGAATTCATTACAGGAACTCATACAACTTGGCGTAAATCCTTATCCTGCCGACCTATTTGAAGTGAATGCTACTTCAAAAGAAATTTTAGAAAAATTTTCTGCCGATCAGTCATTGTTTCAAAATGTAAGTATTGCTGGTCGTATCATGACACGGCGCATCATGGGAAATGCTTCATTTGCGGAGATACAGGATGCAGAAGACCGGATACAATTATATTTCAATCGTGACGAGATTTGCACAGGAGAGGACAAAACATTTTATAATACTGTATTTAAAAAACTGCTTGATATCGGTGACATCATTGGCGTGGAAGGATTTGTATTCATCACGAAAATGGGAGAGATCACCATTCATGTAAGAACATTCAAAGTGTTGTGTAAATCACTTCGTCCATTACCTATTGTAAAAGAAAAAGATGGAGTAGTCTATGACGCGTTCACTGATGCTGAACAGCGTTATCGCCAGCGTTATGTGGATCTGATCGTAAATCCTCAGGTTCGTGAAACGTTTGTGAAACGCTCACAGTTGGTTAATTCCATGCGTTCCTATTTAAATTCGAAAAGTTATCTCGAAGTTGAAACCCCCATATTACAGCCCATTTACGGAGGTGCTGCTGCTCGACCATTCAAAACACATCACAACACTCTGGATGCGACACTTTATCTTCGCATCGCTAATGAACTTTATCTGAAACGCCTTATTGTCGGAGGTTATGAGGGCGTGTATGAATTTTCCAAAGATTTCCGCAATGAAGGAATGGACCGTTTTCATAATCCGGAATTTACTCAGATGGAATTGTATGTTGCATATAAAGATTATGAGTGGATGATGGGTCTTGTAGAAGAAATGGTGGAAAAAATCACTATGGATTTACATGGAACAACTGAAATAAAAGTGAATGAAAACGTAGTTAATTTCAAGCGTCCTTGGAAACGTTTTACGATGTTTGAAGTGATCAAACATTTTACAAGTATTGATATTTCTGCTATGCAGGAAGAAGAACTGAAACAGACTGCATGCAAACTGGGCGTGGATGTTAATGAAACGATGGGTAAAGGAAAAATTATCGATGCGATTTTTGGTGATAAATGCGAACCGCTTTTAATACAGCCTACATTCATTACAGATTATCCTGTGGAAATGTCACCACTTGCAAAGAAGCACCGCAGTAAGGAAGGATTGGTTGAACGCTTTGAAGCAATCTGTAACGGGAAAGAAATCTGCAATGCTTTTTCCGAACTGAATGATCCGATTGATCAGCGTAAACGCTTTGAATCACAATTGGAACTTGGCAAACGTGGTGATGATGAAGCCATGGTACTGGATGAAGATTTTCTTCGCGCTATTGAATTCGGCATGCCGCCCACTGCAGGGTTAGGAATCGGTATCGATCGTTTAGCTATGATCATGACCAACTCACATTCTATTCAGGATGTTTTATTTTTTCCGCAAATGCGTCCCGAAGTGAAAGCTCAGGTAGTAAGCAATGACACTTTTTCGGCAATAGGAATTCCTGAAGTTTGGATTCCATTGATTCAAAAAGCCGGATATACTGGGCTTGCACAACTTAAAGAAGCAAACCCGAACAAACTTTTTAATGATCTGTGCGGATTAAGAAAAAAAATGAAGATTGATGCTCCACCGCCTACCAGAGAAGAAGTCCAGCAGTGGATTGAAAAATCATAAATTATTTTTAAAAATATCTGACATGATAAATAAAACCACAACAATTTTTATTACACTTCTTGTTCTTACAAGTTGTGTTTTCGGGCAGAGCATGAAACTTACCAAAGATGTAATCAAAATCATTAAGGAGCGTGATGAGATTAAAAATACAAAAACCAAAGCCCACATTATTTATAAATGTTTATACGATTCTATATCAGGCAATTACAGCCCTCAAAAAATAGCTTCAAGGAAAACATATGATAAAAACGGAAACATGATAGAATTTCTATCTTATGATGCTAATGGAAATATTGATCACGCGACCAGATTTAGCTATGATGGCAACAATGAAATCCTTCGAACTGATAGCACTAAGGATGGTGTCCTGAGTGATAAAAAAACATACACAAACAATTTGGTTTCAGAAGAAGTTACGAAATCAGGAGCTACAGAAAAAAAATCTTTGTTCATATATAAATTCAATAAGGACGGATGTTTGATAAATAAAAAAATGCTGGATGATAAGAACAAAACCGTTTCAGAAGAAATATTTACTAACGACAAGGTCAATAAAATTACGCTTTATGTTTATAACGACTACTCATCAAAAGTGAAAATAATTAGGAAATACGATGCCAACGAAAACGAGATTGAATATAATTATTTTTCACCTGCTGATCACAAAAAGGCTTATAGCAAAATTATTTCTTCGTATAATGAAGACGGATTTATTGAGGAAGAAAAGGATTTTTTATATGACTCCATAAACGTCATAAGAAAATATACTTACAATGAGGAATACCTTTTAAAAGTAATTTCATATGACGCTAATGGCAATATGGGTTTGTGGTCATCATATAAATATAACGGGCTATGGTTTCTTATTGAAGAGATTGACGGGTATGCAAACCAACCAAGGGAAAAATTAATTTATAAGTACGAATATTATGAATAAATATAATATTTAACTCCAAGGCCACTAATTATAAATATGCAACATATTACCGTCGTAGGTATTGTTGTAATATTTAAGTGATCTGTTAGCCGGGCCATTAATTACAGATCCGTCGGTGATAATAAACTTCGACCCACAGCAGGAATCAATAAGTGTAAGCCCTGAAGCTTCTACTTCAACCAGTGCGCAGGAATTTGATGGTTGATAAGGGCAATCACGTTCGTATGCCATAAATTCATTTTGAGAAAGACGATATACAATGATACCTCTCACGCCTCCTGTAAGATAAAGATATCCACCTGGAGCATTTAGTTCAAGATATTGTGTGGAATTCGGATCAATCAGGATATTCACGGAAACAGATGGTATTTCATCTTTATCCTTTTTACAGGTAGTCATTGATAAAAAAAGAAATATTAAGAGAAAAAGTGAAGAAAAATTTATTGGTTTTAAGCGATACATATATTTTGGTTACTTTTGAATTCCAAATCAAAATTAATAATATTTCCCAAACCATCAGATTTGAAAAATGATTTTTTAATAACAGCAGGAAGAATGAAACAGGAATGCCTCCGCAGTATTTTTGTTTTTCTTTTTACTGTTTTTCTTTTTTATGATGGTTCGGCGCAATATGAAATTAAGAATGGGACTTGCATAAATACATCAGACACTACACGTGTGCTGGTTGTTTTTGCAGAAGTGGATTATTCAAAAACCCCATGTCCGTCGAATCTTCCAGATAACATTGTCGGAAACTGGCCTAAGGATAAAAACGGAAAGACTCTCCCGCCGTCGGATGCAGATTCTTATTTTGATTTGGATATAAAACAGGGTGAAAAGCCCAAAGCCTATCTTACCGATTTCTATCATCAGGCATCCTATGGTAATTATGTGTTGCTTGGAGACTATTATTCCGAAGTAATTTCTGTTCCCTGTAATAAAATTACGGTAGGAGACGAAGGATTAAAATATATTTCTGATGTGCTGAATAAAAAAAATAATGGCGATAGCACATTATATTCTTTTCACGGGTTGCCTTTGAAAATGTTTGATCTTTGGACGCCAACAAAGGCTGGACTTCCCAAGATAAAGAAGCCTGATGGCAAAATAGATATTTTATATATAATTTGGAGAAACAACAGATTTATTTATACTGAAAACACTACTGACAATTCAGGTTATGGGATTCATTCAACAAATGGGTTTCCCATTAAAAACATGAAAGGAGAAAATAATGCGGCTTCATTTAATGCAGGGTTCAGTGCTGGTGGCGCCTTCTTTATTATCATTGCCGAACACTTACATGGATTGTTCGGGGGCAACAACTGGCATTGCGCTAACGGAAGAGGCCTGCACACTTTTTTATTTGTACCGGCTTGTTATAGTATTACCGGGCAATGCGCTGCTGCTATGCAGACAGCCTGCGGATGGGACCGATGGATGATGGAGTGGAAAAATCCGAAAAAAGAATTATTAATCAGCGCCCTTGATAATAAAGGAAAAGAGTCAAATACCGAATTACTCATTATGAATAAGGAGGTCCGATGTGATACTTTTATTCTCAGGGATTTCATAACGTCTGGTGATGCGATCAGAATTCAATTACCGCATATCAATTGGCAAAAAAACGGTGATGTGAAAAATCAGTATTTATGGCTGGAGAATCACCGAATGAATACTCGTTTCGATAAGTATTATACTGAAGACTGCGCAGATAATGATCATGGAAAATTCCCGGTAGGTACGCCAGGTATGTATGCATATATTCAGGTCGGGAAAGATGTCAAGGCTGGAGGAAATGAAATCTACGAAGGGAAAAACGATTCACGGAATGCTCTTGGCAGTTGGTTGTTCCCTCTTACTGCTGAAGGGAATTATGATTTTTATTATGACTTTGATCGCATTCAGGCAGCCAATGGTAGTTTGTGTTGTAATTGGGGAAACGCGAATATCCCGATAGATATAAGTAAAAGCAGCCCAAATGCTTTCACCGGAGCCTCAGACCTATACAATAATCTGGACTTCAACAAAGATGGTAAATTATATTCCGGAGATAATATTCTTCCCGGTCTTAGCGAAGTGGTTGATGACAGTGTTATTTCTGATTGCAAAGAAAGTGGTGACTGGAAGGATGCATTTTGTCATGCAACCGGAAACACTAAAATTTCCATTGCTACGAATCCTCCATCAACACCTGTTTATACTTATGCCACCAATTATGAATACGGTACTTATGCCCTGATAAAAGGCAAACCTGCAAGTTTCGAAAACCGTATTATCTGGTTGAATGGTTTGTCCGTAGAAATTCTGGATGAAAATGTCTTCGGTAACGGAGAAATTAAAGTGAAGATCCGGTGGGATGATTATGTGGTAGATAAAAACGTGCGATGGTGCGGAAATATTGTTCTTAGCCCGAATGATTTTGATACTCTTAAACCATCACTGGTACTTGAAAAGAAAAAAAAGATTGTTCTTGATAGAGGCACTACGCCTACGTTTCCCGTTGCAAAAGAAAAAGATTCTGAAGGAAATTGGATATTCTCCGATACTACAACCCTAACATTAAAAAAGAATTCTTACACAATATTAAAGTCGGGTTCTGCGTTAATATTGGAAAAGGGAAGTAGACTAATTATGGAGAAAGGAAGTAAAATCGAAATAGAAAAAAAAGCCAGGATTATCCTTAAAGATGATAGTAAAATAATTTCAGATAAAAATGCAATCATTATTAAACAAGGCAAAACAAAAACGATTATTACTCAAAAGAAGAAAAATGTGAAAGTGCTGATACATTAATTTCAATTAAATAATAACTTTGTAAAAAATAAGAAGACGTGAAGAAGTTTTTAAAAAGAATATTATTGATAACAATTCTTATTCTACCCCTTGCTTCTTTTGCACAGGATAGCAAGAAAGATAGAGAAATTGCAAGGATGAAGGAATACAGGGAACGGGAAACTTTTAAGGCATACAAGAAAGCAGTTAAACGCCAATGGAAAATACAATCCCCTGAAACGCGAAAACGGATGCGTCAGGATTTGCGTAAAGCAAAAAAAATTAATTATCACCGCAAAGACTTTTTCCTGAAACGATGGTTCTTCAAAAAAGGGCTGAAGAAAAAGGGTCATGAGGACACTACAGATCCAACAAAATAATTTGGAATAAATATTAAATAGAAATGAAGAAAAATAATTGCAGTATTTCTGCTTGCTTCAATACAGCGCTGATATTGCTTTTACTTTTTTGTTTTTCCCATCTGATAGCGCAAACGCCTTTCAACTATAGCAATATTAAATTCGAAAGGATTTACTCTGAAAATATAAAAATTGAAAAAGGCCTTTCACAAAACAATGTGTACAGTATTATTCAGGACCGAATAGGATTTATGTGGTTTGGAACCTGGGACGGTTTGAATAAATTCGACGGATATAATTACAAAATCTGGAAGTCGGTGCTCTATAATAAAAGTTTTGGTCTAAGCAACGAAACAATTTATTCATTGTATGAAGATAAGGACGGCTTAATCTGGATCGGAACAGAAAGTGGATTAAATATGCTGAACCGTAAAACCGGAAAGATTATGCAGTTTAAATATAATCCGTCAAATAAAAAAAACATCTGTAATGATACGATCAGAACCATCACTGAAGATGCTGATGGTTTTATCTGGATTGGGACACAGAATGGTTTGGATAAAATCGATAAAACTTCCGGGAAAATATTTCATTATTATCACAGCAAAAATAACCAGAACAGCATAAGCAGTAATATTATTTTTAATCTTTTTATTGATAATCAGAAAACGCTTTGGATTGCTACAACTAAAGGCTTAAACAAATATAATCCTATTTCTAACAACTTCGTCCATTATGTACATGATATTAAAAACAGGAACGAAGGCATCAGTAATGATACTGTCTGGTCTGTCTGTCAGGATAAATTCGGATTTCTTTGGTTGGGAACCAATAACGGATTGAATAAATTCAACATCACCACCGGAAAATTTGTTCATTACTTTCATAATGCGCAAAATGTAAAATCTGTCTGCGGCAATCAGATTAAAAGGGTTTTTGAAGATTCAAAAGGAGTGTTATGGGTAGGAAGTGATGGAAATGGTTTGGATATTTTTGAAAGAAGTGCTGAAAATTTTATTCACTATAAATATAATTCAGGGGACAATTATTCAATAAGCAATGATGTGATCAATGCTATTTATGAAGACAAAGCCGGAATTATCTGGGTATGCTCGGGAAGCGGCTTGAATAAAATTGACATGAACTCAAATAAATTTCGTCATTATCATAGTTCGGCCGAAAGTAAAAACAGCATGAACTGTAATGTGGTATGGTCTCTTCTGAAGGACGAAAAGGATTGTGTCTGGATTGGTACCGAAACCGGTGGTATCAATTTATTTGATACAAAAAAGAATTCTTTTTCTTTTTTAATGCATGATCCGAATAATACAAACAGCCTTGCAAGTAATAATATCAGATATATTTTTAAAGACAAAAATGGTGCTTATTGGATTGGCACCTATGAATCAGGATTAGATAAATTTTATAAAGGGAAATTTATACATTATAAGGTAAGTACTGGAAAGTGGAACTCCATCAATATTGAAGGAGTCAATTATATTATTCAGGACAGGTCTGGTTTTATTTGGCTTGGAACCTATGGAGGTTTGTGTAAGCTTGATCCAAAGACCAATAAAATGACTACCTATAGAAATCATAGTAATGATCCATACAGTTTGAGTAATGATATTATTTTTTCGATAACTGAAGACAGCAAAAATAATATATGGGTCGGAACCTATGGCGGAGGAATATCAGTTTTAAATAAAAAAACCAACAAATTTAAAATTTATAAACACAGTTACACTGATACTACTAGTTTAAGTAACAACAGGATCTTTTCAGTGTATGAAGACAGGGATGGATTCTACTGGATTGGAACCATGGGCGGAGGATTAAATAAGTTTGACCCCAGAACTGGGAAGTTTAAAATTTATACTGAAAATGAAGGATTATCAAATAACGTGGTATATGCAGCACTTGAAGATAAAGATGGAAATTTGTGGATTTCAACAAATGGAGGTATTTCTAAATTCAATAAAAAGAAAGAAACCTTTGTTAACTACGATGTGAAAGAAGGCGTGCAAAGCAATGAATTCAATTCAGCCGCCGCTTTTCAAAGTTCAAACGGAGAAATGTTTTTTGGTGGGATGAACGGCTTTAATGCTTTTTTCCCGGAGGAAATAAAAAAGAATACTCATGTGCCAAGGATTGTAATCACTGCTTTTAAAGTGTTTAACAATACCGTGCATGATGAATGTTTTGGCGGAGATACTATTGTACTGAAACATTCAGACAATTTCTTTTCTTTCGAATTTTCCGCACTGGACTTTACCAATCCTGCAAAAAACAGATACGCCTACAAACTTGAAAATATTGACAGGAGATGGATTTATACTGATGCGAACCGGCGTTATGCAGAGTACACAAATCTCAGCCCGGGCACGTATATATTTAAAGTGAAAGGATCAAATAATGATGGGGTCTGGAACGATGAAGGAATTGCAATTACCATTATAATCCGCCCGCCATGGTGGGCTACCTGGTCGTTCCGTATTTCAACAGCTCTGTTATTGATCGTTCTTATCGTTTGGATTGTTTCAATCCGTATGCGGCAAATGCGGAGGAAACATGAAGTGGAAAGAAAAATGCTGGACATTGAAAAACAACTTTTCGAATTAGAACAAAAAGCACTGCGCCTTCAGATGAATCCGCATTTTATTTTTAACTCCCTTAATTCGATTCAGAGTTTTATTCTTTCTAATGATACGGATAAAGCTATTTCATATATGGCAAAGTTCTCACAATTGATGCGCCTTATCCTTACCAACTCGCGCGAATCATTTATCCCCGTGAAAGATGAAATGAAAGGGCTTCAATACTATTTAGACATTGAACAACTTCGTTTTGATAATAAATTTGATTATTCCATTCATATTGATAAAGAAATTGATGATGAATTCATGGGCATCCCACCCATGATTATGCAACCATACGTTGAAAACGCAGTGCTTCACGGGATCATTAATAAAAAAAGCAAAGGACATATTAGCGTCAGTTTAAAGCTAGAGAATAAAATTATTTTTTGTGTGATAGAAGATGATGGCGTCGGCCGTGAACGGGCAATGCAGATTAAAAACGAGTCTGGTCTTAAACATAAATCACGCGGAATGGTCATTACAAAAGAGCGTTTGGAAATTCTTAACAAACAAAACAAAAATCAAATCACGGTTAATGTGATCGATCTTATGGATGACAGCGATAATCCTAAAGGGACAAGGGTTGAAATAAATATTCCATATAAAGATGTGTGATTTATTTCAGATGCTATTTATTATTTTCGGATATTTGATTTTTAATTCCTTGTAAAAATAGAAAAAGATTTTATGATAAAAGCAATAATTATTGATGATGAAAAAAAATCCAGAGAGACGTTATTTTTCCTGTTAGAAAGATATTGCCCAAACGTTAATGTGGTTGCCCAGGCTGATGGATATATTTCTGGAATGTCTGCTATTAAAGACACGAACCCGGATGTAATTTTTCTTGATATTCAGATGCCTGATGGTAATGGATTTAAATTACTAGAAGATATTGGTGATATTAATTTTGATGTGATCTTTACTACTGCATACGATCAATATGCCATCAAAGCCATCAAATACAGTGCACTTGATTATCTCCTTAAACCCATCGTGCCTGATGATCTTAAGGCAGCCGTTGAAAAGGTGGAGAAGAAAAAAACCGGAGTTGATGCACGCACGAATATTAATTTTCTTCTTGAAAATATAAAAAATAAAAACACAGAATTCAAAAAGATAGTGCTTTCTACTTCCGAAGGAATGTTTGTCGTTGAAATCAAAAATATTATCCGTTGTGAATCCGATGACTACTATACAACTTTTTATATGGAAGATGGTAAAAAGATTGTCGTATCAAAAACGATAAAAGTAATTGAAGAGTTATTGGAAGATTATAACTTTCTGCGTCCGCACCGATCTCATTTGATCAATACTATTCATATTAAGAATTATAATAAAACAGATGGAGGGACCGTGATCATGAGTGATGGAAGTCAAATTCCGGTTTCCAGAAGAAAGAAAGAAATTATTCTTGATATTATTAATAATCTTTAACTGGTTTTTTTTCGAACAACTTTTTATACGGTTCTCATTTTTTGATAAAAAAGTAAAAATTTCGTCGATCATTTTTACCGTATTCTGATCCAAACCTACCGTATTCTGATCCAAACCTACCGTATTCTGATTCATCCTTGATTTTTGGATTCAGGCAATAGTATCTTTACACCCAAAAGAATCTGCAAATTTTCTATCAGAAAATTAATACTTAAAACAAAATGAAAATCTTCGCTCCATATTATTATCAATGGAATTCTAACACAGCAGGAGTGCTGTTTTCAGACAGTTTGTCTGTTCGATCAATGCAAACGATTCCTGTTTTCGATACTTTCTTCTGCATTAACCATTGGCTGATGAAAAACATAAATTTACCTGAAGTAAAAAAGTGTAATCAATAAACACAAAATTATGGAAGAAAAACTTACTTTTTAAAACCTCTCATTTCTAGCGAAATGCAAAAAAAACACTGGATGGTGTGAAATTATTTGGATACTAAATTATTTTATTTTTAACTTTACCGCCTTTTAACGCATAATAAATATTAACATAAAATGATGAGTATGTTACGTAAGTTACTATTAATAAGTGCAATTCTGCTGGCAGCAAATGCAATTTTTGCTCAGTCTTCCGGAACCCTGAAGGGAAAGTTGACCGATAAAGACAAGAAAGACCCGATACCCTTTGCTACCGTTGTGATTTCGACAGGGGGAAAACAAGTTGGGGGAGCTAATTCTGACTTTGAAGGAAATTATACTATCAAACCGATACCTCCTGGAAAATACGATGTAAAAGCTACTTCTGTCGGATTCAAATCTATGATGATTACCGGTTTGGTGATTAACGCTGATAGAATTACTTTTCAGGATTTCGCAATGGAATCTTCATCTACTGATTTAAAAACTATTGAGGTTGTTGAATACAAAGTTCCTATTATTTCTAAAGACCAGACTACAACCGGAGGTGTGGCCACATCTGAAGAAATTGCTAAAATGCCCGGCCGTTCAGCAGCATCTGTGGCTATTACTGTTGGCGGTGTTTTCTCAAGTAATGGCACCGATATGAATATCAGGGGTCAGAGAACTGAAGGAACTGTTACTTATATTGATGGCGTGAGGGTTCGCGGTTCTTCCAGTATTCCTGAGTCAGCCATTGAGCAGGTTGCTGTAATCACTGGTGGTACTCCGGCCAATTATGGTGATGCTACTGGTGGAGTTATTAATATCACAACCAAAGGACCGGCTAGAGTTTTTGGTGCTGGATTAGAAATTTTAACTTCCAAACTTCTCGATCCCTACGGTTATTCTCTCCTTGGCTTTAATATGCAGGGGCCACTTATCATGGGAAAAGACACCACAAAAACTTCTTCCTTATTAGGGTTTTTTCTTGCAGGGGAATTTTCTTATGCTAAAGATCCAAGACCATTTCAAAACGGGTTGTATAAGTGTAAAGATGATGTGTTGGCAGATCTAGAAAAAGCTCCGATCCGGCCAACGGGTTTGTCAACCGGCGGATATTTCAAAAACACTGAATATGTAACCAATGATGCCGACCATTTGGAACATCTGAAAGCAAAACTCAATTCTGCTCAAAAAGCAGTGACTCTTTCCGGGAAACTTGATGTCAGAACCACTGCCAATACAAACCTCACATTCGGTGGCAATTTCGATTATTCTGATCAGAATACTTTTCAATATGATTATTCTTTATTTAATTTTAAGAATAATCCGGAAGAAACTTCTAAAACTTGGCGGGTCTTCGGTCGATTTACACAGCGCTTTCCCGGAGATAAGGATAGTAAATCCATAATAAAAAATATTTACTATTCTATTCAGGCTGATTACACGAGATATCATTATGTTTTGCAGGATCCTGACCATAAAGATAATCTGTTCGATTATGGATATCTCGGGAAATACACAACTCATAAGGCGCGCTATTACGGGGACAAAGAAGCAACAGACACCACCCTCAATTTGACCGGCTGGTTACTGCAAAATAACTATGATATAGGTGTTGATTTTGAAAGAAGCGAGGTTAATCCTGAACTGGCAAATTACACATCTCAATATTATGCTATGTATCCAGATTTAATATACCATCTTAATGAGTCAAATATTCAGTTAAATGGCGGTTTGCTGAACGGACAGATTCCTGATGCAGTTTATGGGTTGTGGGCAAATACCGGTACGGTATATAATGCTTATAGAGTGGCAAATCAGGCTCAGATCGGTATCAATATCAGTGCCTCTGCGGATGTTAAAAATCACGCCATTCAGTTTGGTCTAATGTACGAACAAAGAAGTGACAGTTATTATGGTTATGCTCCTTGTGGTCTTTGGACCCTTGCCCGCCAAGAGACCAATAAACACATAGCGCAATTGGATTTCCATCATCCACATCCTGTATATGATGCCTTGGGGGTTTATCAGGATACCATTAATTATGACTATATTTATGATGCCGCATCCCAATCATTTTTTGATTATAATTTAAGACAGAAGCTTGGAAAACCAGTGGATGGTTTAGAATGGATAGATGTGGACAGCTATTCGCCTGAAACATATTCAATTGATATGTTTAGCCCTGATGAATTACTTAATAGCGGAAAATCTTTAGCTGCTGCTTATGGATATGATTATTATGGTAATAAACTCACTAATAAACCTAGTTTTGACGATTTTTTCACCAAGAAAGATGCAAATGGAAACTTTACCAGGGAAGAAAGTGCATTTGAACCAATCTATATGGCCGGTTATATTTCAGATAAATTTGCATTTAAAGATCTAATCTTTAATGTGGGTTTACGTATCGATCGTTTTGATGCCAATCAGAAAGTACTTAAAGATCCTTTCCTATTGTATGAAGCAAAAACAGTGTCCGAAGTAACCGAATTGGATGGCATTCCTGTTTCGCATCCATCAAACATGGGATCCGGTTATGTGGTTTATGTTAATGACAAAAACAATCCCACTGCTATCCTTGGATATCGTAATCAAAGTGTTTGGTATAATGCAGAAGGAGCTGAAATAGCCGACCCTACGGTGTTGGAAACAGGTTCCGGTATTATGCCATATCTGGTGGACCCCAATCAGGGAAATGTGAATTCAAAAGCATTTAAGGATTATGAACCACAGACTTCTTTTATGCCTCGTATTTCATTTTCATTTCCAATCTCTGATGAAGCATTATTCTTTGCCCATTATGATGTGCTGACCCAAAGACCAACCAGTTATTTACGCATGGATCCTGCATCATACTATTTTATTCTGGACAGAAATGATCAGATAGATAATCCAAATTTAAAACCTGAAAAAACTACTGATTATGAATTAGGTTTCCAGCAGAAATTATCTTCATCTTCTTCTTTGAAATTGTCAGCCTATTATAAAGAAATGAGAAATCAGGTACAGTCATACAGATATGTGGAAGCTTATCCCTGTAACTATACATCCTTTAGTAATATTGATTTTGGTACGGTAAAGGGGATGACTATTTCTTACGACCTCCGAAGGACTGGAAATGTCTGGATGAAAGCCAGCTATACTTTACAATTTGCTGACGGAACCGGTTCTACTTCCGGATCCGGGCTAAATATGGTTAATTCTGGACAACCTAATCTTAGAACAACAAATCCGTTTGATTATGATCAAAGACATGCATTTGTGGGTGTGGTTGATTTTCGTTTTTCAGAAGGAAAAGAATATAATGGTCCAAAATGGACTCATAAGGTCAAGGGATCAGATAAAGTAAAAACGGTTCCTCTTTTTCAAAATACTGGAATTAACTTTACTTTTAATGCAGGCTCAGGTACTCCCTACAGCAGACAAAGTAATGTAGTGATTCTTGGGACCTCCGGTGGTTCAATATTACAGGGATCTCTCAATGGATCGAGAGAACCATGGCAATATAAAATAGATGCGCGCCTTGACAAGGATATTAATTTTAGATGGGGGAAACGCGAATTTGCAATGAATGTCTATCTGCAAGTGCTGAATGTACTGAATACTAAAAATATTTTAGCAGTCTACGCTGCTACGGGTAATCCTAATGATGACGGATATTTGGCCGCAGCAGAATACCAGAGCATGATAAACGCTACGACCTTCCCGCAGGCATACAGAGATCAGTATTCAATTGCGGTGGACAATCCAAATAACTATAGTTTACCACGAAGAATCCGTTTAGGAATCAGCTTAAATTTATAATATTTAACTATTAAAATTAATTTGCTATGAAAAATATAATTCGCACATTAATGGTAATGTCAGCAATCTTCCTGTTCTTTAGAGACAGTTATGCTGATAAAGATCGTTCTTTAGGATCTCACAATACCAATTCCGGTTCAGTAAACAAAGTCAAAGCAGAAGGTTGTTCACCTGCAACAGGTTGTATGGATCTGGATTTGAATAACGTAAGAGCCCGTATCAATACCGGTGGAGACATGTGGTGGGATTTACAGAATGTGTCGGAATATTATATTCCAAAAAACACAAAAAAAACCAGTATGTTTTCAGGCTCGCTTTGGATTGGTGGTGTTGATGTAAATGGTCAGTTAAAATTAGCTGCTCTCCGTTACAGGCAGGTTGGTAATGATTACTGGCCCGGCCCATTGACTACAGACGGTACTGCTGCTGTGGATGTTGCCACATGCAAAAAGTATGATAAACATTTCAAAATCACCCGCAACGAAGTCAATGAATTTTTATCGCATTGCGATCCTGTTGACGGTCATTTTGTGGGTGCCACGGGATATTCAATCCCTGCCTCCATAAGCGAATGGCCCGCTCATGGTGATGTTTCCAAAGGCCAACCTTATTATTTAGCTCCGTTCTATGATAATATTAAAGATGGAGGAGATTATAATCCTTATGAAGGCGATTATCCTTATTATGATATTGATAACAGTTTGTGTCCTCTTGGTCTTCCGCCGGGAACCGCCCCTGAAGGAACACCGGAACAATTTACAGCACCCGGTGGTATTCTTTCTGATGAAGTGTTAAAAGGTGATCAAACCCTGTGGTGGGTGTTTAATGATAAAGGGAATAGTCATACAGAAACGCAAGGACAGGCTATTGGTTTGGAAATTCGCGCACAGGCTTTTTGCTTTGCTACGAATGATGAAATTAATAACATGACCTTTTATTCCTATGAAATTATTAACCGTTCTACTTATACGTTGACTCAAACTTATTTCAGCCAATGGGTTGATACCGATCTGGGCTATCCAAAAGATGACTTTGTGGGTTGTGATGTGAAACGTGGTTTAGGATATTGCTATAATGGTAAGGCTATTGATGGAAATGGTGAGGCTTCTTCCTATGGTGCTCAACCTCCTGCCGTGGGTGTTGACTTTTTCCAGGGACCTTATATGGATCCTGACGGCATAGACAACCCTGCTGGTTTGTGTGATGTCGGCATTAACGGAGTGAATTTTGGAAATTCAAGAATTGATGATGAACGCTTCGGAATGAGAAGATTCGTTTTTCATAATAATGATGAAACCGTTCAGGGTGATCCTAAAATTGCTCCGGAATACTATAACTATTTACGTGGTATCTGGAGAGATGGAACTAGTATGGTATGGGGCGGAAATGCACATGTATCCAATGCAGGAGCTTGTGGTCCTGAGTGTGCATTTATGTTTCCCGGTGACTCTGATCCATGCTATTGGGGTACTGGTGGTGTTCCGCCAAATTGTTTACCTTATTGGACAGAAGAAACAGCCAATAATGTTCCAGCCGACAGAAGGTTTATGCAGTCAGCCGGACCATTTACTCTCAAGCCGGGAGCCGTTAATTATATTACCGTGGGTATTCCGTGGGCAAGAGCAGTCAGCGGAGGACCATTCGCTTCCGTAGAATTGATGAGGCAGGTTGATGATAAGTGTCAGAAACTTTTTGATAACTGTTTT
>Ga0182027_10006436_pt1 | contig 17570 bp, 17 predicted proteins | sample 712E1DmetaG_FD_121300 | JGI IMG/M metagenome (GOLD analysis project Ga0182027, IMG submission 121300) | Permafrost microbial communities from Stordalen Mire, Sweden - 712E1D metaG (Illumina Assembly) | ecosystem: Environmental > Terrestrial > Soil > Wetlands > Permafrost | place: Sweden... | reverse complement strand
TGAGATCGGCGGGCTAGAGACGCTCTACGACCGCTATCACGCGGTTGCATATGCGCTCGCCCTGCGCATCACAACCGAGACCGGGCTGGCAGAAGACGTCGTCCAGGATTCGTTCCTTGGCCTATGGCGCAACGCCGGCCGCTATGCCGAAGACAAGGGCAGCGTCAAGGGCTGGTTGCTGGCCATCGTCCGCCACCGTGCCATCGACTCGATGCGCCGCCGCCGCAACGGCGTGACCATCGGCGATGAGAGTGAAGAACTGCTTCCGGTCGCCTTGACGCTGCCCGATATCTGGCCTGAGGTCGCCGGGCGGCTCGATGCCGAGAAGATCAGGCTCGCGCTGGCCAAGCTGCCGGAGGCGCAGCGCGACGCCATCGAGCTGGCCTACTACGATGGCCTGACGCAGCGGGAGATCGCCACCAGGACCGGCGCCCCTCTTGGCACGGTCAAGAGCAGGATGCGGCTCGGGCTGGTCTCGCTGCGGCGCGAACTGATGGACATTGACGACGGGTCCGACGGGACGGGCCCTTCAGCCAGGGCCGCCGGAGCCGCAGCGCTCCCGTTCACCGGCCCGGAAGGCAGGGCCTGAGATGGTCATCGCCTGCGATCGCGTTCGTGATCTCGCTCCGGGCTTCGTTCTGGGGGCGCTGGATGAGGCAGACATGGCCTCCGTCCGCGAGCACCTGAGCACCTGCGCGAAGCCCCATCCGGAGCTGCGAGAGATGGGCGGCGTCGTGCCGTACCTTGGAGGCTCCCTCGATCCGGTCGAGCCGCCGAAGCACCTCCGCGCCGCCGTCATGGCCGCCGCTCTGGAGGATCTGCGCGCTCGTTCGGCGGAGAAGGCCGCGCCGGAGGCCGCGCCCGTGTTCACGGTTCTGGCGCCGGTGCGCTCCGCTCGGGTGGTATCGCTGGCACGCGTTCGAGCCCTTCGCAGCCGGCGCGCAGTAGCCTGGCTTACCCGCGTCGCTGCCGCCGTGGCGGTCGTCAGCCTGGTCGGATATGCGGCCGCGGTGCAGGGGGATCTGAACCACGCCCATCAGGCGCAGGCTACGGCCAACAACTTCTACAGCAAGTACACGGTGCCGGGAGTCCTCCACTTCGTTCTTACGCCGGAGACGGGGCTGCAAGGGGCCGGGGACGCTCTTCTCCTGCCGAGCGGTCACGTCCAGGTGCTGCTGCACGGCCTGGAGCCGACTACGGGCGACGAGGTCTACATGGTCTGGTCGAGCGTCGACGGCGGCGCCATCACCAGGGCCGGTTGGTTCACAGTGGACGATCAGGGCCAGGGCTTCCTGGAGATGGACAATGAATTCCCGTCCACCTCGTTGTGGCTGATGGTCTGCCTCGAGCCCAACAGCGGAGTGCAGAAGCCCACCGGCCCGGCGATTGTGACGGGGACGCTCTGGCTCTATTCGCTCCCGTCCGTGACGACACCGGCCTGACCCGCGCTTTGTCCCGCGGTTCGCCGCCTGGCGCGGTTGGCCGCCTGGCGTCCGGCTCCGCCTTGCTCGGGACGCGCTGCTAGTTCGCCGGGGGCGTCCGGCCCACGACTCTCGCGCCGCCCGCCTCGTGGGCCGACTGCATCGCCCGCTCCGCGACTTCGATCAATTCCTCGGTCGTGCGGCCGTCCAGCGGGAAGCCGGCGATCCCCGCCGACACGGTGATTGACTTGCCGTCCACTGGCGCCAGGGCGCTAATGCCGCGCACCAGCCGCTCCGTCACGATCAACCCATCCGGTCCCGGGGCGAGAAGCAGGAACTGGTCGCCGGCGTAGCGAGCGACGGTATCCACTAGGCGGACCGATTCGGCGAGTATCTGGGCCACGCGGCGCAGAGCCTCGTCGCCTGCAGCGTTGCCGCCGGTCCGCTGGATCTCCTCGAAATGGTCGATCTCGAACAGCGCCACGGACAGCGCCACTCCCTGGCGGCCGGCGCGGGCGACTTCTAGCTCCAGCAGCCGATCGACGGCGCGGCGGTTGGCCAGCCCGGTCAACGGATCGGTGTGGGCCAGCCGATCGAACCACTCCGCGCGTTCGGAGCCCATCGCCACCGCCAGCGCCCGCTCCACGGCGACCGCTGCCAGATCGGCCAGCGGCTCCGCACCGAGCAGCGTCTCGCGCCGCGGGAGCGGCCCCGCGAATCCGAGCGCCATGGTCCCGAGCGCGATCTCGATTCCGTCGCGCCTCACGATCAGCGGCAGCAGGTATGCGGTGGTCGTGCCGCGAAGCACCGGCACATGACCGGCGTCGTCGATCTCGAGCGGATGGCGCGACCTGGTGACATTGGCCAGCGGGTCGTGGCTCTCGGCCACCGACGCGACCGAACCGGCGTCGGCGGCGACTTCCGCAGCTATGCCGAAGGTGATCGCCAACTCGAGCTCGTCGTGGTCGCCGTCGAGAATGTAGACCGCGCCGGCGCTGGCTCCCAGATGCTCGCCAGCCAGCCCCAGCAGCTCGGCCAGGGCGTCGTCGAGATCGTCGCTTCGCGCGACGGCGGCAGCGGCTGCCGCGAAGAGAGCGCCGTCTGATCGGTGGTGGTGCGGCCGTTCGCCAGGCACGGGTCCTCCCCTGAAGCGTCGACGTGAAACCGCCGCGATTGTACGGCCCCGCATCGCCTCGCGCGATACCCCTCTCCGAATATACTCGGCCCGTGAAGCTCGTCGTCGCTATCGTCCACAACGAAGACGCTAAGGTCCTCATCGACGTCCTGCTCAAGCATGAGCACCGCGCCACCTGGCTGCACAGCTGGGGCGGCTTCCTCAAACAGTCGAACTCGATCGTCATCGTCGGCGTCGAGGACGACAAGGTCGATGAGATCATCGGCCACGTCCGCGAGAACTGCCACTCGCGCACCCAGACGGTCAGCCCGATCCCGCCGATCATGGAGCCGGGCGAGTTCTTCCTGCCCTACCCGCTCGAGGTCGAGGTCGGGGGCGCGGTCGTGTTCATCCTCCCGGTCGACCGGTTCGAGCGGATCTGACTGGCCCGCGGGCCGGGAGTGTCGGTGAGCCCATTTCGGCCGGACCTGGTGGACGTCTGGATCTTCCGGGCGGAAGGGCCCGAGATCCTGCTGCTGCGCCGCTCGCCCGGTCGGATCCTGCCGGGGTTGTGGCAGTGCGTCTCAGGCTCACTCGAAGCCGGCGAGTCGGTGACCGATGGCGCGCTGCGGGAGCTGCGCGAGGAGACCGGCTTTGGCGCGGCCGAGATCGAGGGCTTCTTCGACCTGGACCAGGTAAACCAGTTCCACGAGCCGTCGGTGGGGGCGATCCTCAGCAGCGCCGTCTTTGCCGTGCAGGTCAGCGCCGGCGCTGAGCCGCAACTCTCTCACGAGCACGACGCGATGCGCTGGGTCTCGCCCACGGCGGCGCTCGAGCTGGCCATCTGGCCCGCCTACCGCGAGTCGATCCGCCGCATCGAGGAGAATCTGCTCGACCCCGCCAGGGCCATCTGGTTCGAGCTGACGCTCGACGGGCGGCGGGCGCGGCGGTAGGACCTGGCGCGACCCGCGAATTCGATCCAGACTGAGCCGGGCCGATACCCGTTTCGGCCTCCCCGAGCCTCTTATGTGATGTGAGGATCATCACGGAACCGCTCGACGAGGATCAGGATCGAGCCGCCCCAGGGCGGCTGCCTCGGACGATGTCCGCGCTGGCGCCGACTCCGGAGTGGGTCGCCACGCTGCACGTCCACGGTCCGCTGCTACTGGCCGCGGCCCGGGCAATGACCCGGGACGAGGCCGAAGCGGAGGACCTGGTCCAGACGACCTTCGAGCGGGCGCTCCGTGCGGCGCCGACGATCAGGGACCCGCGCGCGATTCGCGCCTGGCTCCTGACCGTCCAGACGCGCGAAGCGGTGCGAGTCGTGCGGCGGCTTCGTCGCACGCTCCGGCTCGAACCGGAGGTCCACGAGCTGCCGGTCGGCGGCCCGGGCACCTCCGCATCGATCGAGCTCGACGAGGCGCTGGGGCGCCTGTCGCGCCCGATCCGGGCCGCTGTTGTCCTCCACCACATGGTCGGACTCTCCGTGCGCGAAACGGCCGATGCCCTGGGCGTCACGGAGAACACAGCCAAGGCGCGGCTCAAGACCGGCCTGGCGCGACTCCGGGAGCTGCTCGATGAAGACTGACACGCACGGCGGCGCTGCCGCCGAAGGCAACGGCAACAACAAGCTCGAAGAGCGGCTCTCCGGCCGTTTCGCCGTCGAGCTGGACCGCGCCGAGCGGGACTACCCCGCCCTGCGCGAGAAGCTGGCCGGGAACGTGCCGGCGGCCCGCGGCGCGCGCCGGCCCTGGCCGAAGATCGCCCTGCCGATGACGTCGGCCGCCGTCCTGGTGGTCGCGGTCCTGGTCGGCGCGGGGCTGTTGTTCGGCCCCGGGATGGGTTCCGTGGTCGCGCCCGCTCCCTCCGCCTCCGGTGTGGTGATGAGCGCCGACGGCATCCCGACGCAGATCGACGGAGAGCATGTTTACCGCGTCACCGACCGGGCGGAGTGGCAGAACCTGAGCGGCAGCTTCCTGCTGGGCGGGTACGGACTCGACTTCGTCATGTCCTGCCCGACGTGGTTGCCGCAGCCATCGGCCGAGGCCGATCTTCTGGGCCAGTGCGGCGGGGTCGAGCTGGCGCCGTCCGCCAACGAGAACCCCGGCTCCGGCCTGCTCATGTTGGCGCCGGAGGGATCGAGTTCGCTGTCTGGCTGGCTTGGCGGACCGGCGATAGTAGTGCGCGTCCACACCCACGATCCGGTTGCGGCCGGTTGCTCGGTGGATCAGCAGGCCGCCTGCGAAGCCGCCGTCGTCGGCGAGGCGGTCGTCTGGCCCACCGTGCCGACCGAGATCGCCGGTGAGCGGGTCTACCGTGCCGCGGATCAGGCTTCGTTCCCCACTTCCGGCAGCTTCCTGCTGGGCGGCCCGTTCACCAAGCCGTCCGTCATGCCGCCCTGTCCGATGCAGATGAACGAGACGGCCGCCGAGCAGCAGCTGATCCCGTACTGCTACATCCTCTCGATCGACGGCCTCGAGCTTGCGCCGCAGAGCAACATCGACGAGCCAAACGGTGAGATCGTCGTGGCCCGCGTCCACATCGACGACCCGCTGGCAGCGCAGTGCCCGGCTTCCGACCGCGCCCAATGCCAGACATCGATCGTCGTCGAAAGCGTGGTCTGGCGCGGCGCGGCGCCTGCCGCACCGTCGCCCACGCCGGGCGAAACTGGCAGCCCGAACCCGGCCTCATCTGAGAGCGCGGGGCCGGTCGCATCCACCGGATCGGGGGCCGTCGGGCCCGGCGGCGTGCCCACCACGCTCAACGGTGCGACGGTGTACCGGGCGTCGAATCTACCCTCGTCGCCGATCTTCCTGCTCGGCGGCAGGCTGACGCGCGATACCACATGCGCCGCCCCGGCCACTCCGGTGGCCCAGCCACCCGCCTGCGGCTACTGGATGGTCGATGGCGTCGTGGTGGGGACAACGATCGATCTACCGGACTCGCTCCTCGGTCAGGTCGTCGTGGCCCAGGTCGAGGCCGGTCGCGCTCTGGCCGTCTGCCCGGGCGGATCGTGCACCAAGAGCACGATCGTCGTCATGGCGATCGTCTGGCCCGAGGCGGCGGTCGCCACGCCGCCCGCGCCGCCGAGCCCGCTCACGCCGTAGGCGATCCGAAGCCACCCTCTCGACCGATGCCCGATGATTAGGGCCACTGCCAACGCCGCGGCGACGCCCGGGAGGAACCATGTACGTGACCCTGGTCAACATTCACGTCAAGTCGGAGCACCTGGCCGAGTTCATCGATGCGACCCGCGCCAACCACGAGGGTTCGGTTCGGGAGCCGGGCAACCTCCGCTTCGACGTCCTGCAGTCGGTCGAGGACCCGACTCGCTTCATTCTGTACGAGGCCTATCGGGACGAGGCCGCGGCGAAGGCGCACAAGGAGACGGCCCACTCCGCCGCCTGGCGCGACGCCGCGACAGACTGGATGGCCGAGCCGAGAGTCGGCGTCCGGTATGACGGGCTGTTCCCCGCGGCGCCCGAGGCGCGCCGGTAGCGGCCGATGGAAGGCTTCGAGTACGTCTCGACGCTGAGGCTGCCGGAGATCGTTGCCGGGCCGGGCGAGATCTCCGAGCTGCCGGGCGTGGTCCGGCGGTTCGGGCGGCGGGCCCTCGTGATCGTCCGGCGGCCGGGCTTCACCGAGGGCGAGGATTGGGCTCGGATCGAGGCGAGCCTTTCGGCAGCCGGCGTCGAATTCGAGGTCGAAGGCGTCTCGGGCGAGCCTTCTCCGGCGCTGGTCGACGGAATCGTCGCGCGCGTCCGGGGACGCCGGCCGGCGGGCGAGCCGGTCGATGTGGTCGTCGGCATCGGCGGCGGCAGCGTCCTCGACACCGCCAAGGCGGTCGCCGGCCTGCTGATCCCGGGCAATTCGGTCATGGATCACCTGGAGGGCCTCGCGCCCGGCCTCCCGTACAAGGGGCCCGCGGTGCCGTTCGTGGCCGTCCCGACGACCGCAGGCACGGGCAGCGAGGCGACCAAGAACGCGGTCCTGAGCGTTCGCGGCCCGAGCGGATTCAAACGCTCCTTCCGCGACGAGGGGCTGATCGCCCGCGTCGCGATCCTGGACCCGGACCTGCTGGCGAGCTGCCCGCCGGAGCTGATCGCCGCCAACGGCATGGACGCGCTGACCCAGCTGCTTGAGTCCTACCTATCGACCCGGGCCAATCCCGTGGCGGATGGCCTGGCGCTGAAGGGTCTGGCCGCGGCCCGCGAGGGGCTGCTCGCCTGGCACGAGATGGCGGTCGCGGGTCTGGGAGGCGCGCCGGCCGCGGACGCGGCGCGCGCCGCGATGGCCGCGGCGGCGCTCTGCTCGGGGATCTGCCTGGCCCAGACGGGGCTCGGCGCCGTTCATGGCGTTGCCTCGCCGCTGGGGGCGCTCTTCCCGATCCCGCACGGCGTCGCCTGCGGTGCGACGCTGGCCGCGGCAACTCGGGTCAACGTGGCGGCGCTGGAGCGGCGCGAGCCGGGGAACTCGGCGCTGGGGAGATACGCGGAGCTCGGGCGGCTGCTCGGTGGGAGCGGCGCGGCCGCGCTAACCGACGGGGAGGCGCGCGCGGCGCTGGTCCAGCTATTAGAAGACTGGCGTGCCCGCCTCGCCGTCCCGCGGCTCTCCGCGTACGGCATCACCGCGGCCGACATCCCGGCCGTCGTCGCCGACTCGCGCGGCAGCAGCATGAAGACCAACCCGATCGTCCTGACCGACGACGAGATCGCCGCGATCTTGAGCGCTTCGCTCTAGGGCCGCGGCGGCGTCCAGGTCGCCGGCGGGGCCGCGGATTCACTGCGCCGGCGGTCGGCGTGGCCTCACCGGAACGCCGGCAGCACCTCCGCGGCCAGGTACTCCAGGATGTCGGTCGTGGCGAGCCCCGGCACGTCCGAGACGACGATGTAGTTCATGCCGGCGTCGATGAGGCGGCCGTACGTGTCGATGACCTCCTGCGGGCCGCCGACGACGGCGTGGGTCTTGTACTCCTCGAGCGACTGGCCACGGCGATAGCGCTCCGTGAGCGCCACTGCATCGTCGCCCGCCCGCAAGAGAGTGGTTTCGACGTTCGTGGACCGGATCAGCGCGTCCGGGTCGCGCCCGAACCCCTCGCAATGGGCCCGGACCACGTCGAGCTTGTGGGTGTACCAGGACATGTCGGTGACGTGGCCGCCGAAGTTGGTGGCGTCGCCGTATTGGGCGGCGAGCTTGAGCGTCACCTTCTCGCCGCTGCCGCCGATCCAGATGGGCGGGTGCGGCTTCTGGACGCCCTTGGGCTCGTTGATGGCGCCGGAGACCTTGTAGTAGTTGCCCTCGAACGAGGCGTACGGGTCGGTCCACATGGCGCGGATCACCTGGAGCGCCTCGCCCAGCATCCGCAACCGCTCGCCGGGCGTCGGTGGGAAGTCGTATCCGTAGGCCAGGTACTCGTGCTCGTACCAGCCGGCCCCAATCCCGAAGTCGAGCCGGCCGTGGCTCAGCACGTCCACCGTCGAGGCCATCTTCGCCATCAGCGCCGGATTGCGGTAGCCGTTGCAGGTGACCATCTGGCCGAGCCGGATGCGGCTGGTGTCGCGGGCCAGCGCCGCCGTCGAGGTCCAGCACTCGAAGGTCGTCTCGAGCACCGGCTTGAAGTAGGTGTGGAAGTGGTCGAACAGCCAGATCGAGTCGAAGCCCAGGCGCTCGGCCGTCTGAGCGACCCGGCTCATGGTCTCGTATTGCTCGATCGGATCCTCGATGTCCACGAGATCGAGGATCCAGCCCTGAGGCAGGAACAGTCCGAACCGAACGGGTGCCATGACTATCCTCCGGTGGCAGCGATTGCCGACAACGATAGCGCTCCGGTCGGCTGTGGCGGCGATGGGCCTGGCGGCCGGCACCGGCGCGCTGTACCCTCCGCATGCCATCACGAATAGAGCCGCTCGTTTCAGGGAAGCCGGTGCGAAACCGGCGCTGTCGCGCAACTGTGAGCGAGGAGTGGCTGGCCAGATGCCACGGGGCGAACGCCCGGGAAGGCGGCCAGCAGCGACGATCCGCAAGCCAGGAGACCTGACCGAACGGCGCAAGTCACCCACCTGCGCGGATCGGATGGGAGGCCTCCGGCGGCGAGGTTTCCCCCGGCAGGCGGGCATGCCGCCGGAGGAAGAATGCGAAGACTGGTCCTCGCCAGCGCGATACTGGCGACTCTCCTCGCCGTTCCACTGGGTCTGGTGGCTGCGCTCCCCACATCGGCGTCCGCGCCCACCGATTCGGAACGGGCAACTGCCGCTCTCCGATACCTCTGGGAGGCTCAGCTGCCGGACGGTTCCGTGGACCACTCCCTCGGCGAGACGGCCGACTTCGTGATCGGGACGGCGGCCGCGGGCTACGATCCGGCCACTCTCCTCGACTGCACGGGCACCGCCACGGCGTTGGGCTACCTCGCGACCGCGTCCGACGCGGCCGCCGGCGACGCGGCGAAGACGGGCAAGACGATCCTGGCGGTCGTCGCGGCCGGCGGAGATCCGGCCAGCTTCGTGGGGCGCGACCTTCTCGCTCGGCTCGACGCGCTTTACCACCCGGACAGTGGCGCTTACGGTGACGGCTCCACGTTCTCGGAGGCGTTCGCGATCCTCGCGGTCGTGGCATCGGGCGGCTCGGTGCCTGCGAAGGCAATCACCGAGCTCGAGTCGCTGGCTGACAGCGACGGCAGCTGGAGCTACGGCTCCGCGCCCGTCGCGGCGGGCGGCGGCGACACCAACTCCACGGCCATCGCGCTGATGGCTCTGGACGCAGCCGGCGACCACTCGACCGACGAGGCGGCCCTCGCCTACCTCCAGTCGCAGCAGCTCGCCGACGGCGGCTTTCCGTACCAGAACTCGACCACGTATGGACCTCCCGCCAGCGATCCGGACTCCGATGCGATGGTCCTCCAGGCGCTGATTGCGGCGGGCCAGGATCCCGAAGGCACCGGCTGGTCGCAGGACGGCAACTCGGTTCTGACGCACTTGCGGTCGACCCAGGCCGCCGACGGCGGTTTCGCCTACCCCGGCCAGGCCGCGAACGCGTTCACGACCAGCCAGATTCCGGCGGCCCTCGTTCGCGTCCCCTACGCCGGCGAGGTACACCCGACGAGCGGTCGAAGCCTGCCGGCGATCCAATGCCCGAAGCCGACCACCAGCCCAAGCCTGAAGCCAACGCCCAGGCCGACGGCTCGATCGACCGTTCGACCGACGGCGAAGCCGACCGTTCGACCGACGCCTGCTTCGACACCGCGCCCGACCGGGCAGGCCGAGCTTGCGAACACGACGGGGCCGACGCTCACGCCCGTCCCCACCGCGGTCCCAACCGAATCGACGACCCCGACGGCTCAGGTCGAAGGCGCGACCTTCGTCGCCGACAGCCCCGCGCCCGGCCCGTCCGGCGGATCGGCGCCGCCGGTGCTCCTGTACGGCGCGGCCGCGCTGCTGGGGCTGGTCGTCGTGCTGGGCGGGGGCTGGCTCTACCTCGCCCGGCCGTGGGAGCGGTGATGCGCCGCCTGGCGCTGCTCCTGCCCGTCGCGATCCTGGCGGCGCTCGCTTCGCTCGCGCCGGTGGTGCCGCTCGCACCCACCTGCGCCGCCGCGGGCTCGCACCACGCCGCGCTGCTCGTGGAACACGGGGCCGGCTCGGTCGTGACCCGCTGCGTCGCCTTCGACGCGAGCTCCATCTCGGGCGAGGAGCTGCTGAACCTCTCCGGAGTGGCGTGGTCGAGCCAGACGTTCGGCGGCTTCGGCGATGCCGTGTGCGCCCTGGACGGCGAGCCCGCTCGCTACGTCGACTGCCCGGGCAAGGACAGCTACTGGGCCGTCTTCGTGGCTCGCGGCGGCGGATCGTGGCAGCTCGCGGACGTGGGCATCTCGACCCTCGCGCTGCACGACGGTGACGCCGAAGGCTTCCAGTATGTGCCCGCTTCGGGGGTTGCGGCGGCACCCGTCTCGGCCGGCGGCGTGTGCGCGGCCGGGGCGACGCCGGCCCCTCGCCGATCCGCGGCGGCCGGCGCCTCGGCACCGCCCGCGGCAGTCGCGACGCCGGCGACCACGCCAGCCGAGACGGCGGCCGCCACCGACTCGCCGGAGCCGGCAGCTCCCCTCGCGTCCGGCACCAGGTCGACTGCCCTGCCGCCGCCGCAGGCTCCGCCGCCGGCTCCGTCCAGCGGCGCCGACCTGGGTCTGTTCGCGGCGGCCGTGGCCGGCGGAGGTCTGGCCGGGCTGGCGATCCTGCGACTGGTGGCCAGCCGCCGCCCGGGTCCGTGACGGCCGCCCCCGGCTCCGGCGCCGGCCTCGCGCCGCGGGCCTGGCTCGTCTGGTCGATCGCGGCCGTCACCGTCGCCCTCGTTACCGACAACCCGGTCTACCGCGGGCTGGTCGCCCTGGTTGCGCTCGACGTCCTGCTGACGTGGCTGCCGCCCGGGCGCAGGTTGCGGTCGCTCGCGGTTGCCGTGGCGCTGGCCGCGGCGCTGGCGGCGCTCATCAACCTCCTCGCCAGCCACACCGGCGCCGACGTATTCGCGCGTCTGCCCGATGGGTTGCCCCTGGTCGGCGGGCCGCTGACCCTCGAGTCGCTTGCCTTCGGTGGGGCGCTCGGGCTCGGCCTGGTGGCCGCCCTGCTCTCGGTGGCGCCACTCTCGCTGGTCCTCGAGCCGCACGACGTCGTAGACGCCATGCCCGCGGCGCTGGAGCGGACCGGGATCGCCGTTGCCACTTCGCTGAACCTGGTCTCGGGCTTCGGGCGGACCTTCACCGAGGTCCGCGATGCACAGCGGATGCGGGGCTGGAAACCGGGCGGTCTGCGGTCCTGGAACGAGGTCCTCGTGCCGGTGGTCCTGACCGCCATCGAGGATTCGGTCCTCCTGGCCGAGTCGATGGAGGCCCGGGCATTCGGGGCCGGGCGGCGGACGAGCTACGCCACCGCGCGCGTCGGTGCGCGAGAGGCAGTCGTCGTCGCGGCGGCCCTGGCGGCCGCGACGGTGTTCATCGGCCTGCGAGTCGCCGGCGTGCCGATGGGCTGGTATCCGTACCCGACGCTATCGCTGCCGCCGATCCACCCGCTGGCGGTCGCCGGCTGCCTGGCCCTCGCGCTGCCCGCGTTTCGGCTGCCGGCGCGAGGGAGTCGGCCCCGATGACTGCCTCGATCGGGAGCGCCGTCGCCCGGCTGGACCGGGTTTCCTACTGGTATCCGAACCAGAGCGAGCCATCGCTGCGCGCGGTCGACCTCGAGATCGAGCCCGGCCTGACGCTGGTCGTGGGTGATTCGGGCGGCGGCAAGTCCACGCTGCTGCGGCTCTTCGACGGCCTGGTGCCGCAGTTCCACGGCGGACGGGTGTCGGGCAGGGCGGAGGTGGCAGGCCTCGACCCGATGCGCTCTCCGATCCCGCGGCTGGCGCAGCAGGCCGGCCTCGTGTTCCAGGACGTGGAGACGCAGTCGGTCTACGGAACGGTCGAGCGGGAGATCGCCTTCGGCCTGGAGAACCTGGGCGTGGCCCGTGCCGAGATGCACGAACGAGTGGACGGGACGATGGCGGCGCTCGGGATCGATGGGCTGCGCGGGCGGCGGCTCTCGAGCCTCTCCGGCGGGGAACGGCAGCGCGTGGCGCTGGCCGCGGTCCTGGTGCTGCGGCCGGCGCTCGTGGCGCTGGACGAACCCACGTCCCAGCTCGACCCGGCGGGGGCGGCGGCGGTGCTGGCGGTGTGTCTTGGCCTCGCGGCGGAGGGTCGGGCGGTTGTCATCGCGGAGCATCGAATGGAGGCGGTGGCGCCAGCCGCGAACCGCACCCTGATCGTGGATGGCGGCCGGGTCACGGCCGAGATCGGGGAGCGGGCCGCATGTCACCGGGCCGCATGTCCGCGCGCCACTTGCGATCGCCCGCCCCGTGCCGGGGGCGGCGCTACGGCCTGGGAGCTGCGCGGCGTGGCCGCGGGCCCCGGGCGCGCGGGCCCCGGGCGCGAGGCGGTGCTCCACGACCTCTCTCTGGCGGGCGGCCGTGGCGAAGTCGTGGCCCTGCTCGGTCCGAACGGCTCCGGCAAGACGACGCTGCTGCGGACGCTGGCCGGGCTCCTCCCCCCGCTGGCGGGCACCGTGCGGCGGCCCGCGGGCCGGACCGCGTACCTGCCGCAGAACCCCGGCGCCCTGCTCCATCTGCCCTCGGTCCATGCGGAAGTGGCCCTGACCCTGCGCCGCACCGGCAGTGGCGAACGTCCGGAGACGATGCTCGCCGCCTTCGGCCTCGACCGCCTGGCCGACCGCTACCCGCGCGACCTGAGCTCCGGGGAGCGCCAGCGCGCCGCGCTGGCGGCGACCCTGGCCGGCTCGCCGACGCTCGTCCTGCTGGACGAGCCGACGCGCGGCATGGATGCGGCGGCCCGTCGCTCGCTCGCCGCCGCCGTCCGCGACCTGACCGACAGGGGTTCGGCCGTGGTCCTGGCCACTCACGACACGTAGCTCGCCAGGGAGCTGGCCGATCGGACGATCGAGCTGCGCGGCGGCCTTGCGACCGAGCCGGCCGAGGCGCCGGGGCGGAACCCATGAGCATCGCCGTCGTCTCGCTGGCCGGCATCGTTCTCTTCGTCTGGCCGTTCCTGGGCCTGGGCCTGCCGCCGGAGTTGCCGGCCGTGGCCGTGACCCTCGGCGCCGTGGCAATGCTCGGGCTGATGGAGGCCGGCGCCCGCCGCCTCGACTCCGGGCGGCTGGCGCTGCTGGCGGCCCTGGCCGCGATCGACGCCGCCCTTCGCCTGGCCCTGGTCAACGGCGTCGGCGGCTTCAGCCCGATCTTCTTCCTGGTCATCTGCGCCGGCTACGAGTTCGGGGCCTCGTACGGGTTCCTCGTCGGCGCGTTCTCGCTGCTCGTCTCGGCGCTCGTCGCCGGTGGGATCGGACCGTGGCTGCCGTACGAGACCTTCGCCGTCGGCTGGGTCGGGGCGTCATCGGGGCTCGCCGGTTCGGTCGTGCGTCGCCTTCGGCCGAGCAGTCGCTCGTGGCCGCCGGGCCGGCTCGACCTCGGCGTCCTGGTCGGCGTGGCCATCGTGACCGGCTTCGCCTACGGCGCCCTGACAGATATCTGGGGCTGGGTCGCCTTCTACCGCGGTGTCGAGAACATCGGCTGGACGCCCGGCCTTTCCGCCGCCGACACGCTGGCACAGTTCGCCCGCTACTACACGGTGACCTCGCTGACCTGGGACGCTTTCCGTGCGATCGGCGACGCCCTGGCGGTGCTAGCGCTGGGCACGCCGGTGCTCATGGCCCTGGGCCGGCTGCGTGCCCGCCTGGGCTACGAGATCGTGCCGGCGGACTGATCCGATCCCTCGCCGCGGGCGGCCCCGAGCCTGACAGCATGGCCGTCGCCGGCGAAGAGGCGCCGGGCCATCAGCCACCACAGGGCCAGCAATCCATAGAGCGACGACGACCACAGCAGCGTCACGATCGGCGCGAGCGGCCCCCCCGCAACCAGGTTCATGGCCCAGACCATGGTCCAGACGAGCGCGGCGCCGAACCAGGTCGCCAGCAGGACGCCATCCAGGCGGCCGAGCCGGCCGAAGCGCAGGTCGGGAGTCTCCACGGCCAGCAGCAGGCCCACCGCCACGAGAACGAACGCCTCGTTCCAGAAGCTGTTCTTGGGAGCGCCGATCGTCCCTGCCACGAGCGCGAACGCCAGGCCGAGGGCCATGCCGCGGCGCGACCGAAGACGGTCCCTCGCCCGCCACAGGAGCGCCAGGGTTATCAGGCCGAAGGCGGCCGTGGCCGCCAGCATCACGATTCCCGGATCGAAGCCGTGATCCCAGAGCGGGGCGGTCCGGGCCGTTGGAAGCGCCAGCCTGGAAACGAAGCCGTTGATCGACTGGTTCGTGTAGTAATCGTCAGCATCCAGCAGGGAAGCAAGCCCTCCGCTTCCGCTGGCAGCCCAGGGGATCACCGCGACTGCGGCCACGAGGGCTCCGAAGGCTCCAAGGACGAGGCCGGCGGCCGCGTCGAATCGCCGCCCGAGTGCGAAGGGAACGAGAGCGACGCCTGGCACGAGCTTGACGATCGCCGCCAGTCCGATCGTCAGGCCGCCGCCAAACCGGCGAAGGGGTCGCGTCTCCTCGAGCGCGCAGGCCACGCCCAGGGCGAGAAGTGGAATGAGAATCAGGTTGGCTTGGCCGTTCACCACGGTTCCGTAGACGGGCGGATAGAGCCCTGCTCCCAGGGCCAGCGCGAGTCGCCGTCGACCGAGGTTGGGAGATCGGCCGTGGGCCCAGAGAATCCAGGCGGCGACCGCCAGACCGAAGGCCGCGAGAGAGAGCGAGTTGAACGCGACGAGCGCCGCGCCAAACGGAAGCGCCGCGAAGGGGACCATGACCAGGGCGAAGGGAAGAGGGTAGGAGTACCCGCCCCCGACCTGCAGGCTGAGATGCTCCCGGGCCGCCAGCTCGCGCAGGGCGCCGACGTCGTATGGGGAGTGGCCCTCCAGCACCAGACGGCCTGCCAGCCAGTAGTCGTGGAAGTCGTTCGAGCCCAGCCGCAACACCAGCGCCCAGAAAGCCCAACCGACGAGCGGAACGGCGATCGCGGCCAGGGCGAGCAGTGCGACCTCCGAGAGGCCGCCCCTCTCGGTGGCTCCTGCTTCTCTCCCCGCCGATCCAGACAAACGAATCTCCCCAGCCTGCCAAATGCAGTGGCCACGAACGCCAGTTGGGCGTGTCGAACGCTATCAGAGACCGTGCTGCGGCTGGGCCAGCAGCGCCTTCTCCGCCAGTCCCAGCGGCAGGGAACCGCTCTCCGCCATGCGGTCGTGGAAGTCGCGCATGACCGCCACCGGAGCCGTTGCGGCGGACCCGGCCGGCAGCCCCCGCGACTCGAGGTAACGGTCGCGGATGCGCAGGATCTCCAGGCAGCCCGTCAGGTATGCGGAGGCCTGCGTCGGCCACCAGCAGTACCGGCCCACTTCGGCTCGGGCGGTCGGCTCGGGCGTGGCGGTCTTCTCGACCATGAAGCGGACAGCCTCCTCGTACGACATCTCGCCCAGGTGGAGGCTCGTGTCGACGACGATTCGGGCCGCCCGGAACAGGGTCGCCTTGAGGTGGTTGAGATCCTGGATCGGCTGGGTGAAGAAGCCGCGCTCGCGCATCAGCCGTTCGGCGTAGAGGCCCCAACCCTCGTTGAAGTAGGGCGTGCCCAGAACCCGGCGCAGCCGCCTGGCCCGGGCCTTGCGAACCACAAGGTGCCAGTGGTGGCCCGGGTACGCCTCGTGGACGGAGGTCGTGGGAATGTGCCCGAAGCTGTTGGCCGCGAGCCGCTGCTGGATCTCCGCCGGCGAGGCGCCCTCGGGCGCGAACGGGACGAAGAAGTGGCCGAGCCGCGACGGCGCGAATGCGGGCGGCGACGTGTACGACGCCACTCCGACCAGGGGGCGCTGGAACGGCGGCGACGGCAGGACGTCGCACGACTCGCCCTCGGGAATCGTGACCAGGCCGGTCTCGGCGAGGAACTGCCGAGCCTTTGCAGTCCACGCGGCGTAGGTCCGGCGCATCTCCTCCTCGGTCGCCGGGTGGTCTTCGTTGGAGCGTTCCAGGACGGCGTTCCAATCGTCGGTGCCCCAGGCCGAGCGCGACAGGTCGCGCATCTCGGCGGAGAGGCGGTCGTACTCGGCCCGGCCGCGGTCGCGCAGCGAGCGAGCGTCGTAGGGGAGCGCCTCGCGCTCGCGCAGGAGCCGCGTGTAGCGCTCCTCGCCGAGCTGCCACGATCCGGTCGCGGTGCGACTCATGTCGTCGAGATGCGATGCCCACGCGTCCAGCGCGCGAGCGGCCTCCGCCCCGGCCTCGGCGAGCCGGGCCCGATCCCGATCCGTGCCCGCCTCTGCGGGAAGCACCTCGCGGACGTACCGCGCCGTCCCGCGGGCCGCGTCCCGGCCGCGCTCCAGGATCAGCGGATGGGCGAGCTTCGGGTCGAGGTTCGCGCGGCCCTGCTCCAGCGCGTGGGGGGCCTGGGCGAGCCGTGCCACGGCAGCGTCCACGAGTTCGGATTCGGGCCGTAGCCGGTGCAGGAACAACCCGAACAACCCGTTCGCGATCGGCCCACTGTAGGTGACGGGATCGCGGCGCCAGGGCATCCATTCGGCCATGATCGAGCGCCCGGCCATCATCGCCACGACCAGGTCGCGATCGATCCGCTCCTCAGGCGCGAGCCCGGCGTCCGTCAGCGCGGCGAATTGCCGGCTCGTTTCGGCGGCCCCGGCCTGCCTTCGGTCGAACGCCTCGGCCGAAAGGTCGTCGAGGCGGTCGTCGAATTCGGTCAGGCCCAGCCCGCTCGCGCTCACGGGCGATTCCTCGAACTCCTGGCGCAGAAACTCGTCTACCAGCTGATCCAGGTCGGCCATCGAAATCCTCCCTTTTGGACTGCCGTTCATCCTGCCATGATCGAACCCGAAGCGTCCGCGCGAACGACGGACGCGGTCCACGCACGGAGGAGACGAGCGATGGCGCTGCGAGAGCTGGTTGGCGGCCTGACGGACAGCTCCTCAGTGAAGCGAGTTTTCGGCGCGCCGATCGAAAAGGACGGCGTCCTGGTCATCCCCGTCGCCAACATTCGCGGGGCCTTCGGCGGCGGCGAAGGGGCGCCGAGCGCGGCCGATTCCACGCGGCTGTCGGGGTGCGGCGGCGGCGGTGCCTGGTCCGCCACGCCGGCCGGGACCTACGTGATGAAGAACGGCGAGATGAGCTGGATTCCGGCGGTGGACGCGAATCGGTCCATCCTGCTCGGCTGCCTGACCGGCATCATCTCGCTCCTGGTGCTGCGGAGCATCGTCCGGACGATCGTGAAGCGTGGCTGACGGGCTCGGAAACGCCGATCGGGCGAACCGCGGAGGCGGTCGCCCGATCTAAAGTTGCCTGCTCGCGAGCCGGCGTCGGGGCTCATGCCCGCCGGGTCAGCACCACGCTAGTCGCCGTGAAGCTCGCGGCGCACCACGCCCCGAGGAGCGCGAAGGCTCCGAGGGTGATCGGGAACGAATTCGATGCGAGCGTGCCGCGCATGACTTCGCCCATCGCCTGGATCGGCAGG
>Ga0182027_10006435_pt1 | contig 17571 bp, 17 predicted proteins | sample 712E1DmetaG_FD_121300 | JGI IMG/M metagenome (GOLD analysis project Ga0182027, IMG submission 121300) | Permafrost microbial communities from Stordalen Mire, Sweden - 712E1D metaG (Illumina Assembly) | ecosystem: Environmental > Terrestrial > Soil > Wetlands > Permafrost | place: Sweden... | reverse complement strand
TAGTAAAATATTTTACAGGTCTTGTTTAGATTGGCTTGGGTTACTTTGAAAGTTGAACTTAAACTTTAAAGAGTTGAAAATAAAGAAGATTTTAGTATCGCAGCCAGAACCCCTTAATCCGAAATCCCCATATTTCGAACTGGCAAGAAAATATAATCTGAAAGTTGATTTTAAGCCGTTTAATCAGGTTGAAGGTGTTTCATCAAAAGATTTCCGACAGCAAAAAATCAATATACTTGACTTCACAGCAGTCATCTTTACAAGCAAAACCGGTATTGATCACTTTTTCAGGATATGCAATGAGCTTCGGACAGTGGTTCCGGATACCATGAAGTATTTCTGCATAACGGAGAATGTTGCATTTTATCTCCAGAAGTACATAGTTTACAGAAAACGTAAAATTTTTCATGGAAAAGCCAAATTTCAGGATCTTATTGATGTTATAATCAAACACAGAGAAGATAACTTCTTTGTTCCTCTTTCTGAACCCCATAATGCTGAGATCCCTGAGTCGCTTGATAAAAATAGTATCAGGTATACAATCGGAACTCTTTACAAAACAATCAGCACAGATTTTTCGAATTTAACAGAATTCGATTATGATATCCTGGTTTTTTATAGCCCATCCGGAATAAAATCACTTAAAGAAAATTTTCCGGGCTTTATCCAGGGGGAAATTAAAATTGCTGCATTCGGACCAACAACGGCTTCCGCTGTTGAGAGCGAAGGCCTGAGACTAGATATAAATGCCCCTAATCCAAAAGCCCCGTCGATGACTATGGCTCTTGACGATTTTCTTAAAGAATACAATAAAAATTTAAGGTAGCTTTCACAATACTGACTTACCCAAAAAAGTTTAGTACGGACGTTGCATGCAACGTCCGTACAAATATAATATGAATATCACCCGGGAAACGTTTGATAAGTCCGAAAGACTCTGTAGCAGGAAAACCATCGAAACGCTGTTTGAAAGCGGAAATATTTTCTATAGCCCTCTTTTTAAAGTTGTCTGGACCAATTGCCCGAATTCCATCCCCGGTCCGGCTCAGGTTGCTTTCAGTATTTCAAAAAGAGGGTTCAGACTGGCCGTTATCAGGAACCTTATCAAGAGAAGACTGAGGGAAGCTTATCGGAAAAATAAAAGGATTCTTTATGATCATCTTATATCTCAAAACATTCAGATCGTTTTCATAGTTATCATGAGAGGGAATTCTGTTCCTGATTATTCAACAATTGAAAAATCAATCGGGGAGATGATTAACAAACTTATACTTCTCACCTCAAAGACTGATAAATAATGTTAAAGTTGTCTTAATTGTTTCTTTATCAAAACGCTTCCCGATTATTCTTCTTAATTTCGCCGTTCTAAATCAAGCAATACAGGTTATGAAAAAGATACGTTATGCCAGGATAATAATTGTTGTCTCCCTGTTACTGGTTGCAGGAATAAGTACTGGTTTCCTGGTTACCCAGGAGACCAGGGATTTCAGAATTGCTAAAAATCTTGACATATTTTTTACTCTCTTCAGGGAGCTGAACACTTTCTATGTAGACGAGATTGATCCGGATAAAATAATTAAAACAGGAATGGATGATATGCTTAAAACACTTGATCCCTATACTGTTTACTTTCCTGAATCTGAGGCTGATGAATTTGCAATTATGACCACCGGGAAATATGGTGGAATAGGATCACTGGTCAGAAATTCCGGTGATTATGTAGTCATAAGTGAAGTATATAAAGGATATCCAGCTGATAAAGCCGGGATAAAACCCGGAGATCTATTAAAAAAGGTCGATGGTATATCGCTAAAAGGCCTGCCAACCGATAAAGTAAGTGAGAAACTTAAAGGTAGTCCGGGGACTGATATCAATGTTACCATTGAAAGAAACGGAATCGATTCTGTTTATCCTCTTAAACGTGAAAAGATTGTAATGCCACCGGTCCCTTATTATGGTATGATAGATTCAAAAACGGGGTATATTCGTTTTACTAATTTTACTCAAAATTGTATAGATGATGTAAAAACTGCCCTTACTTCATTGAAAAACAGTAATGCTCAACAGATCATCCTCGACCTGCGGGGAAATCCGGGCGGATTACTTACCGAAGCTGTTGAAATAGTAAATCTGTTTGTTGCCGAGGGAAATGAAGTTGTATCCACAAAGGGTAAAGTCAAACAGTTTGATGAAGACTTTAAAACCACAAAACAACCGGTGGATGAGAAAATACCCTTGGCAATAATAATCAACAGAGGTTCTGCATCAGCTTCAGAGATAGTAGCCGGAGCAATTCAGGACCTTGACAGGGGTGTAATTATAGGTCAGAGATCATATGGAAAGGGGCTGGTTCAAATTACGCGTCCTCTGAGTTATAATACTCAACTCAAGGTTACTACGGCAAAATACTACATACCAAGCGGAAGGTGTATCCAGGCCCGCGATTTCTCGCACCCGAACGAAGATGGGAGCGTTGGAATTATTCCTGATTCTCTGATATCTGAATTTAAAACTAAAAATGGCAGGATTGTTAAAGACGGAGGAGGCATTGCTCCGGATATCGAATTGTTACCTGATCCTCTGAGCCAGATAGCACAGGAACTTTATCTGCGGTATTTCATATTTGATTTTGCTACTAAATATTACTGGACTCATCGCGATATTAAATCTCCGGAACAATTCAAATTTACAGATCAGGATTACAGCGACTTCAAAACATTTCTTCTTAACCGGAAATTCAACTATAAAACGGTAACTGAAGAGTCTCTTAATGAACTCATAACTAATGCCAAAAAAGAAAAATATTACGATATTCATAAGGATCTGTTTAATGACCTGGAAAAAGACATCACCCACAGTCTTGATCAGGATCTTAAAATGTTCAGAAGTGAAATTACCGATCTTCTTGAAGATGAAATTGTAAGCCGCTATTTCTATGAAAACGGCGCAATTGCTTATACTATAAAAAATGATGAACAGGTTTTAAAAGCCCGTGACATATTAAATAATAAAGAAGAATACAATTCCATACTTAAAGGAACTGAAGGATCGATTCTGGTTACAAGGGAAAATGATCAGAATAACACAAAAACTGATAATCAGCATATCAGAAAGACAATGGAACCTATTTAGTTTTTTTTAGATTAATACTTTGTGACCCTTGGATAAAACCTTAGTGTGACTTTGTATTTTAAATTTTTTACCACAAAGGAACACAAAGGAGTTAAACTTCTCAGTTGGAATTATTTCCATTTATGTGAGTCATCCTCAAAAATCTCTTTTTTCCAGACCGGAAGATTATCTTTGATGAGCTCGACAGTCTTGCTGCAGGCCTGTATTGCCTGATGCCTGTGACCTGCTGAAATAAATACCAAGAGTGATATCTCTCCGGCACTGACAATACCTGTTGAATGAATTATATCAACTGATTTTACATCCGGGAACTCTGATAAGATTTTCTTCTTAATATTTTCAGCCTCAATGTTAACCATCTCAACATATGCAGAATATTCTATAGCTTTTACACTTTTGCCATCGATTTCATCAGCTCTGACTTGTCCGAGGAAAATCGAGTGGCCACCGGAATCAGTATTATGGCTCATCTTTTCAACAAGTTGTGATATAAGCTTTTGCGATACCGGGCCGGCTGTTAAGTAATTAGTTTCCATGTTTTTAACTTAAAGTTATGTCGTAATGTTGTTATGTCGTTATGTTGTGATAATACATTCTTAATGTCATCATAACGTCATAGCGACATAACATCATACCGAATCACCCACCTGCAAATGGTGGCATTAAAGCAATTTCATCGCCTGATTTTAGCAATAAATCATTGTCAGTGATCTCACTATTAAGAGATATCCGGAAATTGTAATGCACAATCTCCGGAAAATCATCATAAATCCTTAATTTAAGATCACTAATTGATTTCACATCATGATAGTGTTTGAGTTGGGTTCCTGAAACTTCTGCCAAAACACCGAAGAATAAGACTTTTACTTCCATAATTATACCCCCCCTTTTTTTGCCCCCCTTCCCCCCTAAAGGGGGGTTAAATCTCTAAAACGTATAAAATAATCTCAATTAAAAAACGAGTATTAGTCCCCCTTTAGGGGGAAGGCCGCCATAACTTTACTATTTCGATTAAACGAATATCGGGTGCGGCCAGGGGCTCTTCATTCAGTGTGCCTCAAACCAATTATTTCCTGTCCCCCAGTCTACTTTCAGTGGTATATCGAGTTTAACAGCATTTGACATTTCAAACAAAACCATTTCTTTCAGTTTTTCAAGTTCAGACATTTCAACTTCAAATATAAGTTCGTCATGTACCTGAAGAATCATCTTTGACAGAAACTTTTCTGATTTCATTCTGTGGTTTATTCTAACCATTGCTATCTTGATAATATCAGCAGCACTTCCCTGAATGGGTGCATTAATCGCGTTTCTTTCAGCGTTTCCCCTTACCACCTGGTTTCTTGAATGAATATCACGTAAATATCGTTTACGTCCAAACATTGTTGTTACATACCCTACATCTCTTGCTTTATTTATGCTCTCATCCATATAAACTTTTACTCCCGGATAAGAATTGAAATAACCGTCAATAAGCTCTTTTGCCTCTTTTCTCCCGATTGTCAACCGTTCTGAAAGTCCGAAAGATGAAATTCCGTAAATGATGCCAAAATTTGCTGTTTTTGCCCTGCTTCGCATTTCACGTGTAACATCATTGATTTCAACACCAAATATTTTAGCGGCTGTTGCTGCATGAATATCATTTCCCGAAAGAAAATCGGCAATCATACTTTTATCTTTGCTCAAATGAGCCATAAGCCTCAACTCAATTTGTGAATAGTCTGCCGATAAGAAAATATGACCCTTTGCCGGAACGAAGGCTTTTCTTATTTCCCTGCCCCTGGCATCTTTTACAGGAATATTCTGCAGGTTTGGATTATTTGAGCTTAGTCTGCCTGTTGCTGCAACAGCCTGGTTGAATGAGGTATGAATCCTGCCGGTTTTTTTATCTACCAGAAGAGGAAGCGCTTCGACATATGTTGAGAGGAGCTTCTTCAGTCCTCTGTATTCCAGTACTTTATCGACAATCGGATGCTTACTTGTCAACCGCTGCAATATCTCTTCATTGGTAATAAATTGCTTGGTCTTAGTTACCCTTGCCTTTTCGTCAAGTTTCAGCCTGACAAAAAGTATATCACCAAGTTGTTTTGGCGAGGAAATATTAAATTCCGTTCCGGCCAGTTTATATATCTCTTTTTCAAGCGAGATAATATCCTCACGAAGGTTGATGGTTATGGCTTTGAGATCTTCCAGGTTCAATATCACTCCGTTTCTTTCCATCGTTGCCAGCACACTTATAAGAGGCATCTCAATATCATGGGCAAGATCACCCAGCCCCTCGCTTTTAATCCGCGGTTCAAAAACATTCTTTAGCTGATATGTCACATCAGCGTCCTCGACTGCATATTCCATCAGTTTATCTACGGGCACCGACCGCATATTCTTCTGACTGTTTCCTTTCTCCCCTATAAGTGATTCAATATGCACAGGACTATAACCAAGATATGCTTCCGATAATAAGTTCATGTTATGCCGCATATCGGGCTCCAGCAGATAATGCGCTATCATCGTGTCGAATAAGGCTCCTTTAACCCCTATACCATAATTCGCCAGGACCTGTATATCAAATTTCATATTCTGCCCTATTTTGAGTGTAGCTGGATTTTCAAAGACCGGTCTGACAATTTCAAGGATGGCTTTTGTCTCACTTTGCGATTCCGGGAAATGAATCAGGTATCCTGTTCCTTTTTCCCATGAAAAAGTAAGGGCAACAAGCTCAGCTTCGAGTGGATTTATGCTTGTAGTCTCGCTGTCAAAACAAAATTCTTTAAGAGCGTTGACCTCTTTAACAAATTCTTTAATATCTGAACTGTTTTGCAGATGGATATATGTGTGTTCCACACTTTCTATTGACGTTTTCTCAGTAACCGGAGCACTTGCCTCATCTCCAAACAGAGAACCCTGAAGAGAATCTTTTTGAGGAGCAGTCGGTTGTTGTTGCGGCCTTGGTTTCTCTGATTTATCTATTTCCGAAAGTATTCTGGTAGCCACAGTTTTGAATTCCAGTTCATCAAACAGAACTTTTAATTTAGCCGGGTCGGGAACTTCCAGTTCAAGTGCAGTTTCATTCAGCTCAACAGGAACATTTTGTTCAATTGTTGCCAATATCTTCGACATTTCAATCTGTTTCCTGTTGTTTTCAATGATCTCTTTTAACTTTCCCTTCAACTTGTCAGTATTTCTGAAAAGTTCTTCAATGCTCCCATATTCCGAAATCAGTTTCATTGCTGTTTTGGGGCCTACACCGGGCGCTCCGGGGATATTATCTGCCGTATCACCCATAAGAGCAAGAATATCGATTACCTGTTCAGGACGTTTAACACTGAATTCCTTTTTAATATCATCAACCCCCCATAAAATTGATTCATTACCGCTTCTCGATGGTTTTAACATAAAAACATTATCAGATACAAGCTGCGCAAAATCTTTATCCGGGGTCATCATATAAGTTGTAAAACCCCGTTCAGAAGCCTTCCTGGCAAGAGTACCAATTACATCGTCAGCCTCATACCCGGGATAGTCAATAACCGGAATTTTATAAGCCTCAATAAGCTTCTTGATATATGGCACTGCCTTTTTTATATCTTCAGGAGTCTCGTCACGGTGAGCTTTGTATTCCTTGAACATTTCATGCCTGAAGGTTGGCGTGGGAGTATCAAAAACAACGGCAATATGAGTTGGCTTCTGTTTCTGGAGAACCTCCTCCAGAGCAAGTAGAAATCCGAATATAGCTGATGTATTTAATCCTTTTGAAGTGATCATTGGATTTTTAATGAATGCGTAGTAAGCACGGAAAATCAGGGCATATGCATCAAGGAGAAATAGCTTTTTAGAAGTATCCGACATAATTCAGGTATTCATTTTTTGTTTTGTTTATTGTAGGGACGTTGCATGCAACGTCTCTACATCTTATTGTGACTATTCATTATCGCTGGCAAACCATTCTGCATAGGAATTCGCAGTTTCGTAGAGTTTAACACTATGTAATTTAATTCCGGAGGGCAGGTGAGGTGCAATCCGCTCTGCAAAATCGGCAACTAGATTTTCACATGTCGGCTGATAATCAACCAGGACTGCATTTCCAAACATCTTTTTAAACAGCTCTGCTTTCCCAAGGTCTATTTTATTGCTAAGAACCACAGAATGATCAAAGATGTTCACTATCTCCTTTCTGACAATACTTTTCAGATCGCTAAAGTCGATCACCATACCGTTTTTAGGATTATCCGGTTCGTCTCTCGGAAATCCCGACAGCGTAACAAAAAGGCGATACGAATGACCATGAACATTTTTGCATGGACCATCGTAGTTCCAGAGCACATGCGCCATTTCAAAAGGAAATTCCTTTGTTACTCTTATTAAGGGAGTCATAAAATTGATGTTAAAATTAAATTTATTATGGGTTTTAAATAATAACCCAAATATTATTTATATAGTCTTTTTACCCCCTTCCCGACCTTCCCCCACGGGGGAAGGAGTTCAAATTAAGCATTTCCCCCTTGGGGGAAACAGGAAAGGGGGTTATATTGAAAATATTACACAATATTAACCATTCTGACTGAGAAAGGTTTAAAGTTTTGTAATGGCTTTGTGCTTTTCAGCTAATATATATTAAGATTGAAACGTCGAAAGCATTATTTCCTTACCTTTGCAGTTTATATATGGCTTAAGAATAGGGGATAATGGAAGAAAATAATATCAGGCTGACTTTCCCTGGGATGTTTAATGATACATTGAGGAAGTTTGGTAAGAACGATGCATATGCTTTTGTTGGGGAAGAACCAAAGACTTATGAAACGGTTAACAGGGAGATCGGGGCTTTGATGGCTTTTCTGGAAAAGACCGGCATTTTCCCCGGGGATAAAGTGGCAATCCTGAGTTTAAATATGCCAAACTGGGCAATTGCTTACTTTTCAATAACATTTATGGGCGCAGTTGTTGTGCCAATCCTTCCCGATTTTTCAAATACTGAGGTTGCCAATGTTCTTGAACACTCGGGCGCCAAGGCTATTTTTATATCAAATTCATTATTATCAAGGATTGAAGGATTTAAATCAGAAGATCTGAAAACAACAATCCTGATAGAAGATTTTTCTCTGATCTATTCTGAAAAGGGTTCCGGAAAATTCGACTCTGCTGCAATTCCTATAAAAAAATATAAAGTTGAAGAAGAAGATCTTGCATCAATTATCTATACTTCAGGAACAACCGGTCGTTCCAAAGGAGTAATGCTGACGCACAAAAATATCTCTTTTAATGCACTGAAAGGCAGGAAGATACAATGGATTGACGAAACAGATCGATTTTTATCCGTTTTACCATTGTCACACACTTATGAGAATACTCTCGGGTTAATTTTACCTATGCTATGTGGATCTTGCGTCTACTATCTCAGAAAACCCCCGACTCCCTCGGTTCTTATTCCTGCCCTGTCAGAAATTAAACCTACAATGATGCTGACTGTTCCTCTGATCATTGAAAAAATATTTTTTAATAAAGTTATGCCGACATTCAGGGAAAAACTTATACTTAAACTTCTTTATAAAATCCCTCTTTTCAGAAAAAAACTTAATGCTGCAGCCGGCAAAAAACTACTTAAAACATTTGGCGGGGAATTGAAGTTTTATGGTATCGGCGGAGCTAAACTCAACAAAGAAGTTGAAAAGTTCCTTATTGAAGCAAAATTTCCATATGCAATTGGCTATGGCCTTACAGAAACAGCACCTCTCCTGGCAGGTTCAAATCCTCAGGAAGCTGTACTTGAATCGACGGGCCCTGCAATAGAAGGCGTAGAACTTATTATTAATAACCCTGATAAAAAAACCGGGGAAGGTGAAATCTGGGCCAGAGGACAAAATGTAATGAAAGGATATTATAAAGAACCTGAAATGACTAAAGAGGTTCTTACCGCGGATGGCTGGTTTAAAACCGGAGATCTGGGTACCCTTGACCAGAATAATAATCTTTATATAAAAGGAAGATTAAAAAACATGATCGTTGGCGCCAGTGGTGAGAATATCTATCCTGAAGAGATTGAATCAATCATCAATAACTTCCGTTTCGTTGTTGATTCACTGGTTGTTCAGCAAAAAGGGAAACTTGTTGCCCTGGTACAGATTAATATGGAGGAGATGGAAAAGAAGTACCAGATCCTTAAACAGGATATGACACGACAGGTTGAGGATAAAGTAGATGAGGTACTTAATGAATTACAGGAATATGTTAATTCACAGGTAAATAAATTCAGCCAGATTCAAAAAATTGTCCTTCAGCAGGTGCCTTTTCAAAAAACAGCCACACTGAAGATAAAGAGGTTTTTATATACGTAACGCCCCCTCGCCCTTCGGGCACTCCCCCCGAGGGGGTAGAAACTCCAACATTAAACTTTAATTTAACTATGTTCCTGAATTTTCCTCCACCAAGGGGGAGGTGCCCGAAGGGCGGAGGGGTTTAAGATTTTTACATGTATTAACCTTTCAACGCCTGTTGATATCTCCTGTTCACCTCATCCCAGTTCACAACATTCCAGAAGGCATCAATATAATCAGCCCTTTTATTCTGATATTTAAGATAATATGCATGTTCCCATACATCGAGGGTTAATAAAGGTGTTCCTTTTACCGGCGATAAATCCATAAGCGGATTATCCTGATTTGGAGAACTTGCAACGGCTAAATTCTTGTCTGTACCTAAATATAACCAGGCCCAGCCACTTCCAAACCGTGTTTTAGCTGCAGTGTTGAATGTTTCTTTGAATTTATCAACCGAACCAAATGACTTTGTAATAGCTGAAGATAAGTCATTTGAGGGTCCGGAAGATCCTTTACCCAGATTCTTCCAGAAGAATAAATGGTTATAATACCCTCCGCCATTGTTTCTCACGGCATCTGTCTGTTTTGATATGGTACTAAAAATTTCGCTGAGAGGTTTCCCCTCCAGAGCTGTGCCTTTAACAGCGTTCATGAAATTTGTATAATACGCCCGGTGGTGTTTATCATAATGAATCTCCATTGTCCTTGCATCTATATAAGGTTCCAGAGCATCGTAAGCAAATGGAAGAGGAGGAAATTCCGGTGCCGGTACACCTTCAATTCCGGGAGCTTTTACCTGTATCTGTTCGTTACCAAATACTTTGGGTCCAATGTAGGCAGCTGCAGTTAATAACCCAACTGACTTAAAAAATTTTCTTCGTTCCATAATCTTTTTTATTCCATAACATTCATAACTTGCCTTTGTTCACATCTCTGTAATAAAAAGCCTGATAGCTTTATGATTTTTAGCACTATTAAGTCCGGACTAAAAAAATTTCATACATTTATGGTAGTTAAGAAGCTCTGAGAAACTGATATCCGGCTAACAAGAAAACAACATGAAAAAACTTACAACAATCGGAAGAATTCTGTTTGCAGTTCCTTTTGCAATCTTCGGGATTAATCATTTCCTGATGCTGGACTATTATCTTGGCATGTTAACTTCTTTTGTCCCTCTGGGTGCATATACGATAATACTTACAGGAATAATGCTCATTGCAGCCAGCATAAGTATAATCACAAAGGTACTCGTAAAATTTTCCACCCTTTTGCTGGCAATTCTTCTTTTCATTTTTATTGTTACTATTCACATCCCACACTTATTTACCGACGCCGATAAAACAATTACGATCATTGCCCTTCTTAAAGATATCTCACTTATGGGCGGTTCACTAATGATCTCCGGTATTTATTCGGAGGAAGAAAAACCCGAAAAAAAATAATTTATCTCTATTGCTATGAGTCAATTTAAAGCTCTTACTACTTTAAGTATTTGTCTGATAAGCATAAATTTATATTCTCAGACATCCCTTTTCAATCAGCAGATGCAGATTGGGTTCGAAGAGAAACAGGGCCAGTATGCAGATCTTAGTACAAAGCTTGTTAATGAAGCCGGGGATACAGTACTTTTAAAAGACGTAATCACTAAACCGACAATTCTTAATCTTGTTTATTTTCAATGTGCAGGGACATGCAGCCCTTTGATGTGGGGAATTTCCAAATTCATAGATGGAATGGATCTTCAACTTGGCAAGGACTATGAAGTAGTGACAATCAGCTTTAATCCCACTGAAAACATCAAACTGGGTATAAATAAGAAAGCGAGCTACATAAGCACAATGAAGAAAAAAGCAGATGCAAAAAACTGGCTTTTTTTTGTATCCGATAGTGCCGATATAGCTAAGCTGACACGGTCCGTTGGTTTTGACTATCAAAAGGTGAACGATCAGTATGTTCATCCCACAGGACTGATAGCTCTTGCCGCCGACGGGAAGATTGTACGCTACCTCCGGGGCATCGATTTTCTGCCTTTTGACATAAAAATAACACTGGTTGAAGCCGCCAAAGGGAAAATTGGCCCGAGTATCAATCGTCTCCTTGCAGTCTGCTATGGTTATGACAGCAAAGGAAATCAGTTCGTTTTTAATGTAACCAGAGTTTCGGCAATAGTCATATTATTCATCGTGATCACAATATTTATAGTTCTGGCCCTATCACGTATAAAATTTAAAAAAAAGGTTAGTAAATGAGTACTCAGAAAGACATTGCGGAACCTAGTTTTCTTGATTATAAAGGAAGATATAAAGGCATTTTTTCCTGGATATTTTCCACTGATCATAAAAGGATTGCATTATTATACCTGTATTCTATACTTTCATTCTTCGCCATTGGAGCAACCTTAGGATTATTAATGAAGTTTGAGCTTATTGCCCCCGGAAAAACCATTATGTCTGCACAAACATATAATGCTTTCTTTACTCTCCATGGAATTATTATGATTTTTGCGGTTGTCATCCCAGGTCTGCCTGCTGTATTTGGTAACTTTTTGTTACCCATCATGATCGGAGCAAAAGATGTCGCATTTCCAAGAATAAATCTTCTCTCCTGGTACCTGTATGTCGCCGGTGTTTCCCTGGTATTAATCTCTCAGTTTGCAGGCCAGGGACCTCCTGATACCGGCTGGACATTTTATGCTCCATACAGCTTCAGAACTACGGGGACAATGCTTCCTGCAGTGTTTGGGGCCTTTGTGCTTGGATTTTCTTCCATTCTTACAGGATTGAACTTCTTAGTGACCATTCACAGGATGCGCGCTCCGGGAATGACATGGTTAAAAATGCCATTATTCCCCTGGACACTCTATGCCACTGGATGGGTACAACTGCTGGCCACTCCGATAATTGGAATTACTTTGTTGATGATTGTCGCTGAAAGGACGTTGCATATCGGATTTTTTGATCCGACTTTAGGTGGTGATCCTCTTTTATATCAGCATTTATTCTGGACTTATAGTCATCCTGCTGTTTATATTATGATTTTGCCTGCCATGGGAGCGATTTCTGAGATTATAACAACATTCTCTCATAAGACAATATTCGGATATAAATTCATGGTCGCTTCTGTTCTTGCAATTGCATTTGTAGGTTATTTTGTCTGGGGGCACCACATGTTCACTTCCGGAATGAGTGGCACCGCTCTTTATACCTTCTCACTACTTACATTTATAGTTGCCGTTCCCAGTGCAATTAAGGTATTTAACTGGATATCTACGATGCATCAGGGTTCGATTGATCTGCAAACTCCATTTTATTGGGCAATGGCTTTCATATTTGTTTTCATGATTGGTGGTTTTTCAGGACTTATTCTTGGTTCCCTTGCTGCTAATGTGCATTTGCATAACACTCATTTTGTTGTTGCACATTTCCATTTTATAGTATTCGGAGGAACCGGATTTGCATTTTTTGGTGCTATGCATTACTGGTATCCGAAAATTACAGGTAAAATGTACGACACAAGATGGGCGAATATCGGGTTAGTCCTCTTTTTTATCGGATTTATCACTCTGTATGGGCCTATGTTTTACCTGGGGTTTAAAGGAATGCCCAGAAGGTATTATGATTATGATGAAATTTTTCACGCAGGAAACATTGTTTCAACGATGGGCTCATGGGTTCTTTATTCAGGTTTGGCAATAATTATAATTAACTTGTTTGCTTCACTTAAAAGCGGATCTAAAGCTCCTTCTGATCCCTGGGGTGGAAAAACTCTGGAATGGACCATACCTTCCCCTCCGCCGGTTGAGAATTTTGATGAGATTCCAATAATTACCAAAGGACCTTACGACTATAAATGAATACTACTCCGGAAATACACAGGGACGACCTGGCATCTAAAACAGGAATGTGGTTATTCCTGTTTACTGAAATGCTGCTGTTCGGCGGCCTATTTGTAGTTTATTCCGTGTATAGATTCAGAAATGCACAAGCTTTTCACCTTGCTGCCGGGGAACTTAGTGTTACAATTGGTACAATTAATACTATTATTCTTTTAACAAGCAGCGCGATGATTGCCATGTCGATTACTGCCCTGCAAAAGAAAAATAAAAAATTTGCCCTTTTTCTTCTTGGTATCACAATATTTCTGGGATTGGCTTTTCTGGTAAATAAATACTTCGAATGGGGAGGGCACATTAAAGAACATATTTATCCCGGCTCTCCTGTTCTTGCCTTGCGCGGTCAGGGGGATGTTCTTTTCTTTGGCCTTTACTTTTTTATGACCGGCCTACATGCATTGCATATTATTATCGGATTGGTTTTTATAGGGGTCATTACTCTAAAAATTTCAAGGGATAAAATTACTTATGACAATTTTGTTTTACTTGAGAACAGCGGGTTATACTGGCATCTGGTCGATCTTATCTGGATCTTTCTGTTTCCCCTGTTTTATCTTATCACCTAAAACTACCTGTAAGAATGGAGAATGAAAAAAATCATATAATTCCTTACCGGACATTTCTTTACGTTCTGGCACTGTTAATAACATTAACTCTTACTTCAGTTGCCTTGACACAGATATATCTCGGTACGTTGACAGTTGTACTTGCTCTGGTGATTGCTGCTATCAAATCTTCTTTCGTTTTACGAATCTTCATGCATCTAAAGTTTGAGAACAGAATGTTTTCTATTGCTGTTGTTGCTGTTATACTGCTGATAAGTGTCGTAATAATAATAACCTTTCTGGACTACCTATATAGATATTAAGTATGTATTCAACCACAGGAATTGACGCTTCAAATTACGTATCTACTTTCAATACTGCATTTTACTTTATTGCAGGCATTTCACTGTTTCTCCTGATAGGGCTGACTTTCATTATGCTTTACTTTGTATTCAGATATAACAAGAAGAAAAATAAGATTGCTGTCCAGAATGAAGGGAACATATTACTTGAAATTACCTGGACAGTTGTTCCCATAATACTGGCACTATTCATGTTCTATTTTGGCTGGGAAGGATGGAAACCAATGAATAAACCCCCCAGCAACGCCATGAACATTACCGCAACTGCGCGGATGTGGAACTTTTCCTTTCAATATGAAAATGGCAAAGAGAGCCCTGACCTGGTAGTTCCTGTTAATACTCCTGTTAAAGTAAATCTTGTTTCATTAGATGTAATTCATAGTCTGTTCATTCCTGCTTACAGGATAAAATCTGATATCGTCCCCGGTCGGGAAAAGTTTATGTGGTTTCTTCCTCAGACCGAAGGAGATTTTGATCTCTATTGTGCTGAATACTGCGGATTGCGACATTCCTATATGAAATCAATGGTCAGAGTTCTGTCAAAAGAGAAATTCACCGCATGGTATGGCGATACGACAACCTTGGTTATTGCAGCAGAAGGATCAAGCCCGGGGGCCCAGGGACTTGCCATCATGAAACTCCAGGGATGCCTGGCTTGCCATTCCTCAGATGGTTCCAAAATTGTCGGCCCAACTTATCTCAATTTATTTGGAAGTCAACAAATTGTAATCAGGAATGGAGCAGAGGTAACTGTTACCGCTGATACAGCATATCTCAAACAGATGATATTGGATCCTTTTTCTCAGGTTGTTAAAGGATACCCGAAGGGGCTGATGCAGAGTTATAAAGGTAAAATCAGTGATGCCGATCTTGCAAAAATAATTGAATACCTTAAATCCCTTAATGAAAAATAATTCTGAAAACATACTCAGAAATTATCTTCAACTCAGTAAATTAAGAATAATACTGCCCGTAAGTCTTACCGGGTTTACCGGCTATTTTATTTTTAATCCTCATTTTTCAATGAAGTTAATATTAGTAAGTTTTGGAATCCTTTTAATGGCGATTTCTGCCTCAGCATTAAACCAGATACAGGAAGTCACTCTCGACAGTAAAATGGAACGAACACTCAATCGTCCGATTCCAGCCGGCAGAATTAAAATTAACAATGCAATCATTTTTACTATTTGTGCCTTATTTGCAGGTACTTATATTATTTATTCAAGCGGGAACCTTCTGGCTGCTCTTATCGGGCTATTCACAGTTTTATGGTACAACCTGGTATATACTTATTTAAAAAGAATTACCGCTTTCGCTGTTTTTCCCGGGGCGCTAACCGGAGCTTTACCCCCGCTCATTGGATGGATAGCCGCCGGTGGCGGAATATTGGATAAACCTGTTATATTTATTGAGTTCCTTTTTTTCACAGGGCAGATTCCACACTTCTGGCTACTGATAGTTAAATACGGGGAAGAATATAAAAAAGCAGGTATTCCAACTCTTACGGATATATTTACTAATGACCAGATTAACCGGCTCACTTTTACATGGGTTTTGACTTCCGTAATTGCTGCAATCTTCCTGTGCTATTTTGAGATTATCAGATCTGGACTTGTTATTGGAATCCTGCTTGCGGCATCAGTTTTTCTGATATGGAAATTTTCAGCTCTGGTAAAATCCGGTGCGGATAATAAAAAGTATTCTACCCTCCTCGATTTATATTTTTTGCTGGTGCTGCTGCTTTTAATATCTGACAGGATAATATCCTAATTTGATTTTTATATTAAACAAATATGCCGGTGCTCCGCACCTGCTTAACATAAATATCAAGCAGCAGAGCTGCAAAATATTTGTAGAAATACAATTGAGGAACCAATCTTAAAGGTGCAGAGTACCGTAATATATTTTTCCTATGAATATAATTCTGTCGTTAGAATTTATGATTCAAACTCTCATCCAGATAAGGATGATTTGAAGGGATAATCTTAGCTTTACTAAGCGTTGTAGCAACTACCAGCGCAAATAATCCGGCATATCCGAGGAATGTTCCAGCTGAAATCCATCCGAATTTCATTGCTCCTGTGGTTCCGGGAATTACCTGGACAAAAAGATCGATGTACTGGCCTATTATAAGGAATATAATAACTATAGTGATCAGAGTCATATTCCTGCTTGTCTTGACAGGGAGAAGCACCATAAAAGGAATGAACCAGTTCAATGCAATTTCCAGAAAGAATAAAATCTTCCATCCTTCATGCCACCTCATACTGTAATAGGCTGTTTCTTCAGGGATATTACCATACCAGATAATCATAAACTGTGCAAACCAGAAATATCCCCAAACGATGGAAAGCATAAACAGATATCTCGCAAAATCATGGAGATGATATTCATTGAGGAATGGGAAATAACCCCTTTTATACAGAATAAAAACAATCAGTGTCAGGATTGATACTCCATGTAAAAATGCCGCTACAAGGTTTTTCAAAGCAAATATTGTGCTGTACCATCTTACATCAAGAGACATAATCCAGTCAATTGCTGAAAGGGAAAAAGTAACTGCAAGAATAAATATAAATATTTTTGAATACAGCTCTGTTTTGCTAAATAATATCATTATACGATTAGTATCTGCTGGCTCAGCCAGATCTTCACTTAGTGATATCTGTCTTAGTTTCCTGACAAACACAATCCAGAGCACAAAGAAAAGTATCATCCTGGCAAAAAAGAAAGGAACATTAAGGAAAACTGATTTATGCTGCACTAAAGGGTCAAGAGCCACAATGTCTTTATGGGACCATTGATAAAGGTCATTCATCCCAAACCAGATCAGTAAGAAAAATAAGGCTGCAAAGGGAATATATGACATCATGGCTTCCGGGACACGTTTGAATGCCGATGACCATCCCGACTGGGATATACTTTGTATGACAAAAAAGAATGCCCCTCCCATAGCAAGTGAAAGAAAGTAATAATTGACTATCAGATAATTAGCCCATGTTGTCTGCCGGTCCGTAATAAAACCGAGTATAATGGTCACGGCACCTAAAGCCATTAACAGCAATGTTATTATCTTAAAGTTTCTGGATACTGTTGTTTGCTCCTTCATTACTTTTTATTTTGGGTATACATTGGTATTTCCCCTTTCTTCCTGGAGCTTTCTTACATAAAGAACCAGCTTCCATCTGTCATCCGGTATTATCTGTGATCCGTGTGCACCCATAGAACGAATTCCCAGTGTTATGGTATGATATATTTCGCCGTCCTTCAGTTTAGAAGCTGTATCTCCTGAAAGCGAAAGAGGTTTTATCGGATAAAGACCGCTCGTA
>Ga0182027_10006434_pt1 | contig 17571 bp, 12 predicted proteins | sample 712E1DmetaG_FD_121300 | JGI IMG/M metagenome (GOLD analysis project Ga0182027, IMG submission 121300) | Permafrost microbial communities from Stordalen Mire, Sweden - 712E1D metaG (Illumina Assembly) | ecosystem: Environmental > Terrestrial > Soil > Wetlands > Permafrost | place: Sweden... | reverse complement strand
TGGATGATGCTCGCGTCCGTCGGCCCGGAGAACATCTCCGGGAACAAGGTGAGCACATCAATTTTCATGCTCGCGCCGGGGCGCCGTCCGGGCGTCCGGTTCACGGGGCCTTGGGTTTGTCCTCCACGATTTCCAGGGCGCAACGGAGTCCCTTCTTGGCGCTGCCGGCCAGGAGCAGGGAGCGGATGGCGTTGATGGTGATGCCCTGGCGGCCGATCACCTTTCCCACGTCGTCCGGATGCAGGCGCAACTCATAAATGGTCAGGGTATCCTTGACCACCGGAGTGACGGTGACTGCATCGGGATGATCCACCAAACCTCTGACAACAAACTCCAGGAACGCTTGCATAAGCCGTAAAAATCAAGCTGCCGCCGCCGCTTTGCCCAGTTTCTTTAAAAAGCTGGAAACCGTCTCGCTCGGTTGCGCGCCTTTGCTGAGCCAATACTTGGCCCGCTCCATATCCATTTGGACATTTTGGCCCTTCTTGCGGGGCTGATAGCAGCCGATTTCCTCGATAAACTTGCCGTCCCGGGGGCTGCGGGAATCGGCTACCACAATGCGGAAGAAAGGAGCATTCTTGGCTCCGACCCGCTTCATTCGAATTCTGACTGGCATAATTTTTCATTTCGTGGCGGCGCGGCGCCACGATTTATTACCGCCCGCCGTCCACACGGCGTCCGCAAAATAGTTGGCAAGAGTAGTCCGTCCCCCTCCGCTTGGCAAGCCCTCTTTTTTGACAATTTTCTGCCGGCGTGAGGAACCTGAGAAATGAGGAAGTGGGCGCGATTGAGTGGATTGCCTCGAACGGGCGCAAAACGGCCAAAACAAGGTGGCCGCGGCGTCCCGCCGCGATGGCGACAAAGCCGGGACGGCTCTGCCACATTGGGCTGCTGGAGCTTTTTGGCGGCGAAAGTTCATGGCCGATTGCGGAGTGTGCATCAAGAACCGGATGGGCCGCGGCCGTCTTTCGATGTGGCCATTTTTTGGCATGTCGAAATAAAAAAGTTATTTTTTTTACCTTGATTTGCCTTGATTTGCCTTGATTGGGATGGGTGGCCGCGGATGGCGAAAGAAGGGAGTGCTTCCGCCGTCGCTTTGCGTTGGCGCGACGAGGGATTGGCGGGCATTTGGGTTTGAAAAATAACTTGATTAGCCTTGATTAGGCTTGATTGGACTTGATTGAAAAGCCCCCGCCGTGAGATGTAAGTTTTTGCACGAAAGGTATTTCGATTGATTTTCCGCAAAAAAAGCGCAAAAGGCTCAAAATGAAGCTTTTTACCGCGAACCACACGAAATACGCGAACAAAGACGACTCTGTTTTCCATTCTCCATCCTCCATCCTCCATTCTCGTTTTCATTCTTGCTCCGCCGCCGTCCGGCCCTATGTTTTCTATCTTCACTCGAACCATTTTAGCATATAAGCTAGAACGGTCAAGAGAAAAACGCGGAATTTTGCGGATTCTTGCAAAGTCCTTGTAATTAGCCACTTACGCAGCTTGATGACCCATAGTGAACAGGAAAAGCCCCCGCAACGGCCGCCCGCAAGCAAGGAATGGAACCGCGGATTTCAGGATGCGGCAAGCCGCCATTTGGCGTATCCACCGCTGGGCGAGCTTTCCAGGGAACCGGAATAGTGCGGCGCTCTGCCGAGGCGCCGCTACGCTTCCAGACCTGCCGGCGCCCCGGTCGCGCGCTGGGAACGCCAAGCGTCGTGGAGCGCGGAATGGCAGTTCCGCTATGGAGATTATGATTAAGATTAGGATTAAGATTAGGAGGGGATACCCAAACAAGTGAAATCCGCCGATGGGCCGGGAAGGCCAAAATATGAGGTTGCATTCAAGGGCCGGACTTGTAATTTGTGGCGGGATGTAACGCAAATAAACGCATTGAATCATTGCCGACATGCGACAATTTATCGCCATAGCCGCCAACGCCTTCATGGAGCTGATCCGGCAGCCGATTTTTCTGCTGCTGATGACCGCCTCGGCCCTGTTCGAGGTGGGGCTGTCGTGCGTCAGTTATTTCGGTTTCGGCGATGAGCCGAAAATGGTCAAGGTCAGCGTTCTGGCCGTCATGCTGGTGGCCGGGCTGTTCAGCGCCGTGATGAGCGCGTCGGCGTCGGTGGCGCGGGAGATTCACAGCGGCACGGCCCTGGCGGTGCTGGCCAAGCCGGTCAGCCGGGCGCAGTTTCTCCTGGCCAAATATGCCGGGCTGGCCCTGTCGCTGGTGGTGTTGACCTACGTCAATTGTGTGGCCGCCCTGCTGGCGACGCGGATGACGTTTGATGCTTACGGGGATGCGGATCTTCCCGGACTGGCGGTTTTTTGCGGAGCGCTGGCGGCGGCCTACGCCATGGGCGGGCTGACCAATTATTTCATGCGCCGGCCGTTTGTTTCGGATGCGGTGCTGGCGGTGGCGTTGATGGTGACGGTGGCGTTTGTCGTGCTGCACTTTATCCCGCGCGCCGCGCAACGGGCGGAGAATGAGTTTATCGGCCTGGATTGGCGGGTGGCGCCGGCGTCGGCGCTGGTCCTGATGGCGCTGCTGATCCTGGCCGCGCTGGCGCTGGCCTGCTCGACGCGGCTGGAGGTGATTCCGACCCTGATCGTCTGTTCGGCCTTGTTTTTGTTGGGGATGGTGTCGGATTATTTCTGGGGAACTCGCGCTGTGCATGGGAACCTTTGGGCCAATGTGCTTTACACTGTGACGCCCAATTGGCAATTGTTCTGGGTGTCGGACTTGCTGGAAGGCAAGGGGCCGATACCGGCGAGTTACCTGGGCAAGGCGCTGGGTTACACGGCGGGATACGTGGGGGCGGTGCTGGCCCTGGCGCTGGCGCTGTTTGAGGACCGCGAATTGAGTTGAGGTGAATGATGGATCGAAACGTGAAAAGAATAGGATTGATCAATGGGCTGGCGCTGCTGGCGGCCACGGCGGGCATGCTGCTCATGGCCCGTTACGTCAACTCGATGGCCGGGCTGATGGGGGCGATTTTGGGCGGGCTGGGCCTGCTGGTCGCCCTATTGAGTTATTGCCAGATGAGCCTGGAAGGGCGGGAACAGTTGGAGAAACTGGAGCTGGACGAATTGAGCAAGAGCCGGGGGGCTGCCTCCCTTTTCACCGCGGCGGGGGAGGACACGTTTCCGGCGCGGCGTTCGCGCGAGCAATTCGAGCGGTATTTCATACCGGCGCTGACGGTGTTGTTGCTGGCGCTGGAAGGGATGGCGGCCTATTTTCCCTGGGAATACGCCCGGACCTCGACGGGCGTGGTTTTGAGCCGCGCGCCGCTGACCATGGCGCTGTTCGCCTTGCTGGGGCTGATTCTCTTTATTTTGGGCAAGTATTCCAGCGGGCTGGCCCGCTTGCAAAAGCAGCGGTTGCTGCGGCCGGGCGCGGCCTATTTGCTGTTGAGCGCCTATGCCTGCTGGACCGCGGTTGCGACCCTGGTGGCCGTCTATTTCAATTTCTCGAGAGTGGATTTTTATGTGGGGCGCGTCCTGTGCGCCGTGGTCGCCTTAATTGCTGTGGAGACCCTGGCGGGACTGGTGCTGGAGATCTACCGGGTGCGCCTGAAAGGGAAGGACGTGAAGCTGCTCTACGACAGCCGGCTGGTCGGTTTGTTGGGGCAGCCGGAGGCGCTGATCACCACCGCGGCGCACGCCTTGGATTATCAATTTGGCTTCAAGGTTTCCGAGACTTGGTTTTATCGTTTTCTGGAAAAGGCGTTCGCGTGGCTGGTGCTGGCCCAGCTTGGCGTTTTGGTCCTCTCCTCGTGCATCGTGGTCATTCCCCCCGGCGAGCAGGCGCTGCTGGAGCGCGGGGGCAGGCCCGTGTCCGGGCGCGGGGTCATCGGGCCGGGATTGCATTTCAAGCTGCCGTGGCCTGTTGACCAGGTCTATCGCTATCGCACCGAACTGGTCCAGAGCTTCATTGTGGGGGCGGAGCCGGAGACGCTGAAGACCATTCAATGGACCGTTCCCCACGCCAAGGAGGACAATTTTTTGGTAGCCAACCGGAGCAGCGATCCGGGGGCTGGCACCAATAACCCGGCGGCTGCGACCAACCAAGCCAGCGGGCGCCCCACGCCACCGGTCAGCCTGCTCTCGGTTAGCATTCCCGTGCAGTTTCAAATCACCAACTTGGTGGACTGGGCTTATGTCAACCAGGATCCTCCCGCCCTGCTGGAACAGATTTCCAGGCGGGTGGTGTCGCGTTTTCTGGCGGGGGTGGAGATGACCAACCTGATGTCGAGCGGCCGCAGCGAGGCGACGTAGGCATTGCGCCAGAGGATTCAGGAGCAAAGCAACGAGCGCCAGCTTGGCGTCAACATCACTTTTGTCGGTTTGCAGGATATTCATCCCCCGCAAAAGGTGGCCGGCGATTACGAAATGGTCGTCAGCGAACGGGAAAGAGCGGAGGTCAAGATCCTGGAGTCCCAGGCCCACGCCATCCTGACCAACGCCCTGGCCCGTGGCGTCTCCCACAAACGGCTGGCCGAGGCGCAGGCGGACAGGGCCAACGCGATCACCAATGCGGCGGCGCGGGCGGATTTGTTCGCCAAACAGTCGCTGGCTTACGCCGCCGCTCCGGGCCAGAACGGAGTCTATGAGCACCGGGCGTATTTGGACGTGCTGGCCAAGGCCACCCGCGGCGCGGATAAGAAGATCATCAATGCCAGCAGCGGCACGAACCAGATATTCGAGCTGAATGAAGAACCCAAGATTCGCAGTTTGGGAGAAGGCCTGATTGTTCCCAAAGACAACAAGTAGTATGAAACGAAGCCCCCTGACCCTCGTCGTCGCACTTCTGCTGATTGCCATTTTTGGCCTGATGCTGTTTGTGTTCCAAGTGCGCCAATCCGAGGTCCCCGTCGTCACCCTCTTCGAGAAAATGGAAACGGACAACGCGCGAACCAACCCGGGGCCGCACCTGCAATGGCCCTGGCCCATCGAGCGGGTCTATAAGCTCGATCAGCGCGTGCATAGCCTGGAAGACAAATTGGAACCGGTCACGCTGCCCGATCAGAACATCATTATGCTGATGACTTATGTCGGCTGGCGAATTTCCGACCCGGCCAGGTTCTTCCCCAAATTTGAGAACGGCTCCATCCCGGCCGCGGAAAGCCAGTTGGAGGGCATTGTGCGCTCCGCCAAGCTGGAGGTGGCCGGCCGGCACAGCTTTTCGGATTTCCTTTCCGCCGACCAAGGCCAGATCAAACTGGACCAGATCGAAAATGAAATCCTCGAAAGCGCCCGCCAAAAAGTCGCCGCCGGCAACTACGGCGTGGAAATCCGGTTTGTCCAAATCAAGAGCATCGAACTGCCCTCCGCCGTCTCCCAGGCCGTCTTCGACCGCATGAGGGCGGAGCGTTCCAAGCTGGTCAACGCCATTCAGGCCAACGCGCAGCAGCGGTCCATTGAGATCCGCTCCGAAGCCGACAGCGAAGCCTCCAAGCTCCTGGCCGAGGCCGATGCCGGGGCCAAGAAGATTCGCGGCGAGGGCGAGCAGTCCATGATCCAGTCTTTGCAAGTGATGGACCAGAATCCTGATTTCGCCAGGTTCCTCATGGACCTGAGCATGATGGAGGAATTGAGCAAGGACAAGACCACTTGGATTCTCGATTCCCACACCACCGGCCTGGAGTTGCTGCAATCCGCCAAGCCGCCTGGAGCCGCCACCAACGCCCCCGTCCCTGCCCGCAACTAGAATCCGCGCCAGCCGTGTTGACATCATGAGCGAACAAGAATCCAACCAGTTGAAGCCGCCGGCCGGCCAGCCCCCCGCGCCGGAGCCGCCGGGCGGCGAGGATCCGGGAACACAGGCGCTTTCGGAGGCCTTGCGCAGCAGCTTTTTCATCATCCAGATCATCATGGTTCTGCTGGTCGTGGTGTTTCTTGGATCGGGCTTTTTCACGGTCAAGGAGCAGAACCGGGCGATCAAACTCCGCATGGGCCGCCCGGTGGGAGGGGAGGGGGAGGGGGTCCTGATTTTGCCGGGCGCTCATTTCGCGTTTCCGAGGCCGATTGACGAGGTGACGAACATCCCCTTCAGTTCCTCGCAACGCGCCGATTCCACCGTGGGCTGGTACCAAACCGCGGCGGAGCGCGCCGCCAATGCGCCGGAGCCGGCGTACGCGGCATCGCTGGACCCCGCCTCCAGCGCCAGCTACCTGCTCACCGCCGACACCAACATCATCCATCTGGCCGCCTTCGTCACCTACCGGATCACGAGACCGGTCCTCTTTTATTTTAACTTTGCCGACGCGCCGAGTTTCAACACCAACGACCTGAACAATGCGCTTCTGTTCGCGGCCAGCCGCTTCAACGTGGACGACATTCTGTCGGTGCAGCCGGCTGCCTTCCGGGAGGCGGTGGAGGTGCGGATGCGGGCCTTGGCGGAGCAGCAGGGCCTGGGGATTACCGTGGACAGAGTGGATTGCCAGCCCTCGCCGCCCAGGGCGTTGTTGCCCGATTTCAACAAAGTCATCCAGGCCAGCGCCGAACACGACACCACTCTCAGCCAGGCCGATATTTACCGGAGCCAGACCCTGGGCAACGCGCGCGGCGAAAAGGAGTCCCGCCTCCGAACCGCCGAAGCCGACAAAGCCCGCGCGGTCGGACTGATTGGCGCCGAAGCGACGAATTTCTCCCGGCTGCTGGGATACTACGAGCGCAACCCGGCGCTGGTGAGCAGCCTTCTTCAGGCCGACACGCTCAACCGGGTTTGGGCCAATGCGCAGTCCAAGGTCGTCCTGCCCGACCCGAGCGGCAGATCCCAGATGCGCTATCACCTGGGCGAGCCGCTGCCGCCCTTGACCCTTTCGACCAATCAACCCACCCCATGAGCGGCAAACCAACATGGCGGACGCGGCCCCCCGGTCTCGGATTGGGAATCCTGCGAACTTGAGCTACCTTTAACTTATGCAAGTCACCTCATTGTTGAGCCGCCAGGAACAGGACCACGACCCATCGTGTCCGGATTGCGGCCATGATCACGATCACGAGCACGACCACAGCCACGCCGCGCTGCCCCTGGCGCAGACCCTGATCGGGCTGCTTTTTGTGATCAACTCTTTTGCGGTCAACTGGATGTCCGGTTTTTTCCAGGGCCTCTCCGAGCCGGTCTCGGCGGCCAGCGCCATGATCGGAGCGATGATCCTGGGCTATCCCATTCTGCTCACCGCCTTTGTGGATTTGCGGCGCGGCCTCCTGACCACCAATGAACTGGTGGCCCTGGCGGTCACCATTTCCTTTGGTTCGGGCCATTATCAGGAAGCCGGCGTGGTCGCCTTTTTCATGCTTTTGGGCCAGATCATCGAAACCCGCACGGCCGAAGGCGCCCGCGCTTCCATCGAATCGCTCATCAAATTGACCCCGCCCAAAGCCCGGCGCATCACCAAACAAGGCGAGGAAGAAGTGGACACCAAACTGCTGGCCATCGGCGATCTGATCCGCGTGCGGCCTGGCGACAACATCGCGGCGGACGGCGTCATTGTCAGCGGCCAGGGTTCTTTCAACCAGGCGAACATCACCGGGGAATCGTTGCCCGTGGACAAGAAACCCGGGGACGAGGTTTTCGCCGGCACGCAGAATCTGACGGGCGCGCTGGAGATCCGGGTGACGCGAGCGGGGCAGGACACGACGCTGGGCAAAGTGCGCGACCTGATCCTGGCGGCGGAAAAGACCAAGCTGCCCATCATGCGAATCATGGATCAATACATGGGTTTTTACACGCCGCTGGTGCTGGTGATTGGCGCGCTGGTCTGGGCTTTCACCCATGATTTGAGCCGGGTCATCGCCATTTTCATCGTCTCCTGCCCGTGCGCCTTCATCCTGGCCACGCCCAGCGCCATGGTGGCCGCGCTCTCGGCGGCGGCCCGCCTGGGGATACTCATCAAGAATGTTGGGGACATCGAGCTGGCCTCGCGCATCAATGCGTTTGTATTTGACAAGACGGGCACTCTCACCACCGGCAAGCTGGCGGTCAGCCGCCTGGCCCCGCTGCCCGGCACGGCGCCCGCCGTGCTGTTGCGCCTGGCCGCCTCGGCGGAAAAATACAGCAACCATCCCGCCGCGAAGGCCCTGGCCCAGTTGGCCGGGGAGGCGGGGGTTCCGCTGTTCGAACCCAGGGACTTTTCCGAAGCCGCCGGGCGGGGCGTCAGCGCGCAAATTGACGGGGCGAAGATCCTGGTGGGCCGCGCCCAATGGCTCAAGGAACAGGGCGTGAAAGAGGATTTTCTCGGTTCGGTGGATTTGAGCGAAGCGGAGGGATTCAGCCTGATCTTCGTCGCCCGCAACGGCCAGTGCGTCGGGTGGGTGGGATTGCAGGACCAAACCCGCGCCGAGGCGCGCGAAGCGCTGGCCGAATTGAAGAACATCGGCGTGCGCCGCGTGGCGATGGTTTCCGGGGACCGCCAGCCGGTGGCGGCGCGCGTGGCCGCGGAAATCGGCTGCACGGAAGTCGCCGCCGAATGCCTGCCGCAGAACAAAGTGGAATTTGTCCGCCAGATCAAAGCCAAAGGCTATCGCGTGGCCGTGGTCGGGGATGGAGTCAACGACGCCCCGGCGCTGGCGGCGGGCGATCTGGGCATCGCCATGGGCGCGGCCGGGAGCGAGGTGGCCATTCACAGCGCCACCATTGCCCTGATGAACAACGACCTGCGCCGCCTGCCCTTCCTGGTCCGGCTCTCCCGCCAGACCCGCGCCGTGATCAACCAGAATTTTATGATTGGCATCCTGTTCGTCATTGGCGGCCTGATCCTGGCGGCCATGAGCTACATCGTGCCCATCGTGGCGGCGTTCATGCATGTGGGCGGCTCGCTCCTGGTGGTGTTCAACAGCGCCCGCCTGGTGCGCGAAGGCGAGGATTTGGAACCGCACCTGGCTGCGGCCTCGGAACCGCCCTCCCAGCCGCCTCCCGCCGCGCGTCCCCAACTTTCCGCCACGCCCGCCTAGCCGCGCCATGTCCTCTCCCGTGGAAAATCCGCAATCCGCAATCCGCAATGGCGGAGGCTGGCCGGATCGGCCGGATCGGCCGGATCGGTCGGATCAGTCGGATCAGTCGGATCAGCCGGATCGGACAATCCGCAATCCGCAATCCGCAATCCGCAATCCGCAATCGGAAATCCGGCCGGCGGGCGACGTGGTCATCTCCGTCCGCGGCCTGACCAAAGTCTTCAAGGATTTCTGGGGCCGGCCCAAGGCTCGGGCGGTGGACAACGTGGATTTTGAGGTGCGCCGCGGCGAAGTATTCGGCCTGCTCGGCCCCAACGGCTCCGGGAAATCCACCACGGTGAAAATGTTGCTCGGCCTGCTTTATCCCACCCGCGGCCACATCGAAGTTTTCGGCCACTCGCCCCGCCATGTGGGCACCAAGTCGCTCATCGGCTACCTGCCGGAGGAGTCGTATCTGTACCGCTTTCTGGACTCGCGCGAAACCCTGGGTTTTTTTGGGAATTTATTTGACTTGCCCCCCGCCCAGCGGCGGCGGCGCACCGAGGAGCTTCTGGAGATGGTCGGCTTGAGCGCGGTCCGCACCCGCGTGGTCGGGGAGTTTTCCAAGGGCATGCAACGCCGCATCGGCCTGGCCCAGGCCCTGATCAACGATCCGGAATTGGTGATTCTCGACGAGCCAACCGCCGGCCTGGACCCCATCGGCTGCCGCGAGGTCAAGGACTTGATCCTGACCCTGGCGCGCCGTGGCAAGACCGTTCTCTTGAGCAGTCATTTGCTTTCCGACGTGGAAGAGGTGTGCGACCGGGTGGTCATTTACTACGGGGGCAGGATTCAGGCCATGGGCGCGCTCAAGGAATTGCTCGCCAAGCCCGATGCGGTTTGCGTCACCATGCCGCCGGTTTCGCGCGAAACGATGCGGCAGATTCTGGAACTCATCGGGCGCGACGCCGCCCCGGACCAGGTCCAGGTGGGCACTCCGACCCAGAACCTGGAGAGCTACTTCCTGGAAGTGGTGCGCAAAGCCAGGGAAGGCCTGTCCGAAACTTCCGGCGCGACTTCCGGCAGCCATGTCGCCGCCTATCTCCGCGGCGACGCCGAATCGGCCCCGGTGGGGGACAAGATTCTCGAACGCCTCGCCGCTCCAACCGCGCCCCAGATCGCCGCGCCCGCCGCGCCCGTCGCGCCCGCCCCGCGCATTGACGAAGCCAAACTGGAAAGCCTGGCCAAACCCGCCGAAGCAAGCCCGCCTGCGGCCGCGCCCGCGCCGGCTCCGGCCCCGCCCGTTGACCTGGGCAAAGCCAATGAAAAATTATCCGCCTTGCTTGGGAAAAAAGATGAACGCTCACCCAAATAAGGAATTGCGGATTGCGGATTGCGGAGTTACACGGGCGCCAAGGCTGCCGCTATTTGACGGCAGGGACGTATGGGACGAAAAGGACCAAAATGGCGGACATGGACAAACCCTGATGGCAATCCGCAATCCGCAATCCGCAATTGCCTGACATGCAACGCATCCTCGCCATCGCCCACTTGACCTGGAAGTCGGCCTTTCGTTACCGGCTTTTCTGGGTGATGGCCGCGTTGCTGGTGGCGGCGGTGGCGGGCCTGCCGATGATCCTCAAAGACGACGGCACGGCGGAGGGGTTGACCCAAATTCTGCTCACCTACACCTTGAGCGCCATCACGGTGCTGCTTGGCATCGCCACGCTTTGGCTTTCCTGCGGCACGCTGGCCCGGGATGTGGAAGAGTGCCAGATTCAAGTGGTCTGCACCAAACCAATTGCCCGCTGGCAAGTCTGGCTGGGCAAGTTGGTGGGAATTCTCGCGCTCAACGCCATGTTGCTCGCCCTGTCCGGCGCCGCGGTTTATATGATGCTGCAATGGCGCTCGCAGCGCCTTCCCGCCGAACAGCAGGCCAAACTGCGCAGCGAGATTTTTGTGGCGCGCGCCGCCGCCAAGGAAAGGCCGGCGGATATCAACGGCATCGCGAAACAGATGGCGGCCCAATGGCTCCGCAACTGGCAGACCAATCATCCCTCGGAATCCTTCACCAACGAAGACGAGATCCGGCAGGTCAGCAGCCAAATCCTGGCGGAAGTTCGTTCCGAGGTGGAAGAAGTGCCCTCCCTGCGCACGAAGATGTGGCAGATCTACCTGGGCAGCCTGCCGGAGCGCGCGCGCGCGCAACCCATGCAACTGCGCGTCAAGTTCCATGTGGCGGATCCCAATGCGGTCCTTCTCGATCCGGAGGCGACCTACCATCTGCGCTGGCGGATCGGAGCCACCAACTCGCCGGCCCCCAAATTCCTGGATGAGAATCTGCCGCCCAATTCGTTTCAGGAAATTGACATCCCCCCCTTTTTGGATGCCAACGGCTTGCTCACGGTGATCTGCGGCAACGACAACGAGACCTCGCTGTTCTTCCCGATGGAGGATGGCTTCGAGGTCCTCTACCGGGAAAGCACTTTTGGCGTCAACTTCGCCCGCGGCCTGGCGGTCATCCTGTGCTGGCTGGCTTTGCTTTCCGCCATCGGCCTGGCGTCCGCCAGTTTCCTTTCCTTCCCGGTGGCGGCGTTCTGTTCGCTGTCGGTTTTGCTGGTGGGCCTTTCCAGCGGCGTCCTGAGCGACGTGCAGGAACAGAAAAGCATTTTTGGCTACACCCAGGAGCAGCCTGGCGCGCTCCGAAAAATAGTTGACAACATGACTGTGCCGGTGTTCAGCGCCGTCCTCAAGGTCGTCAACCTGGTGCAGAGCTTTTCGCCGGTGGACGACTTGAGCACCGGCCACAGCATCACCTGGGGGCAACTGGCCCGGGCGGCGGGGCAGATCGTGCTGTTGATGGGCGGCATTTTCGCCGTCGCCGGCATCCTTCTTTTCAACCGCCGCGAACTGGCCGCCGTCCAGCCCAACTCCTGACCTCGCGCCGTGGACCGCATTGCCATTCACGATTTGACCGTGTTTTTCCACGTCGGCGTTCCGGACGCGGAGCGGGCCAATCCCCAGCGCCTGGCCCTGACGGTGGAAATGGACCAGGACTTTTCCCTCCTCGGCGACGCCCTGGACCGGACGATTGATTATCAGGCGGTCAGCCAGCGGTTGCTGGACTTTGGCCGGGGGCGAAGCTGGAAACTCATCGAAACGCTGGCCGTGGAACTGGCCGAAATGATCCTGCGCGAGTTCAAGCCGTCCCGCGTCACGGTGGAGGTTCGAAAATTCATCCTGCCCCAGGCGCGCGATGTTTCCGCGCGCGTGACCCGTCCCATTGGAGGCGGAGGGAGCTTGTCGCGGCAAGGGGCAGGTTAGAAACGTTCTAGGGCAGTTGGGTCGCGCCCATCAGGAAACGGTCGCACTCGCGGGCGGCGCCGCGGCCTTCGTTGAAGGCCCAAACCACCAGGCTCTGGCCGCGCCGCGCGTCGCCGGCGGCAAAGACGCCCCGGATGTTGGTCGCGTATTTCTCGAACTCGGCCTTGATGTTGGACCGGGCGTCGCGCTCGACCGCCAGTTGTTCCAGGAGTGGTTGTTCCGGCCCCAAAAAGCCCATCGCCAGAAGCACCAGTTGCGCCGGACGCGCCTGCTCCGTTCCGGGGACTTCCCTGGGCACAAACCGCCCTTTCTCATCGCGCTGCCAGTCAATTTGCACGGTATGCACGGCTCTGACCTGCCCGTGCTCGTCGCCCTCGAATTTCTTGGCGGTGGTCAGATAAACCCGGGGATCGCCGCCGAATTTGGCCGCCGCCTCCTCCTGGCCATAGTCCAGCTTGTAAACCTTGGGCCATTCCGGCCACGGATTGTCGCGCGCGCGCTGCAGCGGCGGGCGCGGCAGAATTTCCACTTGCACCAGGCTCCGGCAGCCGTGCCGCAGGGCGGTGCCGACACAATCGGTGCCGGTGTCGCCGCCGCCGATGACGATGACGTCCTTGCCGGCGGCGGAAATGGGAGGATGTTCGTGTTGGCCGTTGAGGAGGTTTTGCGTGTTGGCCCGCAAGAATTCCAGCGCGAAATGGACGCCTTGCAGGCTCCGTCCTTCGATGGGCAGGTCCCGCGGTTTGGTCGCGCCGGTGCAAAGGATGACGGCGTCGAATTCCCGCAGGAGCTTTTCCGCCGGATAATTGACGCCCGCCTCGGTCCCGGTGAGAAAGACGACGCCCTCCTCCTCCAATTGATTGACACGGCGCAGCACCACCTGCTTGTCCAGTTTCATGTTCGGGATTCCGTACATGAGCAGCCCGCCGACGCGGTCGGCCCGCTCGAAGACGGTGACCGAATGGCCGGCGCGGTTGCTCTGCGCGGCGGCGCACAGGCCGGCGGGGCCGGAACCGACGACCGCCACCTTTTTGCCCGTGCGCGCGGCCGGGGGCTCCGATTTGATCCAACCCTCCTCCCAGCCCTTGTCCGCAATGGCGCACTCGATGTTCTTGATGGTGACCGGCGGGGAGGTGATGCCCAGGACGCAGGAGCCTTCGCAGGGAGCGGGACAAACGCGGCCGGTGAAGTCGGGGAAATTATTGGTTTTGTGGAGGCGCTCCAGCGCCTCGCGCCACAGGCCGCGATAGACCAGATCGTTCCATTCGGGAATGAGGTTGTGAATCGGGCAGCCCGAAGCCATGCCGCTGAGGAGCACGCCGGTGTGACAGAACGGGATGCCGCAATCCATGCAGCGGGCGCCCTGGTCGCGCAGTTTGGATTCCTCCATGTGCTCATGGAATTCATGCCAGTCGCGGATCCGTTCCAGAGCGGAACGGTCCAGCGGCAATTCGCGCAAGTAGGTTAGAAATCCTTTCGGGTTACCCATGTTTTGTTGGCATCCTCATTGGATGGAGTTGACCGGGCATTGCTGTTTATCCGCCGCCGACGCGCGCCAGGTCCTTGGCGTTGGCTTCAAAGGCGGCCATGACGGCTTCTTCGCCGTTCAACCCCGCCCGCTCGGCGGTGGCGATGGCCTGAAGCATCCGCTCGTAGTCCTTGGGCATGACTTTGACAAATTTCGGAGTCATCTCCTCCCAATGCGCCAGGACATTGAAGGCCCGCTGGCTGCGCGTGTGCTGGCCGTGACGATGAATCATGAGGCGGATGGCCTCGATCTCCGCCGGGTCTTGCAGGCGCTGGAGGGACACGCCCTGCGGGTTGCAGCGCTGGGCGAAATCTCCGGCTTCATCCAGCACATAAGCGACGCCCCCGGACATGCCGGCGGCGAAGTTGCGCCCGGTGGCGCCGAGCACGACCACCCGCCCGCCGGTCATGTATTCGCAGCCGTGATCGCCCACCGCTTCCACCACGGCGCTGATGCCGCTGTTGCGCACACAGAACCGCTCGCCCGCCATGCCGCGGATGTAAGCCTCGCCCTGCGTCGCCCCGTACAGCGCCACGTTGCCGATGATAATGTTCTCCTCCGGCACGAATGTGGAGCCTTCCGGCGGATAAACAATAATCTTGCCGCCGGACAGGCCCTTGCCCAGGTAATCGTTGGCGTCGCCTTCCAGTATGAAGGTCATGCCTTTGGGCAGGAAAGCGCCGAAGCTTTGCCCGGCCGAACCCTGGAAATGAAGCTGGATCGTGTCCTCGGGTAAACCCGCCTCGCCGTAACGGCGCGTCAGTTCGCTGCCGACGATGGTGCCGGCCACGCGGTTGACATTTCGAATCGGCAGCGTGACGTTGACTTTTTCCCCGCGTTCCAAAGCCGGCTGGCAAATCTGGAGCAGGGTGGTGTTGTCCAGCGCCTTGTCCAGGCCGTGATCCTGCGGAATCTGGCAGTAGCGGCCCACCGCGTCGGGCACTTTGGGCTGATAGAGGATATTGGTGAAATCCAGGCCGCGGGCCTTCCAATGCTCAATGGCTTCCTTGGGTTCCAGCAGGTCGGCGCGGCCCACCATGTCGGTCAATTTGCGAATGCCAAGCTGGGCCATGATTTCCCGAAGCTCCATGGCCACGAAACGCATGAAATTGACCGCATGGGCGGGATCGCCCGTGAATCTTTTCCGCAGCTCCGGCTCCTGCGTGGCGACGCCCACCGGGCAGGTGTTGAGATGGCAGACGCGCATCATGATGCAGCCCAGCGCGACCAGCGGGGCGGTGGCAAAACCGAATTCTTCCGCCCCCAGCAGCGCCGCCACCGCCACATCGCGGCCCGTTTTGAGCTGGCCGTCGGTTTCCACCGCGATGCGGCTGCGCAAATTATTCAGGACCAGCGTTTGGTGCGTTTCCGCCAGCCCCAGTTCCCACGGAATGCCCGCATGCTTGATGCTGGTCTGCGGCGAGGCGCCCGTCCCGCCGTCGTGGCCGCTAATGAGCACCACGTCTGCGTGGGCTTTGGCCACGCCGGCCGCCACGGTGCCGACGCCCACCTCGGCCACCAATTTCACGCTGATGCGCGCCTGCTGGTTGGCGTTTTTCAAATCGTGGATCAACTCCGCCAAATCCTCGATGGAATAGATGTCGTGGTGTGGCGGCGGGGAAATCAGCCCCACTCCCGGCGTGGCGAAGCGCACCTTGGCGATCCAGGGAAAGACTTTTCCCCCGGGCAACTGTCCGCCCTCGCCTGGTTTGGCCCCCTGGGCCATCTTGATTTGGAGTTCCTGGGCCTTGACCAGATACAAACTCGTGACCCCGAACCGGGCGGAAGCCACTTGCTTGATGGCGCTGTTCTTGGAATCGCCGTTCGGCTCGCGCACGTAACGCGCCGGGTCTTCGCCGCCCTCGCCCGTATTGCTTTTGCCTTGGATGCGGTTCATGGCGATGGCCAGGGTTTCATGCGCCTCCTTGCTGATGGAGCCGTAGGACATGGCGCCGCTTTTGAAGCGCCGGAGAATCGCCTCCACCGGCTCCACCTCCTCTAGCGGGATGGGCTGGGAAACCGGCTTCAGTTCCAGCAAGGCGCGCAGTGTGCAGGACTTCTTGGACTGGTCATTGACCTGGCGGGAATACTCTTTGAAGGCCTTGTAGTCCCCGTTGCGGCAGGCTTCTTGGAGCGCATGAATCGTTTGTGGGTTGAACAGGTGGAACTCCCCATCCGCCCGCCACTGATATTGTCCCCCGGTTTCCAACACATTCCCGTTGACCCGGCGGGCGGGAAAGGCCAGTTGATGGCGCGCCTGGACCTCGCGCGCGATGACGTCCAAACCAATCCCCCCCACCCGCGAAGCCGTCCCGGTGAAATACTTTTCCACCACCGACGGATGCAGGCCAATCGCCTCAAAGATCTGCGCGCCGCGGTAACTTTGGATGGTCGAAATGCCCATCTTCGAGGTCACCTTGACCACGCCCTTGACGGCGGCTTTGACAAAATTCTTGCAAGCGTCCTTATGCGTGATTTTCGTCAGCAATCCCTGCCGGATCATGTCGTCCAGCGTTTCAAAGGCGACATACGGATTGATCGCCCCCGCCCCATAGCCGATGAGCAGCGAGAAATGATGCACCTCGCGCGGCTCGCCCGATTCCAACACCAGCCCGACCCGCGTGCGCGTCCCTTCGCGAATCAGATGATGATGCACGCCGGCCACCGCCAGCAGCGCCGGAATAGGCGCCAACTCGGCGTCCACTCCACGATCCGACAAGACCAGGATGTTGGCCCCCGACTCGACCGCGCTGCTGGCGCAGGCGCACAAATCGTCCATCGCCTTGGCCAGCGCCGCCTCGCCGCCGGCGGCCTTGAAGAGAATGGGCAGCGTCCAGGACTTAAAACCGGCCTGGTTGATGTATTTCAGCTTGGCAAATTGCTCGTTGGTCAGGATCGGCGTTTTCAGTTCGATCAAATTGCAACTCATCGGCTTGGGCTTGAGCAAATTGCGCTCCGACCCGATGGTGGTCTCCGCCGACGTCACCAGTTCTTCGCGGATGCAATCAATCGGCGGATTGGTCACCTGGGCAAAGAGTTGCTTGAAATAATTGTAGAGAAGTTGCGGCTTGCTGGACAACACGGCCAGCGGCGCGTCGTTGCCCATGGACCCGACCGCTTCCACGCCGTCGCGCGCCATGGGCGCCAGGAGAATCCGCAGGTCTTCAAACGTATAACCGAAGACCTGCTGGCGTTGGAGCACCGTCTGATGAGGCGGTTCGGGAGCATGCACCGCCTCGGGCACGGCGGCCAGTTCCAGCATGTGTTTGTTCAGCCATTGCCGGTAAGGTTGTTGGGTGGCAATCGTCCGCTTGATTTCCTCGTCCGCCACAATCCGCCCCTCCTCCGTGTCCACCAGGAACATCCGGCCCGGCTGGAGCCGTCCCTTGAGCAGCACCCGCTCCGGCGGCACCTCCAGCACGCCAACCTCCGACGCCATGATGACCAGGTCGTCCTTAGTCACATAATAGCGCGAGGGCCGCAGCCCGTTGCGATCCAGCACCGCCCCGATTTTCTTGCCGTCGGTGAAGGCGATGGAGGCGGGGCCGTCCCACGGCTCCATCAGGCAGCTATGGTATTCGTAGAAGGCCTTTTTCTCGTCGCTCATGGTGGCGTGGTTGGTCCACGGCTCGGGAATCATCATCATGATGGCGTGGGGCAGCGAGCGCCCGGCCAGCACCAGCAGTTCCAGGCAGTTGTCGAACATGGCCGAATCGCTCCCGTCCGGGTTGATCACCGGCAGGAGCTTGGGCAGGTCGCTGCCGAACAAGTCGCTCTGGAACATG
>Ga0182027_10006433_pt1 | contig 17572 bp, 14 predicted proteins | sample 712E1DmetaG_FD_121300 | JGI IMG/M metagenome (GOLD analysis project Ga0182027, IMG submission 121300) | Permafrost microbial communities from Stordalen Mire, Sweden - 712E1D metaG (Illumina Assembly) | ecosystem: Environmental > Terrestrial > Soil > Wetlands > Permafrost | place: Sweden... | reverse complement strand
TGCGGCCATCAAGAGCTCCTACTACCGAAACCTTTAAATCGGATGCAGGCGTAGTATTTCTTGCAAATTTCACGCAGTGGTCTGGCCCTGTGCCCACAGGGTCTTTGCTTTTTTCTGTCATCTTCAGATCTCCACAACTTTCATAACATCCCCCGCGCTCGCATCCCCTCCCTCAAAAGGTCGCGGGCCACCTCTCCGAGACTTATTCCGTTCTGCGTAGCGACTGCTTCAACCGCTTGTCGCGTTTTGGAATCGACTTTTACCATCAGTGACATCGGAAAATTCACGGATCTCATATTTTCACATCCCTAAGTTTACTATATAGTAACAAACGCCAAGGGTATTTAAACTTTTCCGAATTCTGGCAACAAACAGTCAGTTTAAATATTAGAAACTCTTCCGTTGCAGGATATATACCCACAACGAATCATCAAAATGGGTACAAATGATCAAATTATCAAAAGGGACAAATGATCAAATTATCAAATGTACATCTTGCCAATCCAAAGGACAACGCAATTCATACTTTAGACTGTTCTGGGCCCACCCATATCTAAAACTAAATAATCACATTGCAGTGCCGCTAAACAGTCTAAAATACAGATTCGGCCGAGAGAAAGCCCCGCCTGGTGGTTAGGCATATCAAAAAGGGACGCACGAGAGTGCCCTCCAGCCCTTGCAAGATGAGGTTAGGGAGCTCAAGGCCATAGTTACCCACCCGGCAGATGAGATAGCCGCCATGGAGCCCACAGAAGCATACCTTCGGCCGGTTGAGGTGGGAGTGGTCACTTGCACCAAAAATACAAAGGGTTGGACTTCTCAGTATACTAGTATACATGATTACCTAACCGTACCATCAGTTAGAGCGTAAAGCTCAAAGTTGTGGCCCGCGGTTGGGTATTTTGGTGTTTTTACTTTGTTGTCACAGTCCCAACAATAGTTGTCATTTTCGAAATTAAGACGAATTTCACAAGCCTCTTTAAGAGCAAAGTACCATTCAAGACCATAAGGAGATGACAAATAGATACTTTCATTACCTTTTATTCGATGTTCAACTTCAAACTGGTCTGGCTTTGGGAATTCAGTTAATATTTCCGTTACCAGCTTGTTAAAGCGTTCTTCAGAAAATAGGCCATCCTCTGTTCGTTGGCCTAAATCAATCTTACAAGCTTTCGGCTCTGGCTGAGTACCCTTCTTAATTAGTTCTCTTATGTACTCACTTGGTTGCATTCCTGATTCTTTAATGGCCTTTCTTAATTCTACATCATCCTCCAACGGTAATCTGAAGGATATAGGGCTACCCCAAGTTTTTGTCATTCACAATCACTAATTGTTGGTATACCAGTATACCAATATATACTTATCGATACTCGGTGTTGGGGGGATTGGGCTTATCGAAAAAAGGTACATGAGGAGGGCCATCCACGCACCTGAATGCATTGGTCCAATATGGCCCTTTTGGAAACGCCAGCATCTTTTCGCCAGCCCATTATATGCGTATATTTTTTAAAATACATCAACTAAATTACGGTTATATTAACTCACATATGGCTATGTGGAGACCGTTATAGTCAAGTATCTATTACATGAATGCAAGTCAAAATCGCATCTTTCCCTGCCGCTAACGATCTAGTACCGGTATTAACTGCTCCGCCCTTACAGACGAAGATATGGGAAAAAGCACTATCGCCCCAATTATATCTGTTATTAATATGTACAGGCAAGCTCGACAAAACCAATGCTGCCTTCGGCAAGGTCAAGAACATTTGCTATCGGTATTAACTACCGCGCCTATTGTGGTGAATTCAATCCCGCAACACAAGTAACTGGTAACACCCTATCTAAGGAGGGCAATCTGCCCCGTCATAATCTTTTGGGTGAGTGACGGGTGTTGCCATCCTTTTCTGAGAGCAATTTTCAAATTTTATTGTTAATTATCAACTTTATATTGCTACTACTCCTTGAGGATTAGATCCAGCAGTTGCTGGCTGCTTTGCTTCCAGGTTAGCCATTGCATGCCATGCGACTTCGGATGCCTGTCAGATTGATATAGCGCCAGCCATTCCCGTACCGCCCTTGCAAGATCAGCAGGTTCTTTGCCATTGAAGTAAAACGCATGCTCACCCGCTACCTCGCGTGAGACTGGGATGTCACGGGTGATGATGGGCAGCTTGTGTTGTGCAGCCTCGATGAGTGGCAGCCCAAAGCCCTCGGCTTCGGAAGCGGTGATGAGACACGTAGAGGCCGCGTAGATCTTTTCCAGGTATTCGTCGCTGATACCTTCAAGCCAAAACAGCCGCTTGCCCCGTTCGTGATGGGGGCGCAGGTTTTCTAACAGCATTTCCACCATCCAACCCTGCCTGCCGATGATTACGAGGTTGACATCCACACCATCCGCCCAGAGCAGTTCAAATGCGGCAAGCGTTTGAGCGTGCCCCTTACGCGGCTCGACTGTGCCTACCATCAAGAAACTAGGGCGAGCGGCAAGCTGAGCAAGCACTTGTGGTGCATCGTCGGGCAGGCCGCGGGAGGGTACAGCGTTTTCGACATCTGCGCCTAGATGGAACCAGCCAATTTTGAATGGGCGCAGACGTTTCGGGCTATTGGTCTTCAGCCATTCTGTAAGTTCGTCAGCAACGGAACGTGAGATGCAAATTGCTCCATCAGATTTTGAAACAGCTAATAGCCACTCTTTGAACTCAATACACAGGTCGGACCAAAAAAATTCTGGTTTCAATACTGGAATCAGGTCATAAACAACGTGATAAACGGAAATGCCTTTATTTCTTAAAAATTGTGTTTTTTCCTGGTGCGAAATTGCAACACCAGGATGAAGATCAAGGAACAGGAGAATATCTCCTGGGCAAAACTCCATCCAATCGTTACTAACGTGCTCTTGTGCCCGTCTCAATATTTTGTTAATTAATGCATCTGCACGGTAAAACTCAGGATCATTGGGTGTTGTATAAACCAATTCAATATCTATTTTTTGTGGGTTATTAATAAGTTCGTTACAAATAGCTAGCACGACTCTTTGTATCCCCGCTAGATGATCTAGTTTTATGATGGAACTAACATCTAAAAATAGCGTGCGTTGACAATCTTTTCTCGTACAAAAAGTTTCTGCGATGGAAGCGGATAGATTTATCAAGTCATTATCATCAAAAGATAAGCTTGAGCTTATGGATGTCACATAGTTAATTATATTCTGAATAGAATCACGTCTTGTTGATGGCTTCTGAATTGAACTATTATTTTTGACGCTCACTTCGAATAGAGTCAACAATGATCTTGCACTCATATCCCAAGAAAATTTGCTAGCTTGCTGAATTCCGTGTTCCTTCAAAAGATCTCTGAATTTGCTGTCAGTTAAAGCACGTTCCATCTTTTTTGCCAAGCTTACATCATCGTACGGATCGAACAACGCGTCTTGGTGTCCTACTACTTCCGGAAGGCTTGAGGTATTAGAAGCTAAGACCGCTGCTCCACAGGACATGGCTTCAAGCGGTGGAAGCCCGAAGCCCTCGTTGATTGAAGGAAAAACAAATAAATCGCATAAGTTGTATAGCATTACCAATTCTTCATCATTCACATGGCCGGTAAAAACCACATTGTCGCTAATGCCCAGTTTTCTCAATTTATTGCGATGATGAATCTCTTCACGTTTCAACCCATCTCCAACCATAACTAATTGATAAGAGCCTAATATATCTTTCTGTAATATTGACCATGCGGAATATAACCTGTCCAGGTTTTTGTGTAAATCAGTCCCGCCAGCATACATCACAAAAGGAGCCGATATGTTCATCTGGCTTAGTAGCTTTTTCTTATCAGCAATCCCAATACTCCTCGGTTTAAAAATGGCATGGTTGACAGCAGGATACACAACATGTATCTTTTCCATAGGTATTCTCAAGAGCGTGCTAATCTCTACCTTTGAAGAATGTGAGTCAGTAAGCACAATATCCGACTTTTTTATAAAATCGATCTTTTCATCATACCAAGTGCGCATTGTACTTTCTTTAAGATACGCATTAGGATAAATCAGGGGGACAACATCATGAAGAGTGGAGCATATCAGTGAGTCTGTAGGTGAAATTTTAACACTGGTGCAAGCTGCATCGAAAATCCCTTCTTGCAGATTCGTTGAAAAAATAATATCGCCTTCAAGGCTGTTTAAAAACTCCTCTCGGAGGAGTTCACCTACGTTCTTTCTCCAAAAGTTTTTTGGGTTGATTGCGGTGGTATCAAAGAATTGCTGCCATACTTTTATGTTTTCTTGGGGCAAAATACTATCGAATTCCGCTCGAATGGCTTCTATCGTGTCAGGAAATGCTCCATTGAGAGCTACAATAATCTCGTTACCTCTTGAATCGAGCGCCATCGCTTTGACCAATTCAATTGTATATCTACCGACGCCTCTGTTTCTAGAAAATGACGTTTGCGCTCCTTGTAAATCGATGACGACGCGCACCATCAGTCCCTCTTATTATGAAGTTCGATAGCTGATTTCAGATTATTATAGATGATACGGGCATTGGGTGTAAGCTTTGAGGGATCTGAATAAGCCCGCACTGTCATGCCTCTAGTAACTAATCCCCCCTCCACAGCAAACCGATAGAGCCATTCCTCCAGCACTGGATATCTGAATATCCAATCCAAAGCTCGTATTTTGAGTGTAGGATGAGCCAAGGTAAATTGGATCAGACGGGCAAGGATCGGGCTGAGCAGACCTCCAATGTGGCGCCTGATGGTTTGTGGGATGCTTGAGGACATGCCAGAGCCAATCCCGGTTCCCTGAAATACATATAACATGAAGACCAAACCCTTCTTTTCTATATATCCTAATTCCTAATCAAGAGTTTTATTTATAAACATGCTTACGACCTGCGACCCCACACACACCCCGCTGACCATACGCGCCGAATTATACAGCGACGAAATCTAGGGCAAAGCTAAAAGATCCACGACGCTATGATCTGGGCAAATCCGCCTAAGTTGTTCAAAACTCTTTATAGTCTCCTTACCTGGAATTTTGTATATCTTATATCCTTTAAGTTGCTTCCAAAAATCTGTAATTTTCCCTCCAGCTACAACTATTGCCACCGGATTGAATTCTAAAAGCAAAATTGGTTTGTGTCTTTCTAATGTTCGAGCCATACCGCGCAAGGCGAATGGCTCTGAACCTTCGATATTCATCTTTATCAGATTGGGTTTAACATCAAGGCTGTCAAACGTTATCATTTCTATATCGTTGCCTTCGACTATCCGTGCCATGTTAGGCGCCGTTTCAAGGATGCCTTTTTTAGTTGAAGAATCCCATAAGCCGCAATAGTACGCAGAGACGTTCTTTAAATTATTAAGTTTGATATTCTTTTGAAGATACTCGAAATTTACCGGGAATGGCTCAAAAGACAGCACTTTTCCATTTGGACCTACTATCTGAGAAGCTAAGACAGTAAAATACCCGATATGTGCCCCTATATCGATAAAGGTATCCTCCTCATCAAGATATTCGTGGACTACTCCTGTAATGTGAGGTTTTCTGATGCCACCTAGATCCACGATCTCATGAAAAAACAAGGCATTCTTTGCCGGACCACAAAGCTTGCCGCCATTTTTTAGAGGCATAATTATCTCTGCACCACATGAAGCCATACGATCCCAGTTTTTAGCTGCCATGAACTCCTTTTTAGTAGCCTTGAACTCCTCAGATGCCAGAATATTCCGTAGAAATTCAAGCGGGGTCATGCCCCACTTAAGTTGCTTGGCCCCATCCTTCAGGCCCTCAGGATCGGGGTTGCGTCTGAAAGCGATTTGATAGACGAGAGTGACAAAATCTTCAAAATCTTCACTCGACTCCATGGTTTATGATCTAATTCGAGTATTATATGTTTTGGCCTTCGGAAAATAGTTGGTCGTGAATCAGTTATAGGTTGGAATTTTGATTTACCAAAGAAATCTCAGTTATCGAATGCTTCATATGGTGACAAATTTTATAAGCCATAGGTTCGAAGGAAACCATATGCCACTCATTTGCGATCAAATATTCAATGAAGCTTGCATCTTAGCTAATGGAGATGTTGTATGCAGTTGTATTGATTCGCAAGGTTGCAATATTCTAGGCAATATTAACCAAAATGGTATTTATGAAATTTTTCATGGCATCAAATATGAAAATTTGCGTCAAAAGATTAACAATTCCAAACTAGATTCGTATTGTCCTATTCTTAACTTTAACTGTGTTTATAAGAGATCCAATTTTAAAAATTTTGATAATCCTTTTAAAATCGAAACTTTAAGGCTCGAGACTACAGCTTACTGCAACTTAAAGTGCCCAGGATGTCCGTCACGTTGCTGGATGGATAGTGAAAACTCTATCAAAAGCCATCCGCGCCTTGGATATATCCCAATAGATAAAATCGAAAGGGTTTTTACAGATACCAAAGATACATTGAAGACGATATTACTTTATAATTTTGGAGAACCATTTTTAGATAAACGTCTTCTGGAGATATTAAGACTTGCTAAACGAATTGTGCCTGGTGTGTTTATACTTGTTTCCACCAATGGCACCGTCATGCCTGTTGGCTGGCCTGAAATCATTATACAGGAGGGACTAATCGATAGGATCATTTTCTCCATCGATGGTGCCTCACAGGAGTCCTATGGCAAATATCGTGTTGGCGGTAATTTTGATAAAGCTTTTAGAAATATGGCAGAATTTTCTAAATATTTAAAATTATATGCGAAATCAATACCTCAATTAGAGTGGCAATATATTTTATTTAAGTGGAACGATTCAGACGAGGAAATTAAGCACGCTCGTGAGTTGGCGGTGGCGCATGGATTAACTCTCCATTGGTTATATACTCATACAGAAGGAAATTCTCAAAGATGTTTGCCTAAATTAGAAGAAGATAATGAATTGAAAGAAATGACTGAATATAGTTGTGGAATCGTAGAACCAGGACACGGTGTTCGTTCTATAAAATCCGGCAAAAAGTTTCTGGAAAAGCCTACCTGGGCGGGCCTAGTCGTAGGGTTTAACCAATATATATTTCCAAAGATAAAATGTTATTGTTTGCCCATTTTTCGCTTAGGCGGTGGCCTAGGAAATAATGATCTGGGTATGCACGTGGCTAAGATTGAGATCAAAAAATTATCAAATCACCTAATGCGCGATGAACGTATTTACGGTAACCTCATGTTGCATAACCTGGGCCAATATACTTGGCAAAATTCCGAAAAAGATATGACTCGACTTGGTGTCCAACTTTTGGATAAAAATGGGACGCTCATCGATCTCGATTTCAGAAGGGTTGACCTACTTATGCCTCTGCCACCAGGTGAATCGGAAGAAATGGATTTTGTCATCGCTGGCGTTCACAGATCCGGTGAGTATATACTGCGTTTCGATATGGTACGAGAGAATATATGCTGGTTCTCTCAAAAAGCAAATCACTATTATGTAGATAAACAAATAAAAGTCAACTGAACCAACTTAACTATCATCAACCGGCCTGCACGTCACTTGGATGTGTTTTAAAGGATTAAAAAAGGAACGGGTGGCTTTTTATCATTAGAGTGTCAAGACGTGCTCTGCTGGCGATATCTTTGATTAGAGAACTTATACAATCGATGCGGCCACATCAGTGGTACAAGAACCTGGTCATCTTCGTCGGTATAATTTTTTCATATAACCTATTTAGCTTGGAAATGTGGCAGCATTCTCTCTTTGCCTTCATAACGTTCTGTTTAATCTCAGGATCTGTATACATCATAAACGATATAAGAGATGTCGAAAAAGACCGACTCCATCCCACGAAGAGGTTCAGGCCGATCGCATCAGGGACTCTCTCATCTCGAATGGCTCTATTCGTATCCATCCTGCTATTATCTATATCCTTATTGGCCTCATTCTTTGTAAACAGGCCCTTGTGCTATATTGGGCTATTGTATTTATTTATAAATTTATTATATACATTTTATCTAAAGTATTTTGCTTTATTTGATGTGATGACGGTGGCAATCGGTTTTGTCTTGAGGGCGATCTCCGGAGTCCTTGTCATCAACGCGAGTATCTCTCCTTGGCTTGTCCTTTGCGTATTCCTGATGGCGTTAGTGTTGGCGTTCGGAAAGAGGCGACACGAGCTATTGATCGCTAACCAATCCAGGGACTGCCTATCCCAGTACACGGAGAAGATGATTGATAATATGATGAACATATCCGTGTCATTGCTTCTAATGTCCTACGCTCTTTATTCATTTTATGTCAATGTCTATATTATGGTCACTCTCCCGTTTGCATTTTATGGTGTCTTCAGGTTTGTGCAGCTTGTCTATCTGAATGACTTCGGCGGGGAGTCTGAGCTCATACTGAAGGACAGGGTATCACTGATAAATCTCGCTCTTTGGACTGTTTCTGTAATCGTGATTCTTTACGAGGTTCATATATGATGTTTGATATGCACGTCCACACGCTCCACTCACCGAAATGTGGCTGGATGAGGCCGGAGCGGCTCGTAGAGCGTGCCATCCAAAAGAGGCTAGATGGCTTAGCAGTTACAGACCATAACACCATTGATGGCGCACACGAGGTTATCGATATAGTCAGAGATAAACAGATGGAACTTTCCGTCATAATTGGTGAGGAGATCTCCACGGATAGAGGCGAAGTTCTCGCCTACTTCATAAATAGAGAGATTGAGCCAGGATCGTTCGCAGAGGTTCTATCAGAAATAAGACGAGCTGGCGGCATCTCGGCTATACCTCATCCTTTTGACAAATTAAGGCATCATGCCGTCCGTTTAACGAGTGACGATGTAGGATCCTTCGATTGCATTGAAGCCTTCAATGCTCGATGTCTCTCAAAAACATATAACGATTTAGCATATAACTTTGGAATGGAGCATGATCTCGCGATTTCAGCTGGTTCGGATGCACACTTTCTAAACGAGGTGGGGAATGGTGGAGTTATTACCAAACGGAGGGATATCCGAGAAGCAATAATGAAAAAAGATGTAACCATTTTTGGACATAGGTCAATGGTTATCAATCACGCTGGAACGAAAGTCTTAAAATTGGTGAGAAGCATTTGGAGCCATATTTATGAATAGATATATTCTCTATGCCCTTGCTACAGTTATCTTAATCTCAGTTGGCCAGGTCTTGTTCAAACTTAGTTCAAAGGATTTAAAAATCGAGAACATCCATGACATAATAGGATTTATTTTTAATAAATATTTAATATTGGCCTTAATAATTTATATAATTTCGACAGCATTGTGGATATTTACTTTATCAAAAATGGAATTAGGGTTTTCATATTTGTTATTAAGCTTGAGCTATCCTTTGATTCTTCTATTATCAAATATATTCTTACAAGAGGAATTATCTATCTATAAATTGCTTAGTATTTTATTGATCCTTTTAGCCAATGTTATATTACTCTATGGAGATCAGGCATGAATTGGGACACTTACCCCAAAATTGATATCGACAAAATATTGATAATTATATTTGCTGTTTACTCAATATCACTGTTATTTGGTTCAGTATTTTATATTAGTCCTACCGTAACGGGTGATGGGCCTGAATATATAGGAATGACTGCTTCCTTCTTCAATCATTTTACTCCAGACCTACGTGAGGAGGATATCGCATTACGAGATAAAATTTATAATAAAAATAAGATCCATCCTGACAAGAATTTTACCTATTCGGGCTACTTCAAATCGTTAGGAGGATCTTGGTACTCTTATCACTTCTGGGCATATTCCCTGTTTAATCTACCTGTTTTCGCATTCTTGCATTATTTTAACTTTAATGAACTCAGGTCTTTTCAGATAACTAATTCACTACTGCTAATGTTCTGCCTTTTTATTCTCTTACAGATAACTAATTTAACTAGCTCCCAAAAAACGTGGTTATTCCTATTTTCGGCATTCAGTCCCATTATATTTTACTTAAGATGGACACATCCAGAAGTCTTCTCGTATTCATTTGTCGTTGTAGCTGTTGCTTTTTATTTAAAGGCCGATTATCGCTTAGCAGTTTTAGCCTCTTCGGTGGCATCGTTACAAAATCCGCCTTTATCAATTCTTACACTTTATATAATTATATATGGTTGGAAGGCAACCGGTCTACGCCTTAGAGAGCTATCTCTTCTGTCGGTTAGTGCATCCATTTCGTTGATTCCTTATATATTTTATTACTTGAATTATCACACACTTAGTCTAATTGTTTCTAGTGGGGCTTCAAATATCAGCTACATATCAGTCGACAAGATCTTTAGCTTATTCTTCGATTTGAATTTTGGAATGCTACCATATATACCACTGCTGATGCTCCTATCGCTATTAATGTTGATATTTTCCATAAAAAGGAAAAATCTGGTTATTCTCACCATATGGTTAATATTGATAGCGATGGCTACAATGTGCAGTACCGCAGGAAACTGGAATAGTGGAATGGAATATATTAACCGATATTCTGTGTGGATGTTGCCATTAATTACCTTAATCTGTATCTATGAAATACCAAGATTTTCTACAAACAGCATAAATATATATTTGTTTACATCTTTCTTAATCACTTTGCTTATCATAGGATCCTTATTATATAATTATGACTCTGGAAATTATGTTAAATTCAACTTCTTATCAAAAGAGGTTCTAATCAATACACCTGGTCTTTACAATCCGCCATATGAGGTATTTGCTGAACGTGCCCTCGGGAAGGAAATCGAATTCGTTGATCGATTACCCATAATTTTTACATATAATGGCATCCCAAGGAAGGCATTAACAAATGATGAGGGTCTGAGCTTGATCGAAAGGTTCACAGGTAATCCTATCAAAAAAGCAGATTCAGAGCAGATTAAAAAATCAAAAATAGGTTATATCAATTTTGAAAATAAGATATTCAAATTCCCATATAAAAACGCAGAGTTGACAATTTACGATAAAAAAGGAATCAAAGACGCTCTATCTAGAAAGTTTCCGCTTTTAACAAAAGGCTTCTTTGGCGCAGAGGACTGGTCTGGCACCCCTACCAGCTGAATGCCAGCAGACGCCACCATTCAAGTAAACTCGTCCGAAAATTGCACCGCCATCTTGAGCCTTAGTGCCACAAGTTTCGACCGCAACCGGACGTTGGAGATCTACGCAGGTGATGAGCTTCTGACTAGTGTGGCAATCACACCGAACGGCTCAGTCGAAATCCACGTTCCCATCAGCCTACAAAAAAACGTAAACATCTTCAGACTCCATGTGCCCGAGGGATGTAACCGTCCAAGCGATAAGCCAGAGTTGAATAACCACGATTCAAGATGCTTGAGTGTGGCGGTTCAGAATCTCAATGTAATATAATATCACGATCGGCCTAAATGTGCTTAATAGTGACAAGATAAAAAAAGCTTAGCAAGAGCATGAGTGGGATCGAGTTCACTGATCACCAGATAGATGCCCTAGTCTACGAGCTTTACGGGCTGACAGAAGAGATGACCAGGATCGTTGAAGCCCACATTTCACATTAACGGTTTGAACGCTCGCCAATTTTCTGGTTATCGTTTTTTGAGAATCAAGATCATTAGACGCTGTAATCTGTGTATTTTAAGTTCGAAGATTATCCATGCTATCATAATTAAGATTATATGCATATATTATTTGATTTTATGTGTCGCATTTTCAAATTCAATCTAAATTATTATTATCAAAACGTGAGATATTTATTATGATTAGTCCTCATTATATCAATTTGGAAATATTCAATTGGGCATTGCCTTACTGCGAAATGTGGGATAATAAGTTGCGCCATAGGTATTCCTGTCATAATTGGAGACTTATTGGACACGATGTTAAAAATCAAGAACAAGCATCATGCTAAATTTGATGGAAAGGCACAGACTACTTGCCACAGACCTGCCGACAAACATATCTTCGTTAAGCACTTCCTATATCCAGAGGCTAGGCTAAGAACTAATCTCAATTCTGGATTAGAGAAGGGTTAATTTATGGATAAAGAACCAGTGAACGAAACGCAAAACGAGAAACAAAAAATACCCTCGAATGGATTCATACCAAAACTAGGATTAACTAAGCTATTGGATCGGCTTAAGACTACTAAAACGCAGTTTGTAAATCCACCCTCGGCGATGGAATTTAATGATAAATGCACAGAGGAGGACATCTACTACTGCTTTCGACTACTCCTGAGTAGAAACCCCAGTGAAGTAGAATGGAAGGGACACAAATCACTGGCCGGCAATGATCTAAAAGATGTCGTTTCAAATTATCTCACTTCGCCAGAGTTTAAGAGCCGCAAATTAGGCACGTTATCCAATACCGAACATGTATTGGTTGATCTTAAAGACTATAAGATGTACGTATCTCTCTCTGACACCGCAGTAGGTTTAACTATCTATAGAACTAAAAGCTACGAACCCCACGTTACAAAAGCAATAACAGAAAAATTGAAATCTGGAATGGTTTTCGTCGATATAGGTGCAAATATAGGATACTTTAGTCTGCTTGCCGCAAACCTGATAGGGCCAGACGGAAAAGTTTTAGCCTTTGAGCCCTATCAATACAACGTTAAATTGCTGTATCTAAATGCGAGAATTAATGGTTTTGAAAATATTGAAATCAATCCTTGTGCCTTGGCCGACAAGAGATCCCTTTTTGCCTATGATAACATGGCAAGCAATGGCGTTATATCTGAGTTGAATGCTGACCTCGACACTTTATTATCAACAACTTTGGTAAGCTCCGTTACGATCGATGAGGTGCTACAAAACGCCAATAAGATGGATATCATAAAAATTGATGTAGAAGGTGCTGAGTACCTAGCTTTAAGCGGCGGGAGAAAACTATTGAAGAGACACCGACCCATAATCTTTTCTGAATTCGCTCCACCCTCACTGCAGGTTGTGTCGAAAGTCTCTGCCGAGACTTATTTGCGGCTACTGCTGGTCGATGATAATTACAATATTTCAGTGTTAGACACAAGCGGTGATTTTATTGACTGTAAGAGAGACGTCAATAAAGTAATAAAATGCTTTGAAGATGCCGCATCCGATCATATAGATCTAGTGGCATATCCCATTGATAAGCAATGAATTCAATCGAATTCGATCTTCCGAAGGGCGATGCTCAGGTGTTTGCATTCATGTTATTGAGCTCTGCTTTTCGAGAACCTATTGGGTGACCCGAAAGAAAACCATGCTGTTTTGAAGGGGGTAGCAATAGGATTCCGGGCCACGGATAGATAGACGCCCTGGTCTACGAGCTTTACGGGTTAACTGAAGAGGAGATCAAGATCGTTGAAGGCAAGTGCGTGTAACCTGCAAGAATCCATCTCTCTTTTTTCGGCTCTTTTTTCACGCATACGGCAACAAGATATTTTTATAAATATGGTTTCGGCCCGCAAAGGATGCCTTTGCGCTACAAGTTCCACATTTCCGGAATCGATAGCAGTAAGATCTTTTGATCGATAGCAGCAACCACTCAAGAAAACTTGATTACCACTCTTATAAGATATGGAATGAGGACTTTGCCAGAAGAGGATTTAGGCCGTTTGGATGGTTTGTATAATGTGTTGTGTATAACCTGCAAGTTTTGGTCTGCGTCATCAGAAAATTTTATGGCATATTAGAAATATAGTTATGTAGCTGTAACTTAAGAACTTCGTAACAAATAACTTAAGAACTTCCTAATTAGATTCGTCACTTGAGAAGTAATAACTTCAAAACCAACAGCTTCTTTAAGTCACGATTATGTAAGCAACATGGAGATATGAAGAGTATGATAGCAAAGGTCATAGTCCTTGCTAACCAGAAGGGAGGAACGGGAAAGACCACCACCGCCGTCAACCTGGCAACCGGTCTGGCTATGGCAGGTCATAAGGTCATCTTAATTGACTTAGACCAACAAGGCAACGCAACTACTGGACTTGGAGTGGATAAGTGGAAGCTTCAGAGATCAGTCTATAATGTCCTGGTCAACGGTCTGGAACTCAAAGATGTCGCCCTCCACACCCAAATAGACAATCTCGATCTAGTCCCGGCCAATATGCACCTGGCAGCTGCTGAGCTTGAACTGGTAAACCGATTGCGGAGAGAATACACACTCCGAGAAAAGATCGATGCCCTTACGGATTATGAGTATATTATAGTAGACACGCCTCCAAACCTAGGCTTAATCACGACTAATGCTCTGGTGGCAGCTACGACCATAATGGTGCCGGTACAGACTGAATACTATGCTATGGAGGGCATGACTCAGCTATTGAAGGTAGTAGAGATGATCAAGAAAGGAGTCCCTGAGTGTAAGGCCAACATCAAATACCTGCTGACTATGTTCGACGGCAGAACCAACGTAAGCAAAGAGGTAGCCAACCAGATTAAAGAATACTTTGGAGCGGAAGTGTTCAATGCGGTAATTCCCAGAAACATAAAACTCTCAGAAGCACCTAGCTTTGGGAAACCAATTTTCCAGTACGATCCTTACTCAGTAGGAGCTACTTCTTATGGCAAATTGGTCGAGGAGGTGCTTAAATGGCCCTAGGAAAAGGAATCGGGGTGCTGATCCCCGAGTCGAAAGACTTAGCTCCTGCATCGGAACAACCTTTAAAAGTTACAACTTCTGAAGTTCCAAGTAATAATGTTAAAACTTCCGAAGTTAAAAGTACAGAAGTTCTAAGTACAGAAGTTACAACTTCTGAAGTCAAAACTTCCGAAGCTCCAACTTCACCAATGACATTGGACGGCATTGTCGTAAGGCCAGCAGTGTTCTCTGAGGCAATAAGATCAGTGGGAGGGAGGCCGACCATCACAACCTGGTCAATGCTGGCAACAGTCACCCTCAAATGCCTCAAATTTAGCATACCAAACTTTTCCATGAGCGATGAAATCAAAACCTTGGTCGAATCCGGCCTGAAGAGAAAGTATCCTGAGTTGGTCAAGAAGGTGAAAGAAGAATTAGAAAAGAAAGGCTAAACGGCGACGTAAAAGTGGACGCTATCCAGGTGGCGGTTCTGGAAATGAGGCCGCAATAACCAAATACTCCTGCAAACACATATCATGGAGAGCATGAAGATTAAAATCAAGATAACAGGCCCCAAAGTGCATGATGTGGGCTACAGATACTTCCTGATGAGCACGGCCATAGACATGGGTCTCAGGGGTTTCCAGGCCCGCAACAGAGCGGGAGAGAAGGAGCAGGAAGTAATAGCCCTGGTGGATGGAGATGAGGAAGCAATCACAGACTTCAAGGCCATGGTAGGGGCACAGAAGCCCGAGCATGCCGAGATATCGAACATCACTTGTGTGGACTATGAGGGCGATGTTATGAGGACTGGCGAATATGCCCAAGTCTGTTCAGCCCAACAGTTAAACAAAGCAATCCCGCTACTTCTGGACATAAGAGACGACCTGAAAGAGATGAAGGGCGACGTGAAAGAGATGAAAGGCGACATAAAAGCAGTGCGAAAAACAGGTGATGAGACGCTAAATGAGATCAAAGCAGTGCGAAAGAACACTGACACAATCCCTCAGATCCATGAAGAGATCAAGGGCTTACGGGAAGACATTCAACCAGGCTATGCGACCCATTTCAGGCAAGTCCAGTCCGATGTCAAAGCCATAAAAGAACGCTTGGGCATGCAGTGAGACGGCGCAGATTCACTATTTTCATAAAACAAGAAAAATTATTTTCTGTAATGCCCCATAACCGAGGATCTTTTTCTGCGATGGATTTATACTACCCAGCAGGCGATCCATTCAGGCCACAAGGATGAGCATGGAAGGAAAGCATATCGTCGATGGCAACGATATGGTCGCTGCAATGCAACCCATCTCAGAGAGAGGAGGCCATCACAAGAGAGGCGCGCAAGACTGAGCTCGTGGATATGCTGGCAGTTGCAATCCATCCTGAGATGAGAAGGCCACTGCAAGAGTAGTACCACATTGCCAAGGATATGATGCCATGATATGGTACTACCAAATAGACAGACCTGGAGAGAGAAGTTATATGGGAGTAAGTGTGTAAGTAAGTAAGTATATGCCGATGGAACTATCATGCAAGTGTGGTCACATTTGGGCCTACAAGGGCAAATCGGAACATTACGCCACTTGTCCAAGATGTCATAACCTGGTGAACGTGAAGAAAGCGAAATCCCTAGAAAGCACCAAAAAAGAAGCAGTAACCGATGGCCCGATTGATCCTGCTCGGCTTCTCGGTCTCATAAACAAGGCGGCAGAAGGCGTGGAGAATGGAAAGCCTGTTGCTGTAGACGCTATTATCAAATCCTCGGAAAAGGGCGAGCCCACGCTTACCTACACCGACGTGGTGAAACTGTTCGGCGTGACCCCCGTATACAAACGGATAACGGCTAACATGTTATGTTTTACTCCTGAACACCATGAGGCATTGATCGCAAAATCTTCTGCGATAATAGAAGGATTGTGCGATGGATCGCTACATAGTAATTCGTGGTGCCCAAACTGTGGCGGTTACTATAGATTTGAGGGCAGTGATGGCAAATACGTCCATATTGATGATATACCAAAAGACGCAAAACTCATTCTCGACAAAAAGCAAGCTGCTCAATCGTGTGACATCAATTACGGTAAGCAGGCGGGGCTGAAAAATTAGTTCAATTGAACTTTGAACTATTTTCTATATATTATATGGAAGTTAGTGCGTAAGTAAGTGTATGCCGTTGCAAGAGTAGTACCACATTACCCAGGATATGAGTTCGTGATGCGGTATTACCAAACGTTTCACTTGGCAACGGTCCAAAGAAGACATCTATCCAGCCAAAGAAATAATATTTGCTTGCTATTATAATAGAAACGAAACCGAAACGGTATTAGCAGATCAACTAAAGCAAGCATTAAACTATTATTATCCTTCTTGGACCTATAGAATTGAGGAGAATTACTTTATAAACACCAACCTACAGGCTCAAGGCTACCTTCCTGCTAGATCGTTGCCAAAGGTCACGATAGCCCATTATTGGTGCATCCTTTAGCTCTTCGACCTTTGCGGTTAGCCTTGTGGTCTGGCGGCCATCGTTGGGCCTGTGGCCACAGTTTAGCGCAGGCCAAAGGGCTTCTGCTCTCCTCATGGCTCGAATGGTCTCCTTGCGGCTCACAGGCTCACCTCCGGCACCTGAGAATAGGATCCTGGCCTGTTGAGAGTCTAAGGCGATCTCTTTTCTTTTGGGCTCCTCTTGTGCTATGGTCTTGACGTATTCGACAATTTGAACGGCTCTTGCCATAATTTTTGTAACCACCTGTACCACCTTTCCGCCTTCTGCAGGGCGGCTCTTCAAGGTTTCGCGAATCTTGGTTAAAAGTTGCCTGATGTAGGCATTGAGTAATTGTAGCTTCTCCGTGGGTGATCTTGTGGCCTTGAGGCTATCAGAGGCCCGGGTGACCATCTTAGAGAGCTCCCTACCCCGCAATATGCCGGCGTCTCGGATCATTTCGGCTATTTGGTTGTGGGTGAGAACCATTTCTTCTAAAAGGCCCTGGAACTCGGAAAGGGGAATTTCAAGAATAGGATCG
>Ga0182027_10006432_pt1 | contig 17574 bp, 22 predicted proteins | sample 712E1DmetaG_FD_121300 | JGI IMG/M metagenome (GOLD analysis project Ga0182027, IMG submission 121300) | Permafrost microbial communities from Stordalen Mire, Sweden - 712E1D metaG (Illumina Assembly) | ecosystem: Environmental > Terrestrial > Soil > Wetlands > Permafrost | place: Sweden... | reverse complement strand
GAAATGAAAAGTCTAAATTTTTAAGGAGGAGACATGAAATACAAGAACAGTGTGGAATTCAAGGTACACGGCAAGTACGCCCTCTTCACTGACCCCCTAACGAAAATTGGTGGGGAAAAATGTTCGTATCAAGTGCCGACATACGAGGCTTTGAAAGGCGTGATTAGTTCCGTGTATTGGAAACCGACAATTATCTGGATTATTGATAAAGTCAGGATAATGAAACAGATAAAAACACAGACACAAAGCGCAAAGCCGGTTATTTACAGCGGCAGCGGCGGTAACTCTCTTTCCATTTATACATACCTTGCGGATGTTGAATACCAAGTTCAGGCACATTTTGAATGGAATGAAAAGCGAGAAGATTTAAAGCAGGATCAAAACGAGAACAAACATTATTATGTGGCAAAACGGATGATCGAACGTGGAGGCAGGCGGGACATTTTTCTCGGCACACGAGAATGTCAGGCATACGTTGAACCATGTAAATTCGGCGAGGATACAGGAGAATACGACGATCACCCAGAGCTTGCATTTGGTTTAATGTTTCATGGTTTTGATTATCCAGACGAAGGCGAAGATGGAAAATTTATCGCCCGATTTTGGTGGGCTAAAATGAAACAAGGTGTCATTGAATTTCCACATCCAAAAGATTGCAGCATCCGAAAATTGGTCAGATCAATGAAAGCACAGAAAATTGAAACAATCGGATTGGCGGAAGAAGATTTGTTGGAAGGATATGAAGAAGCGGAGGTGACACAATGAGCTGGATGCAAAAGCTGTACGAGACGTACAATAATTGTGAAAATATGGTTGGAGTAAGTCATGATGAGAATAAAATGCCTCTCCTTCCGATTTGCCATACGACTCAAAAGGCACATATTGAAATCACTATAGATGAACATGGTAAGTTTATAAAAGCACGCTCTTTGGGCAAAGACGAAGTAAGAACGACTATAATACCTTGCACCGAAAAATCCGCTGGAAGAACTAGTGGTGGGGCACCTCATCCGCTTTGTGACAAGCTACAATATGTTGCACAAGACTATGAAAATTATGGAGGAGACAAGAAAATATATCATGAATCATATCGAAATAATTTAGAAGCATGGTGTAATTCTACATATTCTCATCCCAAAGCTATTGCGGTACTAAAATATGTAAGAAAAGGAAAGATCATTGAAGATTTAATTAAGAATAATGTCTTATATGCAAAGCAAGGAACTTTACTCAAGAAGTGGGATGGAAATAGGAATGAAACACCTACAATATTTTCGATCCTACAAAACCAGGAATGGCAGGCTGATGCCTTCATACGATGGATTGTTGATAAACCAAATGAGAAGGAAATAAGAGCATGGGACGATGAATCCCTATGGAAAATTTGGATTCAATATTATTTCAGTATAAAGAGAGAAAAGAAAGGTCTTTGTTACACAACCGGAAAGGATCAAATCGTTAGCAACCAACACCCCAAAAAAATTAGAAATGAAGCTGATGGGGCAAAAATAATCTCTTCAGGCAAATCAATTGATAGCAAAGGTAAAGAAAAAGTAGATGATAGTTGTGGATTTACTTTTCTTGGGCGGTTTTGGGATGCAGATCAAGCCGCTGGTATAAGTCTTGAAGTGTCACAAAAAGCACATCTAGCTCTCCGTTGGTTAATTGATCGTCAGGGATACAAAGGCAAAGATGGTCAAGCCATCGTAGCATGGGCAACTTCTGGGACAAAAATTATCCAGCCAACAGATGACCCACTGGCAATTCTTGGTTTTAATGAATTACCAAGTAATGAGTCGAAGGTTGTATCGACTGCACAAGACTTGGCAATAAAGCTTAAAAAGAAAATAGCCGGTTATCGCAAAGAACTAGGCAATTCAGCTGATGTTGTCGTTATGGGTTTAGATGCAGCAACACCCGGACGAATGTCCATGACTTTTTATAAAGAACTAAAAGGTTCTGATTTTCTTAAGAGAATTGATGACTGGCATGAACATTGTGCATGGATACACAATTACGGCTATGATAAGGAGACGAAACAACACTTCACTTTTGTTGGGGCACCTGCACCAGATGATATAGCCGAAGCAGCGTATGGAAGAAGAGTTGACGACAAACTTACAAAAGCAACCGTGGCTCGTCTTCTCCCCTGCATCATTGATGGTCAGCAAATACCACGCGATATTGTTGAATCCGTTATAAGACGCGCATGTAATAGAATTGCTCAAAAAGATTCGAAAGATAAACACGAAAGAGAATGGAATAAAACACTGAGTATAGCATGTTCACTTTATAAAAAATATTCAAAGGAGGATTACAATATGGCTCTTGATGAAAACAGGAATACGCGAGACTACCTTTATGGAAGACTTCTCGCAATTGCAGACCGGCTTGAAGGACACGCACTTTATAAAGCAAAGGAAAAACGTGATACAAATGCTGCACGTTATATGCAGTTGTTTGCTGAACATCCTTTTAAAACATGGAGACAAATCGAGCTTTCACTATCACCGTACAAAGCACGACTTGGTGGTGCAGGTTACTACACCGGACTAATAGATAACGTTATGTGTAAATTTGCCCCAGATGATTTTAAGAATGATAAACCATTAGGTGGAGAATTTTTATTGGGCTTCCATTGCCAACGCGCCGAATTATGGAAAGGTAAAAACGAAGAACCGGAAGAAATGCAAGTTGAAGAATAATCTGGATAGGACATTCATCTTTAAATATCCTTGATGGAAAACGACTCGCAGGAATACGTGTTCCACCAAAAGAATTTTATTTCATTTATCATAAAGGAGTATTTACCATGGGAACAACAGAGAGTTTGAAAAACAAAATCGATTTCGCAGTTATTCTTGGGGTGAACAGAGCAAATCCCAATGGCGATCCATTAAACGGTAATCGTCCTCGTATAACTTACGACGGGTATGGAGAACTATCCGACGTATGCATTAAACGAAAAATTAGAAATCGCCTTATGAACCTTGAACAAGAGATATTTGTCCAATCGGATGATAATAAATTGGACGACTATCCGAGTCTTCGTAAAAGAGCCGAAGGAGAAATTAAAAAAGATGACTGGAAAGATGAAAAGAAATTTCGGAATGCTGTATGTAAAAAATGGTTTGATGTGCGAGCGTTCGGACAAGTTTTTGCATATGGAGGTGAAAACAAGGGTGAAGGCGTTTCTGTTGGTATCCGAGGGCCTGTTTCTATCCAGTCGGCATTTTCTATAAATCCAATTAGTGATCGAACTGCAAGTATTCAAATCACTAAAAGTGTAAGCGGTGAAGGCGATGGCAATAAGAAAGGATCTGATACTATGGGCATGAAACACCGTGTTGACCATGGCGTCTATGTTTTTTACGGAAGTATTAATCCACAACTTGCAGCACAACCTCGTGGCACAGGGTTTAGCAACGAAGATGCAAAAGCAATCCAAAAAGCATTGAAAACATTATTTGTGAACGATGAATCATCCGCACGACCTGCAGGAACGATGGAAGTACATAAACTTTATTGGTGGGAACAAAAAGAAGTGAAATATTCTTCTGCAAAAGTCCATCGATCAATAAGGGATAAAGTAAAAGCATTAAAAGACGAACCACAATCAATTAATGATTATTACATCCCTAATAAATCAGAGATTGACAAAGAATTGTCAGGTTTGAGTGTAGAAGTAATTGATGGTGAGTAATATTTCTTTCTTGGGCGGACATCAACGCTCGCCCGAGGAACATATAATGTTCACCGAAGACGATTACATACAACTTAGCGCATTACAGCATTACGTGTTTTGTCCACGGCAATGCGGGTTGATACACGTGGAGGATGTGTGGCATGAGAATGTCTTTACCGTTCGAGGCGACATCCTGCACGAAAAGGTTGATACCGACACGTACGAAACACGCGGCACATTAAAAACAGTGCGCGCGCTGAGAATCCACTCAACCCGGCTTGGTATTGTCGGTCGTGCAGATGTTGTGGAGTTTAGAAAATCAACAAATGCTGATGGATCGCCGGATGTGATGCCGGTAGAGTTTAAATCGGGAGAACCCAAAGAAGATGTGAGCGATAAGGTGCAGTTGTGCGCGCAAGCATTATGCTTGGAAGAAATGATGAACACGCAGGTGAGACGCGGAGCGTTCTTCTATGGTAAAATCCGCCGACGTGTGCAAGTTGAGCTTGACGACGAGCTAAGAAAGCAAACCGAAGAAATCATCGCTGCCGTGCATGAGATTGTCTCGCAAAAAAAAGTGCCTCCGGCGAAATACTCCGAGAAATGCCGGAATTGTTCTTTAGAGGATGCGTGCATGCCAAAGGCGATGAATGAAAGGAAGTTGAAGCAATATATTAAGGAATTGTACAACAGTGACCTGTCACCCTGAACTTGATTCAGGGTCTCAGAATAGATGCTGAAATAAATTCAGCATGACTAAATAATAAAACCATGAAGAAACATTTGAATACTCTCTACATCACCTCCGACGATGCGTATGTGCGCAAAGAACGGGAAACGTTTGTTGTGGAGGTGAACAATGAAAAAGTCTTTCAAGCACCCGTTCACTCGATTGAGAACATTGTTTGCTTCGGATTCAAAGCCCTCTCCCCTGCCCTTATGGCGTTTTGTGCTGAGAACAATGTCGGTATCAGCTATCTCTCAGAGAACGGAAAATTTCTTGCCCGGGTCTATGGGGCACAGCACGGAAATGTACTTTTACGAAAAGCGCAATATACCATTGCCGACAACGAACAAGAATCCCTTGCCATTGCACGACCGATCATTGCGGCGAAAGTGGCAAACTATCGAAGTCTCCTTTTACGGCATCAAAGGAATCATCCCGATGATTGTCCGCCTAAAGTTGATTCTGCTGCAACGGTTTTAGGAAAGCGATTGACGGATATTGAAAAATCTTTCACACTTGATGGATTACGCGGATATGAAGGCGAATGTGCTAATATTTATTTTAGTGTCTTGTCGTCCCTCATAACATCGCAGCAAGAAGACTTTACGTTTGCACAGAGATCAAAGCGTCCGCCGCTCGATCCGGCAAATGCGCTGCTATCGTTTCTATACGCCATCTTAGCAAACGATGTACGCTCGGCGCTTGAGACAACCGGACTTGACCCGCAGGTTGGCTTCCTTCACCAAATGCGATCTGGAAGACCGAGTCTTGCGTTAGACATTATGGAAGAATTTCGCGCGTATCTTGGCGACCGGATCATGCTGAACCTTATTAATTTGAAACAGGTAACGAAGAGCGATTTTGAAATCCGCGAATCGGGAGAAGTGCGGATGTCTGATGAAGCGCGTAAGACCGTCATATCAGCATATCAGAAACGCAAGCAAGAAGAGATTACGCACCCATTTTTAAATGAGAAGATGACCATTGGATTGTTGCCACATATACAAGCGCAATTGCTGGCACGCTACATTCGCGGTGACATAACAGAATATCCACCCTTCTACGTAAAGTGAGATTGCTATGATGGTGTTGGTCAGTTATGACGTTTCAACTAAAACTCCTGCTGGAGTAACACGCTTGCGGAAGATTGCAGAGATATGTCTTGATTATGGACTGCGTGTACAAAACTCTGTATTCGAGTGCAATGTTGATCCTGCACAATGGGAGAGTCTTAAGGATAAGTTGTTATCGATGTATAAAGCAGAAGAAGATAGTTTAAGATTCTATTTTTTAGGATCGAATTGGCATCGGCGCGTAGAACATCATGGAGGAGATGCAATTTCCGATATAGAAGAACCGATTATTGTGTAACGCTAACCGAAGCGTACATAGAAATGCCGGTAGGTTAGCAGTGTGAAAACAAACGAAATAATGGTTATTTCGTTTCACACAAGCAAATGTTCTTTGAAAAAGTGAACCTTGGCGTTTGGATAGTATATTTACTTGATATTATTATTGTTTAAGAAGTAACAGTCGCGCCCCATGCGGGCGCGTGGATTGAAACTGTGAAATCAGACTCATATTTGTGCGTTGAATAGTCGCGCCCCATGCGGGCGCGTGGATTGAAACGATTATTTTTAATGACTGCAACGCTACTGTTATTGTCGCGCCCCATGCGGGCGCGTGGATTGAAACATTACATCATGCATGAATGATTTCTTCTCTTCTGGTCGCGCCCCATGCGGGCGCGTGGATTGAAACAATTTTAATTAAAGGAGATTTAAAATGGCATGGCGTCGCGCCCCATGCGGGCGCGTGGATTGAAACTGGTTCAACGATAACTGGAGCAACGATAATGGGTGGTCGCGCCCCATGCGGGCGCGTGGATTGAAACATTGGCACTCCAACCTGAGAATACTCATAGCACTCGTCGCGCCCCATGCGGGCGCGTGGATTGAAACTCTGATGCAAGGCAATCCGGTTCCACTGCCAGCTGTCGCGCCCCATGCGGGCGCGTGGATTGAAACCGGCTGAAGCGTTTTATAAATACGCCGATGGAAACGTCGCGCCCCATGCGGGCGCGTGGATTGAAACGGATGTTGTAAACGGATCAACGGTTGACAATGTTGTCGCGCCCCATGCGGGCGCGTGGATTGAAACGTTGATGGCGTCCCTTATGCAGATGGTCAATATAGTCGCGCCCCATGCGGGCGCGTGGATTGAAACATGCCATTGTCCAGTATCGCCATCCTGCGCTGACGGTCGCGCCCCATGCGGGCGCGTGGATTGAAACTTTGATGGATTGTGATGTCCAGGTGTTGTTCACTGTCGCGCCCCATGCGGGCGCGTGGATTGAAACCACAAGTGTTCAGGCGGGAAATGCCAACTATAATTGTCGCGCCCCATGCGGGCGCGTGGATTGAAACGCTGTCAAGTAATTCGAGTGAGACAACGTTTGGAGTCGCGCCCCATGCGGGCGCGTGGATTGAAACGTGTGATTATATATCCGAGCACCGTTTCTTCCAAAGTCGCGCCCCATGCGGGCGCGTGGATTGAAACTATTTACAATAGCGAATATTTCAACAGATGGAAAGTCGCGCCCCATGCGGGCGCGTGGATTGAAACAACTTTTGGAGATACATTTTTGGATATGAACCCAGTCGCGCCCCATGCGGGCGCGTGGATTGAAACTTGGTAATACGTCTTGGACTCAAGTGGCAGCTGTAGTCGCGCCCCATGCGGGCGCGTGGATTGAAACATATCAGGCGTTCACACTTGGGACAGTTACGTTGCGTCGCGCCCCATGCGGGCGCGTGGATTGAAACAGTTACGATACTATGAAATCCACCCCTCAAATCAAGTCGCGCCCCATGCGGGCGCGTGGATTGAAACATTTACCGTCCCATGCGGTGTCGATTGATTAACGTCGCGCCCCATGCGGGCGCGTGGATTGAAACTTATAATTACGGTTCTACGCCTTTGCCGGTTATGGTCGCGCCCCATGCGGGCGCGTGGATTGAAACCCGAAATGGATAAAGAACATCAAGCTTGATTTCAAGTCGCGCCCCATGCGGGCGCGTGGATTGAAACACTCCAGGCGGATATTGGACACCTTATGCTGGTAGTCGCGCCCCATGCGGGCGCGTGGATTGAAACAAAGAGACTCTGTCACTTATACAAAAGTACTGAATGGTCGCGCCCCATGCGGGCGCGTGGATTGAAACATTTCATCAACTCTGGATCCTCAAAATCAATTCTGTCGCGCCCCATGCGGGCGCGTGGATTGAAACTTTTGATGGGTATGGTAAATTGTAAAGATGAAATAGTCGCGCCCCATGCGGGCGCGTGGATTGAAACGCGTTCCAGCTACCAATGTGGACAAGCGCGTAGGAGTCGCGCCCCATGCGGGCGCGTGGATTGAAACCTGTTATGGCTGGACACAGTCTGGTATTCCCAAGGTCGCGCCCCATGCGGGCGCGTGGATTGAAACTGGATTTGCCCGGACTGTTTTGGGACAGGCACTTGGTCGCGCCCCATGCGGGCGCGTGGATTGAAACAACAGATACAGGGACTTATCATGCAATCGGAACTGTCGCGCCCCATGCGGGCGCGTGGATTGAAACCACTGATATCATCAAGTGACCATGTTCCTCCATGAGTCGCGCCCCATGCGGGCGCGTGGATTGAAACATCAATACCCCGCCACTCTAAAGAAATCATGTGGGTCGCGCCCCATGCGGGCGCGTGGATTGAAACAATGAGATGAGAGAAAAGAATCCACGAAGATATCGTCGCGCCCCATGCGGGCGCGTGGATTGAAACTGTGTGGTCAGCATTTATGAATCAAGGATTGAATGTCGCGCCCCATGCGGGCGCGTGGATTGAAACACAACTTCGCTCCTCGGAATACCACTCGTCTATAGTCGCGCCCCATGCGGGCGCGTGGATTGAAACATTACAACTAAAGGTGTAGCATGAAAAGAATAATCGTCGCGCCCCATGCGGGCGCGTGGATTGAAACAATGGATAAAACGCGAAGGACGGAATGCGGATTTGGTCGCGCCCCATGCGGGCGCGTGGATTGAAACGTGCATCAGATAAACGAGAATCATTCCCTTGACAGTCGCGCCCCATGCGGGCGCGTGGATTGAAACTGGATTTGCCCGGACTGTTTTGGGACAGGCACTTGGTCGCGCCCCATGCGGGCGCGTGGATTGAAACGTTCCTGCACTGTCAAGAACATCTTTGATGTGCTGGTCGCGCCCCATGCGGGCGCGTGGATTGAAACAAAAACATCTTTACTTTATTCACACCCGAAAGACTGTCGCGCCCCATGCGGGCGCGTGGATTGAAACATCAATACCCCGCCACTCTAAAGAAATCATGTGGGTCGCGCCCCATGCGGGCGCGTGGATTGAAACAGCAATAACAGGCAGTACAGTTCTGGCAAGTTTCGTCGCGCCCCATGCGGGCGCGTGGATTGAAACATCATGGTTTTGTTGGCAGTTCCATTGCTGGCTCGTCGCGCCCCATGCGGGCGCGTGGATTGAAACTTGACAGTGCAGGAACGAGTGGTGAAGGTCAAGAGTCGCGCCCCATGCGGGCGCGTGGATTGAAACATGGATATGGCGCCAATTTAAAGGCAACTGGAGAGTCGCGCCCCATGCGGGCGCGTGGATTGAAACACGGTTTTATCCTTTTATTACTTCAATCGTTACATCGTCGCGCCCCATGCGGGCGCGTGGATTGAAACTTCACTGACGGAAGTGCGGTAACTCCATCTGTAAGGTCGCGCCCCATGCGGGCGCGTGGATTGAAACAAATAGTATGGATAAAGCTTGGAGGAGATGAATAAGTCGCGCCCCATGCGGGCGCGTGGATTGAAACGGTATTAAATATGCCAAATGGTGGAACTACAACAAGTCGCGCCCCATGCGGGCGCGTGGATTGAAACCTTGGAATATTCACAGGCAACGCAGTAAATGATGTCGCGCCCCATGCGGGCGCGTGGATTGAAACGTTAGAACAACCGACATAGATTTTGGAGTAGTAAAGTCGCGCCCCATGCGGGCGCGTGGATTGAAACTTACTATTTCTCTTTTACTTTTCATTGGTTGCGAGTCGCGCCCCATGCGGGCGCGTGGATTGAAACTTTATCTCATCTTGTGAATCATGGATCGGATTAGGTCGCGCCCCATGCGGGCGCGTGGATTGAAACTTCCTAACATTGGCAAGTGTCACAGGTTTCTTGGTCGCGCCCCATGCGGGCGCGTGGATTGAAACGGAAAGATCAATTTGAACTTTCAGGGAACTGCTTGTCGCGCCCCATGCGGGCGCGTGGATTGAAACATTTCAAATCTCCAAAGTGTCTAAGAAAGTTAAAGTCGCGCCCCATGCGGGCGCGTGGATTGAAACAAACTTAAATATAACTGTAACAACGAATGATGCCGGTCGCGCCCCATGCGGGCGCGTGGATTGAAACATTGAGTAAAGAGATTGCAGCAGTGGAAGAGAAAACGTCGCGCCCCATGCGGGCGCGTGGATTGAAACCAGTGCTGACAGTGCTACAGCTGTGTTTTATGGAATGTCGCGCCCCATGCGGGCGCGTGGATTGAAACGTCAGTGTGAAGATTATTTCGCATAACATTGTGGTCGCGCCCCATGCGGGCGCGTGGATTGAAACGTACCATCTATTACCTAAATCCGTCCGAATGTAGTCGCGCCCCATGCGGGCGCGTGGATTGAAACAATGCTAAAGCGACGATGCTACAAAGTTCTTTGAGTCGCGCCCCATGCGGGCGCGTGGATTGAAACCAATTGCATTGTCACCTACCCAAGTCTTATATAGTCGCGCCCCATGCGGGCGCGTGGATTGAAACGAATTGCAGATATATATGCTTTGACTGTGTTAGGGTCGCGCCCCATGCGGGCGCGTGGATTGAAACCAAAAATAGTAAACAGCATAAGTGCCAGTGCAAACGTCGCGCCCCATGCGGGCGCGTGGATTGAAACCTATTCCCGCACATCCAGCAAGCAGAGTATTGGGTCGCGCCCCATGCGGGCGCGTGGATTGAAACATGTCTATGAAATACACATACTCGCACCTGATGTTGTCGCGCCCCATGCGGGCGCGTGGATTGAAACTAACACTCGCCAATAGAGGCGGGGCAAATGCAACCGTCGCGCCCCATGCGGGCGCGTGGATTGAAACTAATGATGGGAATGAATGCGGGACCATGGGGAACGTCGCGCCCCATGCGGGCGCGTGGATTGAAACGTGACATCTGATGTAAAGGACATCAATGAGAAAGAGTCGCGCCCCATGCGGGCGCGTGGATTGAAACAATTCTTGCTTTGTTGTGTCAGAAAGAAATGCTCGTCGCGCCCCATGCGGGCGCGTGGATTGAAACACTCCAGGCGGATATTGGACACCTTATGCTGGTAGTCGCGCCCCATGCGGGCGCGTGGATTGAAACATTATGCCGAATCTGCTGACGGAATAACTTGGACGTCGCGCCCCATGCGGGCGCGTGGATTGAAACATGGTTTGCAGAGTATAATTTTCTGCGTAGAACAGTCGCGCCCCATGCGGGCGCGTGGATTGAAACATCCTCACCGGTAAGCGCAAATTTCTTCTCGCTCGGGTCGCGCCCCATGCGGGCGCGTGGATTGAAACATTCCAAGGAATAGAGGAAATTGATAAACTTGCCGGTCGCGCCCCATGCGGGCGCGTGGATTGAAACCAGGAATTATATTCTGGAAATTTATCATCGCCGGTAGTCGCGCCCCATGCGGGCGCGTGGATTGAAACTATATATTCCAGTGATATTAAGGTCTGTTGGCACAGTCGCGCCCCATGCGGGCGCGTGGATTGAAACAATTCATCCAATGTTATCAAATCAACTACAGTGGTCGCGCCCCATGCGGGCGCGTGGATTGAAACCGGACTTTCAGCTGGGTTTTGCCCGCCACCAAACGTCGCGCCCCATGCGGGCGCGTGGATTGAAACTAATTTCCTTTATCGGCAATCGGCGATCTCCTACTGTCGCGCCCCATGCGGGCGCGTGGATTGAAACCTTGCTGATGGTTTGGAAATCGGTCAGCAGGGAAGTCGCGCCCCATGCGGGCGCGTGGATTGAAACTTTCGGACTTATGCAGTTACAAGATAATACTATTGTCGCGCCCCATGCGGGCGCGTGGATTGAAACTTATACAATCAAGCAAAATTCAAAAGGAACGGCGGTCGCGCCCCATGCGGGCGCGTGGATTGAAACTATTTTATCAAAAGCAGACAACACTCACCGCTTATGTCGCGCCCCATGCGGGCGCGTGGATTGAAACTTGTAAGTGATCTGAAAGTATTATTTTTGCTTTTGGTCGCGCCCCATGCGGGCGCGTGGATTGAAACTTTATCTCATCTTGTGAATCATGGATCGGATTAGAGTCGCGCCCCATGCGGGCGCGTGGATTGAAACGCTGGTGTGTTGGTTATTTCTCGTGAGTTGTGGGGTCGCGCCCCATGCGGGCGCGTGGATTGAAACTCCGCTGCAGACTAAATAATACGTCCTGCATTTAGTCGCGCCCCATGCGGGCGCGTGGATTGAAACCTTTAAAACATTATCCATATACCCTCCTTGTTATTGTCGCGCCCCATGCGGGCGCGTGGATTGAAACGAAATCTTGTAATTGCCCTTTCCGGTTCTCATCACGTCGCGCCCCATGCGGGCGCGTGGATTGAAACTAATCGGGATGGAGAAAAATGTTTTGTTTGCAATAGTCGCGCCCCATGCGGGCGCGTGGATTGAAACATTCCAAGGAATAGAGGAAATTGATAAACTTGCCGGTCGCGCCCCATGCGGGCGCGTGGATTGAAACCATTTAGAACTTGCAACAACGGTAATTGCTTATAGTCGCGCCCCATGCGGGCGCGTGGATTGAAACTTTTGGCAACTGCTTTACCTTAATATCACCACGAGTCGCGCCCCATGCGGGCGCGTGGATTGAAACATATTATTGTTACTAATGAATTTGGAAAACGTGTAGTCGCGCCCCATGCGGGCGCGTGGATTGAAACCAATTAGCAGTGTAGAGATTGCAGTTGATTCAGCGTCGCGCCCCATGCGGGCGCGTGGATTGAAACTCGTGAGTTGTGGGATGACACGAACATCACAAAGTCGCGCCCCATGCGGGCGCGTGGATTGAAACAAATTCGTTCGCCTCGTTTTCATGACAATGTTCAAGTCGCGCCCCATGCGGGCGCGTGGATTGAAACTACTTATTCCCACAATTTCTGTACTGTCAACAGTGTCGCGCCCCATGCGGGCGCGTGGATTGAAACTGATGATGTCAATGCGCGATTATATACTATATACTCGTCGCGCCCCATGCGGGCGCGTGGATTGAAACGTATTGGAATGTCAATGAAAAAAACTGAATCAATGTCGCGCCCCATGCGGGCGCGTGGATTGAAACTTTTGAATCAACAAATTTCCACCTTGTAATTCTAGGTCGCGCCCCATGCGGGCGCGTGGATTGAAACTATTAGGAGGGGTTTGCGGCATAACCAGCAGGTCGTCGCGCCCCATGCGGGCGCGTGGATTGAAACGTTGTCATTGATATAATCAGGAGCCTCGAAAGGTGTCGCGCCCCATGCGGGCGCGTGGATTGAAACTGAAATACATAATACTTGCGTTGACAATATCAGTGTCGCGCCCCATGCGGGCGCGTGGATTGAAACACCTTGATGTTTTCGGCATTAGCATTGGTAGCAAGTCGCGCCCCATGCGGGCGCGTGGATTGAAACAATATGGTTTGAGCGATGCAAAGAATGGAGTTGTAGCGGTCGCGCCCCATGCGGGCGCGTGGATTGAAACAGCATCACCATACCCTGATTTACTCTCTGCGTATGTCGCGCCCCATGCGGGCGCGTGGATTGAAACACGGTAACAATCCTATTGCTTGTTCCACCAATGTGTCGCGCTCCCGATTTCATCGGGACGCGTGGATTGAAATTAAATTAAAAACTCTGAAAGCAAACTAGTATAATTAGCAGAAAGCCAATAGCGAGCAGTTAATAGCTAAGATTCAATTTCCCACACTCTCACTGATGAACTTGCGAACGGAAATCATGCTTCCTAACAATCCCAGAACACAACCAATTCCTACAATGATGCTGTAATAGTACGGTTGAACGCGGACAAATTCCGAGAGCGAGATGGTCAACCACTGCTCTAAATATTTAAATAGCGCGAAAATAACTCCGGCAGCGATTGCTCCGCCAAGCAGACCCTGAATAAATCCTTCCAGCAAGAAAGGCGTACGAATAAAGCTTCGCGTTGCACCTATAAGTTTCATCGTCTGGATAATTTTGCGCTTGGCATAAATGGCAAGGCGGATAGTATTAGCCACTAAAATAACAGAAGAAACGGTAATAAAGATACCAATACCAAGTGTAATCCAAAGAAATAACATCGCCCGCTGATCTAGCATTTCCAATAATTGCTTCCTATAGATTACATCATCTACACCTTTGATGGATTTTATCTGATTGGAAATAACTTCAGCATGCTTTGCCGTTTTGTAGCCATCTTTTAGAAATATTTTGAGAGACGCCGGCAGCGGATTGAAATTCAAAACTTTGTAAATATCTTCGCCGAATTCTTCGTTAAATATTTTCGCCGCTTCTTCTTTTGAAACGTATCGGACTTCGCGTATGCCCTCCAGCATCTCTACTTGTCCTTTCACTTCGGTTACCTGATCATTGGAGATTTGATCATTTAGAAATGCTTCCATTTCCACTTTTTCACGAAGCGATTTGACCAAACCGTTCACATTTAAAAATAGAATGGCAAAAAAACTCAGTAGTAACAGCGACACGCAAATTGTGAAGATAGCGGCAAACATCGACAACTTGGCACGCTTGAAACCTGAGAATCCTTCTTTTAGAACATATCTAAGCTGCATATTGTTCTCACTTTCTGTGGCGCAAAATAGCAGAGTCGTCGAACGGCCAATAACTGCCCAGTATGCGCACAAAAGTACAAACTTCTTCTAAATGATTTAATGCCTGATGCAGCGGATTACGGTTAGGCATTCCTTCCACATCTAAGTAGAAGAGATATTCCCACGGTTTGCCGATTATCGGACGTGATTCAACTTTCAGCAGATTAATATCCCTCATTGCAAATACCGCAAGTGCTTTGAAGAGTGCACCGGGAATATCCTTTACTGCAAAGACGAGCGATGTCTTAACCTTGCCAGATGGTTGAACTGGTTTTCGTGAGAGTGCGATGAAGCGTGTGAAATTGCGATGATTACTCTCGATGTTTCGTTTCAGAATTTGCAGTCCATGCACGCGTGCTGCTTGCTCGCTGGCGATAGCTGCTGCATCATTGCGTTTCCGTTCCTGAATGAACCGAGCCGCCGCCGCGGTATCATGTACGGCTTCCACTTTTACATTTTTAAGAGTACTGAGAAAGTTCTCGCACTGACCAATTGCTTGCAATTGCGAGTAGATCGTGCGGACACTGTTCCGTTTGGTTTTGGGTAAAGCCATTAGATGCAATTCAATACGGAGTTTTACTTCGCCGATTATAAAAAGCTTATGCTTCAGAAGAAGATCGTATACCTGATGAATACTACCGAAGAGTGAATTTTCGATCGGCACAATGCCGAAACCTGCGGGATGACGTTCAGCATCTGCAAAGACATCGGAAAAAGTAGGCAGTGGTTTCAGTATGGCATGGGTACCAAAATATTTTCGCGCTGCTTGTTCACTGAACGCACCTGGTTCACCTTGATATGCAATCATCATGCCTGTCTTTCGGAATTAATTATTTGACTCATCATCCCATCGGATAATCATCCACGCATCCTGCGCCTGTTTGCGTGCCAAGGTAAGATTCGCATATCCGTCGACATAAACAATATCGCTCGGATTAAATGTTACTGTCAGATTAAATCCCCGTTTGATCATCGCTTTTGTATTTGCAGAATCGATAGACGATGATACAATGTCATTCCATAAGATATCTAATCGTTGAGCATTTTGGAACAGTCCCGATGTTGTGCGCATTTCTTCGTCTCTTCCCCATGTTACATCGACACTCCTATCATAATCATGGTAAATAAATGTAAAATTCCCATCAAGAAGTTGTCCATAAATTGAAGTATCGCGAAGAGTGTAAGCATATTTAAGATTTAGAAATATACCGTCAGTCGTTTTTTGATCACTCAAAAGCTTCGATGTATCATCAGAAGAATCATCTAGTCCCGGTGCAAATGGATTACACGCAACCAGTATAAAGATGAATGATGTGGAAATGAAAATGAATTTCATTCATCACCATTGTGAATAAGCTATGCCTTTTAAGTCGCTCCATGTTGAATCGGAGCCAACATCTACCCACCGATTTATAGACCATGATCCCGATGGATCCTGCACAAGTGTGAACTGCACTTGTCCATTAAATCTCTTAATTATTCCTGTTTCTGTTGGAAGTGTTAAGCTGTAAGTAGTCTCCACTTGGTACGTTGTACTGTTAATCTGTATTGGCGATATAGATTCGAACGTTAAGATAATGCTTGCATTATTGAAGTGAACAAAAAGATTTTTGAAGTATGTTTGTTCTTGTGTACTGTTCCAAGCAGTCCATTCGATACCGTATTTTCCTTGGGCGCTGGTGGATGGTGTAAAACTAAAAGCGTCTGAAAATGAATTTTTATAGTGAACGGCGTCTCCACCTTGGAACTCGCTCACCATATTTTGCAATACCAGTGACGGCTCTGTGGGCGGAACGTAGTTTGAACTCTGTTGAGACGGTTCCTCCGGTGTTCTGGTTTTGAATAAATCACATGACATCAAATTGAAACACAATGCTATGCCAATAACTATAACGAAGTTGCGCGGCATCAAAGTTCCCTCACACAGCAATGCGCCCTTCAAACGCTCTGGAAAGTGTAGCCTCATCTGCAAATTCGAGATCAGAACCGACCGGCAAACCACGTGCAATACGTGTAACTTTTATTCCCAGCGGTTTCAACAACCTGGAAAGGTAGAGTGTGGTCGTTTCTCCTTCTACATTCGGGTTAAGTGCCAAAATAATTTCTTCAATTGTTGAAGTAGAAAGCCGTTGGAGCAATTCCTTGATCTTTAACTCTTCTGGACCGATACCGTCGAGCGGTGAAAGCGCTCCACCCAAGACGTGGTACAAACCTTTGAACTCATTTGTTTTTTCGATAGCAAGGACATCGTGCGGTTCTTCTACAACGCAGATAAATGACCGTTCACGTTTTGTATTCGAGCATATCGCACACGGATCGGTTTCCGTGATGTTTGAGCAGATTGTACAATACCGTACTTTATCTTTCACATTAATCAATGCTTTTGCCATCGTAACTACTTCATCGCGTGACATTTTTAATATGTAGAGCGCAAGACGATGCGCCGTCTTCCTTCCTATACCGGGAAGTTGTGCAAATTGTTCTGCGAGTTGTTCAATTGATTCAGCAGTATAAAACATAATCAAATCTCATAAATGTAAAGATTACTGAAAAATGGAAAATGCTGGGAGTCTTCATTATTAAAAACCGGGGAGCTTCAAACCGGGAATATTGGGCATCATTCCACCGGTTACTTTTTGCATTTCTTCCGCTGCCATTGCAGTTGATCGTTCCAATGCTTGATTGATAGCCGCCAGAACTAAGTCTTCCAGCATCTCTTTCTCATCCGGATTTATGACTTCTTTTTCAATTTCAATTTTTTTGATATGCTGTTTGCCGTTTGCAGTTACCTTTACCATACCTCCGCCGGCTTCGGCAGTCACGGTTTTATTTTCAAGTTCTGCTTGAACTTGATCCATCTTCGCCTGCATATTCTGCACTTGCTTCATCATTTGCTGCATATTAGGCATTCCACCTTTAAACATTTTAATGTCTCCTATTTTTTTATTCTAAATAAATTTCTGCGTCAATATACCCTGAAATGGAAGGAAAGTCAACGCACGAAATTTTGAATACCTATCTTGACTTTTGGAAAAATTGGAGATATATTTAAGTAAAGCTCATCAGCAGTGATGAGTTTTTTAATGATGTGATTCCGCGATAGCTCAATGGTAGAGCATGCGGCTGTTAACCGCAGGGTTGTAGGTTCGAGTCCTACTCG
>Ga0182027_10006431_pt1 | contig 17575 bp, 15 predicted proteins | sample 712E1DmetaG_FD_121300 | JGI IMG/M metagenome (GOLD analysis project Ga0182027, IMG submission 121300) | Permafrost microbial communities from Stordalen Mire, Sweden - 712E1D metaG (Illumina Assembly) | ecosystem: Environmental > Terrestrial > Soil > Wetlands > Permafrost | place: Sweden... | reverse complement strand
TAAAAGGAGTCAACATCGACGTTGACTTTCGCAACCCGCCACCGCAGCCGTTTTGAAACATTATTCGCTCTATATTGCCCTTGTCTGTTTACTTCAAAGTATTACTGCACAGCCGAACAATGGTTCCATCACAGGATCAGTGACCGATGCAAAAACGATGGATTTGCTTATCGGAGTCAATGTTATCGTGCGAGGTACTATTCGCGGTACCATAACAGACATTCATGGAAAATATCAATTGAAAGGAATCCCGGCCGGCACGTACGACTTAACATTCTCACTTATTGGGTATACTACAGATACAATCCATCAAATTTCGATTCAACCTAATACAGAAATGCATCTTGATGTGCATCTCATGCAAGCTCCCATCCAAGCAGAACAAGTAGTTGTTACAGCAAGCCGGAGGGAACAAAGTCTGCGGGAAGTTCCTGTGAGTGTTTCTACCGTGACATCCAAAATGATAGCCGATCATGTCTCGGTTACACTCGATGATGCTCTTCGCTATGTTCCAGGTGTTTATATGATGCAGGATCAAGTGAATATCCGTGGTTCTTCCGGTTATAGCAGAGGCGTCGGAAGCCGAGTATTAATTTTGATTGATGGACTTCCGTACATCACCGGTGATACAGGTGAAATTCCTTGGGAAACAATTCCTATGTTTCAAATTGACCGGATCGAAGTAGTGAAGGGCGCCGGTTCCGCTCTGTACGGGTCGAGTGCACTTGGCGGAGTTATTAATGTCATTACGAAAGAAATCGGCGACACACCGGAGATCCGATTCCGCTTGTTTTCTGGAATGTACGCGAAACCAAGCTATTCTGACTGGGATTGGTCTCCCAATACACGATTTAACACCGGCGGTTTTGTCAGCTATTCCAACCGTGTCGGCCCATTGGGATATCTTATGAGTGTCTCTCGAATGGTCGACGATAGCTATCGCGAAAACGATGAGTACCACCGATGGGGTGTGTACTCAAAATTCAATTATAATTTTTCGCAATATCAAAGCGCAACTCTAACAACGAATATTCAATGGCGTACTCACGGCAATTTTTTCTGGTGGAAAAGTCTTCGCGATGCGACGCGTCCCGCAGATTCACAATTGGGCGGTGAAGTAAATTCAACTCGTGGAAATGTGAGTTTCGCCTATAAAGAAATTTTATCTGAGAGGTTCTTTTATTCGCTGAAAGCAATTTACTTTGGCAATTTCTGGCAGGACAATATTTACGGACAAGTCGGCAATACAGCTGCATCGCACACCACGCAAGTGGAAGCACAGGCGACATATGAGATTTCATCTGATCAAGTGATCACAGGCGGCGTGGTTGCGAACTACGACCGTATCTATACTGATATTTTTGGATCCCATCCAGGCGTGGGCGCAGGATTCTATGTCCAGGACGAACTTGCACTTGTGCAATCTCTCAAACTGACAACAGGAATCAGATATGATTGGCAAAGAATATGGAAAGAAATATTCGCATCACCTGCCGCCTCTTCCCCATCTCAGTTGAATCCAAAGATCGGAATGGTGTTTTCTCCCAATCCGACAACAACCCTGCGCACTTCTTATGGTGAAGGATTTCGCTATCCCTCGATGAGCGAATTATTTACTTCTGTGAATACGGGACTCAGCCAGATCACGGTCGTACCGAATGACAGTTTAAAACCGGAGCGCAGTGTTTCATTTGAGGTCGGTGGTTCCCAGTGGTTGGGAGATCGGCTATTTCTCGACATAGCGCTTTTCCAGAATAATTTCTATGATCTTATAGAAGGCGGCGTCAATCCGACACGGTTCGTGATACAGTTCAATAACGTGACACGAGCAAGAATTCGAGGCTTTGAATTTGGAATAAAAGCAGATATGTTCAATAGATTTCTGACAACGGATGTCAGCTATACGTATATTGATCCTATCGATCTGAGTCAAAATACTGTTCTCAAGTTCCGCCCGCGTAATTTATTTTACGCGTCGTTGATTGCACAGTTCCGGAAGTGGCAGGCAGAATTAAATTACCGCTTTGTGAGTCGCGTGGAAGCGATTGATGAAAACCTTGTTCGTCTTGCTCCAATTGTCGACGGAGACAATCGTGTTGCCTGCAATGTTATAGATGCCGGCATCACGTATAATCTTTCCAATCTGGGTGTGCCGCTCAACATTGGACTGACTGTAAAGAATTTGACCAATTACTATTACGTAGAATTATTGGGCAATCTTGCCCCACTGCGGACGTACTACTTAAGTGTGGAAAGTGCATTCTAACGGTTTCAATAATTCTTTATCTCAAACCGAAAAAATCAGATTCTCGCTGTTTTTGATTATTGTATTTACATTATACAGATCAACATACTTTCACATTTGTTCTATCTGCCGGAGATGATACTGCATATGCCCCAGATAATCTACAACAACATATCCGATTGTCACTGGTTCGCCGGAACCGATTGTGCATGATCTCAGTAAACAGTCTGTCGGCATGTGTTTGATAATATGAGCAAGGTGATAATTGTAAGACTTCCAGAGAGTTAATAATTCTTTCCACGGAAGAGAATAGTAATGTTGTATTCTTACCCACTCGGATTGTTCATACGGTGGGAAGCTAAAATCTTTCACATACTGTGCACGAACAAAGCGCTGGTGATTGTTAGCGGCGGAATCAATCAAATGTCCCAGGATTTCTTTTCTTGACCACTTGTCCGGGCGGGGTTTTTGAGATGCCGTTGATTCTTCTACACTTTCAAGACGCACTACAAAGTCATCTACAGTTTTTCTAATTCCATCAGCAATCTTTTCCGGGATCGTGGACAGATCGTCAATTTTATCAACGAAGCGTTCGATTGGATACTTGGTTTTCATGATAGCTTTCGTAAAAAATTATGAAAGAATACTTCTTTTACTGTTACACTGTCAGAGAAGTGTTATTAGTTTTCCTTTTTCGTGGCTTCCTTCACAGACTTCATCCCCATAACAACAGCATATTGGTCGGCATAACCAGAAAGGATTTCTTCGAATAAACCTATATTCATTCTCACATTTTGCAAAACACCTATGTGACCCGTAATGAGATGCATTTTATTGGAGGTTTCCTGCGCATCATCACCATAATTAGTGAGTGAAATTTTTTCTTCGACTGGTATGTATGTTAGCACGAGATCCTGTTCTCTTTTCAGCACGCAGCTCAATTTTTCTTTCATCTCGCTATTGAAAACAGGCAGCACGGTCTTTCTATATTCTCCTGCTGCTTTTTCAAACCTGGCAGCTTCTTCGTCGCTCATCTCTCCCAAAATATATGAATACGGGGATGAAAGGGTATCTGTGAGCCGGGCGGTAGTACGAAACTTTCTTAGTGCTTCTTCTATTTTCGGTTTGTATTTATTTTCAATTGGGCCGAACTGTAGCCTGATATCTGTGGAAGTATTGATATTTTGTATATCTTTCTCCTGCTGATCAGTCACACATTTGACGGCATCATTTACCGGTTGATTATCTATATCTTTGTTTACATAGACAGTCGTTGAAGGCATATAGTTTTTTGCATTTTGCATTGCCCATCGCTGTTTTTCTTCTTTTGTCATGTTCTTTAATTGTTCTGAAAGTTTCTTCGCATTTTCGGCATTCATTACTGGTACAGAGGAAGATATCATTGAATTATTTAATGCAACTTGCATCATGGTTAATTCTTCGTATGACTTCGATAACACTGCTTTCGTCTTATTAAATACAGCACATATATCATCTTTACAGCATAAAAAGAAATAAGCCGCTTCACAGTCCTTAATATCTGGTTGTTTGCTGAATGACAAAAGAAAATTCTGCTTGTATTCAACCTGAGCATTAACCGATAATGCAAGACAACAAATTGCGAGTACGACAATAGCGATTATTTTCATGATACTGTCTCCTCAGATGTGTATAATAGGTGGTGGTGATATTTCCTGTGAACTCTGATTTAAAAATTCAGATGTCTCACGGTTGAAACTACTTTTTAATGACCCTCTTTTCCATATACTCTTTTAATCTTTTGAGTTGTTCGAATATAACTTTATCCACGAGCGACGCCAATTTCTGCAAACCGCCGGGACGATATCCTCCGACACTATATATCACTTTTACATTTGTGCCGGTATCTGTTTTAGAAAGCGACCATGTCATACTTCCTGTCACCGCCATCGCTTGAAGAGGACCAAGACCGCCAATCAGCCTGAGCGTTTTCCCAGGGTCAGCAAATACAACTTCGAGATGGCGAACGCTTCCTCCATTTTCTAATTTCTCGCAGAAGCATCCGCCGGCTTTGTCATCGATAGAGAGGTTCCTTGCATTTCCCGAAAAAGTATGCGCTGAATCCCACCAAGAGCCAATATCCGCCACCAGAGCATGATATACATCATTCGGGTCTGCCGCAATAAACACGGTATCCTGGACTGTGAATCCGATGGCTGAAGAATCTTTTACTTCTGCCGCTGCCGAACTCAATGTCCACAATATGAGCACGCACATGGAAACGATTATAAGAATGTTATGAGTTCGCATAAAGCATTCTCCCGTTTTTTTCCATTGTCACCTTCTTACTATTCTATACTCAATGATAGCTTATTTATTCTTAATGAAAGTGTTATTCTGGTATTCCCGAAATGCAGTTTCCAATTCTTTTTGTGTGTTCATCACGATAGGGCCGTACCAGGCAATAGGTTCACTGATCGGTTTCCCGGTTATCAGAAGAAATCTGATTGGCTGATCTTCTGTCTGAACCAAAATTTCATCCCCATCTTCAAACAACACCAGAGATCCGTTCGAAGCATACGGTTCAGGCTTAATATCAAAATAATTTTCTCCATCGACTTCATACGAGAATGGTTTTCTATCTTTACAGAGAAATCCCTGTCCGTCAATTACATATGAGAAGACTGTATATCCCCTTTTCGTTGCATGAACAAACTCTGAGTGTGCAGGTACAGTGATATCGAGATACTCCGGATCGACAATAATATCGCTCACAGGTCCTTTTGTTTTTTTATAGGAACCGCATATGAGTTTTATTTTTGTTCCATTGTCCAGAACCACTTCCGGAATATCCGACTGTTTCACTTCCTGATACCGCGGATCCATCATTTTGTGGGAAGCCGGAAGATTTGCCCAGAGTTGAAACCCATACATCGCACCTCCTGGACCAGGCTTCGGCATTTCCTGATGAATAATTCCGCTTCCTGCTGTCATCCATTGAACATCGCCCGAAGAAATGACGCCGCTGTTTCCCATACTATCTTTATGCTCAACAGATCCCTTGAGCACATATGTTATTGTTTCCATTCCCCGATGAGGATGCCACGGAAATCCTTTGAGATAATCGTTCGGATGATCAGAACGAAAATCATCTAAAAGAAGGAAGGGATCGAATTGAGGTACTTCTCTATTACCCATTGCTCGTTTGAGACGGACTCCCGCTCCTTCAAGAACAGACTGACTTTTGAAGACCTTCTTTATTTTTCTTGTCACCATGATGCACCTCCGTTGATATTGGTGAATCTATTATATCATTAACGTAAGTTATCTTTACCTTTCAGAACAAACCATATAGTTCCAAAAATACCAAACGCGAACGCAGAAAGAAGATTGACGGACGGGGATATTTCCCAGAGCCATGCTCCCGCAAATGCTGCTAACGCAACCACACTGTCTCTCAGCAAATAATAGAAGCCGAACATACCGGCTTTCTTGTGTTCCGGACAGAGTTCCATGATGAGCGCTTTGCGTGTCGGCTCGCCAAATTCTTTTAATCCGCGAAGAAGAAAAGCAAATACCAAGGCGGTGAAGGAACGCGACAGCAAAAGAACGACAGGAAACGCTGTAAAAAAAATAAAAGTCGTAATGATGAAAGGTTTCTTTGCTGTCTTATCTGCAAAATGTGCAACGGGAATATATATAAGAAGCGCGGTAAGCATCTCAACAGTCGTCAGTTCTGCAAATTGTACCGGAGTAACACCAACTCCTTTTACACACCACAGCACGACAAATGCGTAGGGAATTTGTTCGCAGAAACGGATGAGAATGTCTGAAAAAAGAAGCTGTTTCAAAGCAGCGGACATTTCCTTCCAAAGCGCAGCTGGATTTACTTCTGCATGGTTGCTGGATTTTGTTGGGGCACTGATCAGCCATTGTTGCAGGAGCGTAGATACAACAGCAAGAACGGTAGCGATGATAAAAGCATAACGGATACCTTCCGTTTCGCCATACCATTCAACCAGCACTCCGCCTATAAGCGGACCAATAATCATCGGCACACGGCGTGTGAGAGAATTGAGCGACACACCCATCGCATGTTTATTTGCCGGGATACTGCGCGTCACAAGCTCGAGTGTTGCCGGCATTGAAATCGCTGTCCACGAAAGGAAGAAAAACGAACCGATAATCACTGCCTGCCAGTACGGAAATAAAATGACGATCAGGTATCCTGCAATGGTCATTGCATTAAAAAGAAATAGTGCGCGTTTATGGCCGATGCGGTCACTGATATAGCCGCCGAAAAACGAGTAGAGAGCATTCGTGAGATTATTCGCGCCTGAAAAAATTCCGATAGAAGCAATGCCGCCGCCAAGTGCGAGCAAATAGAGGGGCAGAAAACGCTCGGCTATTCGTTCGCCGATTCCGACGAGAATTACCATAAGCAAAAGAACTGCAGTGTTTTTTTGAAGCGCGAGATATTCTGTGATTTTGCGGAACATGAGTCAGACCTCACAGAACGGTATAGATATTCTTCTCTATCATAAATCAAACTTCTGCTGTTGATAAAAATTTTGGCGTTTTGCGTGAGTGCGTCGCCTGCTCAAAAGCGTATGCAAATTTGAGCAACGTCGGTTCACTCCAGGCTCGGCCGAAAAACGATATCCCTACGGGTAAGCCAAAAACAAATCCTGCCGGAACAGTAATACTCGGATACCCTGCAACTGCAGCGATGGTTGAACTGCCGCCAAGAAAATGATCACTATCGATCAGATCTGTGAGCCAAGCTGGACTATCGGTCGGAGCAACGAGCGCATCTAATTTATTTTTTTTCATCGTCGCATCGATTCCATCTTTACGCGACATACGACGGCATAATTTTAGTGCATCAAGATATTCCTTGCTCGTTAATGGTCCCTTGGCTTCTGCCTTCAGGAATAATTCCTGCCCAAAAAACGGCATCTCCGATTTTGCATTTTTCTCATTATACTCAATGAGTTCTTTCAATGAATGAACAGGTGCACTTGCACCAAGGCGTGCGAAGTAAGCATTCAGATCCGCCTTAAGTTCATATAACAAAACGTTCAATTCAGCATCATCAAATTTTCCTATCGTTGGAATATCTGCAGGATCAATCACTATCGCCCCCTGCTGCTTGATAACATCCAGTGCATCGTTCATAACTTTATCGACTGCAGGATGGAAGCCAAAGTACTTTCGTACAACGCCAATCCTTGCCCCTTCCAATCCTTTCGCGTTGAGGTATTGAGTATAGTCAGTGAAGAATTTTCCCATACTGTCACCCGTTGCTTTATCCTCTGCATCAAGGCCCGCAAGAACACCAAGAACAATCGCTGCATCTCTCACTGTCCGCGCCATTGGCCCGGGAGTATCCTGTGTATGCGAAATCGGGATGACACCAGTACGGCTGATGAGGCCGACTGTTGGCTTGATCCCCACAATTCCATTGATCGATGACGGGCTCACGATGGAGCCGTCAGTCTCCGTCCCCACTGCAGCTGTGCAGAAATTGGCTGAAACAGCTGCGCCCGATCCTGAGCTGGAACCTGACGTATTCCGATCCAATGCATACGGATTTTTTGTCAGTCCGCCTCTGCCGCTCCATCCGCTGGTGGAACGGTTCGAGCGTATGTTCGCCCACTCACTCAGGTTGGTTTTCCCGAGAATCACTGCACCAGCATTGCGCAATTGCTGAACAAGAAACGCATCTTTCGGCGGTTTTGCTCCCACTAATGCTAAAGAGCCTGCAGTTGTTGCCATCCGGTCTGCAGTATCAATATTATCTTTGATCAACAATGGGATTCCATGCAACAAACTGCGCGTACCTTTTTCTTTACGTTCTTTATCAAGTGCATCGGCAATCGCGAGAGCATCCGGATTCAACTCGATTACACTCCGGAGCATTGGACCGTGACGGTCGATTGCTTCAATGCGGGCCAAATATTTTTCTGCAATGGACCGTGCTGTATGTTTTCCAGATGCCATTCCTTCTGCAAGCTCACTGATGTTCGTCTCTTCCAACTCAAATGATGAACTGTCGATTCGAAGTGCAGGAGGAGCAACCTTCTTTTCTTCAACAGATAAATGAGGGAGTGCCGCCGCAGCTAAGCCGCTCAACAGTCCCGATTTCACAAAATTTCTTCGAGATACGTTACCATCATTGTTTTTGGATTTTTCAATATAATTCATAACATCTTTCTCCTTGTGGAGTGAATACATTTACAGCCGACATTGTCCTGTCCGCCAGTGAAAATTTTTCGTTTTTGTAGAGACGTATAGCAATACGTCTTTACAAAGATTATCCCTCCGCAATTTTTTACATGTGCTATTTTTTCGGCCGGGAATCGGGCGGTATCATTCCGTTAACGCGGTAATACACAACCAATTGTCCATAATGTTCGCCAGCGTGCTCAAGGCTGCCATTCCAACCGAATGAGCCATGAGTCATAAAATTGCCCCATGGAAATTTAAATTCGCGCGTCAATCCACTATCTCCTTGTTCCCTGATCAGTTGTGCGCCGTCGGCGACTGCCTGCTTCAAGTATTTCACGATGTCAGTTTTTGCCGGGAATTTTTTCCGCAAGGAATCTTCGTTTCCTGTATACCCCACAGCTGATCCTTTGATTGCATTGATCATGTAATAGTAATCTGCGGCAACGTGCAGGAGATTATCGCCGAATGTTCGCTCATCCTTCTGGGCTTTGAAGCCGTACTTCTCTTCGGGAAAATCCTCTGCCATTGCGATCAACTTGTTTCCGAGTCCGTTCCACATCCAGAGTAATTCCTGTGAGGGATTTTGTGCCGGCTTTGGAGGTTCGGTTGTCTTTTTCTCCTGAGCCGAAACGAATGTAACGAGCAGCGCCGTGAGGAAGGCAAACAAAAGAGAAGAAATAATTTTAGACATATAACGCTCCTTTCAAATGAGGAATGATTTATTGATATCGATTGTTACAGTTCTGTGTCGCGAACAAAGGATATTGGATTCTCCAATGTATTTGGATGAAACCATTCATCGACGGCACCTTAGGCAATTATAGCAGGTTCGTGTTTTTTCTAACAATAAAGATATCACATTCCAGAATAGGTGGCAAGGGGGAAGAGAAAGAGAGTTATGAAAAACTCGCAGAATATGACGGCTCCTTCTTTATACTTGGAATTTGATTAGAAAATTATAAATTGGTATATAATATACTCATTCAATATCAAAACATGCTGTTGTATGGCATGAGCTTTGCTATTAATTCTAGTGTAAAAAATATTTTTTGGAGGGCATTACATCATGTCAAACCAGTCATTAAAAATAGTAGTCACCGCACCATATTTTGGTTCACTCTTTCAAATTGCTATACTTGAACACTTTAAAAAGTTATTAAGCCCAGAAAATATGTCATTCCGCTCTTCAACAGGTGAAGTGAATAAGCAAATAGAAATCTTAAAAAAAATATTAACCGAGAACAAGCCTACTGTTTTGATTTCCATCTCCATGAGCCCAAATCCTGATATTATTTCGCTTTATAGGGCGAACAATGTTCCAATTATTTTATTGGATGAAGAAGCGCTGGGAGTATCCACCATTGCTACAGATAACTATACAGGTGGACGGATTGCAGCAGAGTATCTCATTTCAAAAGGGAGAAAGAAAATAGCAATCGTCACAGGCAGGGTTCAAGCAAGGGAGAATTACGGTGGGAATTACAATGCAAAATTACGACTCGCTGGATTCAAAGAAGCATTAAGAAACAGCGGACTTGCTATACCGTCCGGATGTGTTCTCGAGGTGCCGAATTACTCTCGTGAAGATGGTGTTGCAGCAATGCCAAAACTCATAGATGCAGGTGTCGACGCTATTTTCTGTGCAGCCGCAGACAATACTGCACTGGGTCTTCTCTCGGTGGCGAGAGAACGAGGAATTCGAATACCTGAGGACATTGCGATCATCGGTTTTGATGATCTACCAGCTGCACAGACGTCCACTCCAGGACTCACAACGATCAGACAGCCTATGAAGGAAATAGTGGAAGCGGCATACAACATGGCGACAACACAGCGAGATGAAATTCTAAAAAGACCCAAAAAGGTTTTGTTTAAGCCCGAACTTATTATCCGAAAGTCTGCATAAGACATAAAATATAGAACCCAATGATCGCCATTGCATTCGTAGAGACGTATAGCTGTGCATCCCAACAGAAGGATGCCCCGCTTTGCGGGGCATCTTATTCTTATATTCATCCCAAAAGCACACCTTAACTTTTTCGATTTGATTTCCATTTATTGCGCGTCAGGGAAACTCCGCCAAACCCGCTTATAATAGCAATGTAGAAACCAAAGTCGTACCAAAATCCTGTATTATTCACTTCATAAATTCTGATCGAAGAATGAAAGAAACTGATAATTAAAGATATCGGTGCGATCCAGCCGTGCCATATTCCGAAGAACAATCCTGCGGGGTTTTCTTTGTGGAACTCTCCGCCACCCGGCATACACGCAGTCATCGTTACAATGATCAGTACGATGAGAATAATAAGAACGAGAGTGCTTATCTTCATAATGCCTCCATCTTTAAAAATGAAGAAAATAAAAACGATTTAGTGAAATATTTTATCCCTTCTTTATAGCGGCTTTGATCCTTTCAGGAGTCATAGGCATCTGGAATACTCGGACACCAAGAGCATCATAAATGGCATTGGCCAGCACTGCTCCCATAACTACAATTGCCGGTTCTCCTCCGCCTTGCGGGTCAGCATTTTTATTGTCGATGATATATGTCTCAATCTTCGGCAGCCACGAAAATCTCGGAATATCGTACGTGTTAAAATTCACATCGAATATTTCTCCGTTTTTAAAATGGATGTCCTCTTTTAAAGCATATCCCATGCCCATCGTGATGCAGCCCTCCATTTGCATCGCTGCACCCTCCGGATTAATGACCAGACCCATATCTTGTGCACATACGATACGTTTCACCTTCACTTCGCCCGTTGTTTTTTCAACTTCGACTTCAGCGCATGTGGCAACAACCGTTCCTGCATCAATTCCGCAAGCCACACCGAATCCTCTGCCGCTCGGCGTCTTCGAAGGTTTCCACCCGAATTTTTCAGCAGCTGTTTTTAGTACATTTCGAAATTTTTCGTTTTTCAAATTTTGTAATCGAAACTCTACAGGATCCATTCCTGATTTCACTGCCATAATATCGATCTGAGATTCTCTGGCAAAGGTATTCGTATTATTTGCCGGTGCTCGCCAAGGGCCCGTGACAAAAGGATGACCCTTGGGGCTTACATCGCTCAAGTTGTACGAAACGGTGCTGTGGTTTGGAATAGCATAGAACGCTTGTGCACCTCTTTCACCTGCGGCGTAGACGTGATAATCCCAAAAGCATATGTCGCCTTTAGCCGTAATGCCTGAACGAATCTTTACGATCGCAGCCGGCCGGAAAGAGTCATTAAAGAATTCTTCTTTCCGTGTCCACACTAACTGAACCGGCTTCCCACTGAGATGGGCGCATCGTGCAACTTCAACCGCTTGAGGGTTCCTTCCTTTTCCGCCAAAGCCGCCGCCAAGAAAAGGTGTAATCACCCGGACATTCTCTGGAGGAAAACCAAGTTCCTTTGCAACTTCGCTTCTTGTAGAAAACGGTGTTTGCGACGAAGCCCAAATTGTAGCTTTATTCCCTTCAATCTTAGCAACGGCAGTATGTGGTTCTATCGGTGAATGAGCTTTGTATCCATCCAGATACGTCTCGTCGACAATCTTTGCCGCCAGATGTTCTCCTTCTTGAAGATTACCCTCTTTCGCTACAGATTTTCCTTCAGATGCATTTTTAAGCAGATGCTCGAAAATGTTTGTATCGTCCAATCCTGTTTGAGGTCTTTCATAATTCGCTTTTATTTTCGACAATGCTATCTCTGCTACATCCGGATATTTATGCAAGACAGCGATGAAATCTCTTTCCCGAATAACCTGGACATCTTTCATTTTGTCCACTTCTAATAAGTCGACATCAATGAGTTTTGCACCATGTGCCGGAGGCCGCAATATTTTTGCATAGACCATGCCAGGAAGTTGGATGTCGCCCGTATACTTAGCTTTCCCAGTAACCTTCTCCTTTGCATCGCGGCGAGTTATCGGCTTGCCCATTATTTTAAATTCTGAGGGCATTTTTTTAATTGCCGCTTGAGATAAGTGCCTCTCGATCTTTTTCCCTTTCGTAAGCTGTGCATATGTAACGCGAGGTGCCTTACGTGTTTTATCAAATACTTCACCTTGTTCAATAACTAATTGTTCAATAGGAGTTTTGAGTTGTTCTGAAGCTAATTGCAACATCACCTGTCTCGCCTCAGCACCTGCGGCCCGAAGCGCCGGTCCAAAGTAGCGCGTTGACATTGAACCCCAAGTTCCAGCATCCCAAGGACAGAGATCCGTATCGCCCATAACCATGTCGACACTGTCAAGAGAAACATCTAATTCATCAGCTAACATCTGCGCCAGTGATGTATGCACGCCTTGCCCCATTTCAATTTTACCTGTATAGCACGAGAAACGCACACCTTCACCGATTCTGAGAAAAGCATTAAAGTCAGTCGGCAGACTGGGTCGTGTTTGTTGTGCAAAAACTTCTTTGTCACCAATCGTGAATAAGATCAGCACTCCACTCGTGAGCTTGAGAAAATCCCGACGGTTGATTTGAAAGTCAGGGATATTATCTGTAAAGTCGAGTTCTAAATAATCATCGTTGTTCATATTAGAATCCACCTTCCATTTCTTTCGCCGCTTCCTCAATGGCCGGAATAATTCTATTATGCGCTCCACAACGGCAAAGGTTATCATCCATGCCCTGTATTATTTCTGAAGCTGTCGGTTTTGGATTTTTCCGCAGAAATGAATACGCATTGAGAATCATCCCCGGTGTGCAGTACCCGCACTGAAGTGCATCGTGCTTCATAAAAGCTTTCTGTAAAGGATGGAGTGTTTCATTCTTTTCTATTCCCTCTATCGTCACAACTTCTTTGCCTCGGACGTCTTTCAAAGGAGTTTGGCAGGAGCGAACGGCTTCATCGTTCACAAGAACCGTACATGCACCGCAATACCCTTCGCCGCATCCATATTTTGTTCCAGTCAGGCCTTGATCGGTACGTAAAATCCATAAGAGCATTCGATCGCTATCAGCGGTCAATGTCACAGATTTTCCATTGAGCTTGAATTGAATAGTTTCTTCCATAAAATGATCCTCCACTAAAATAGATGAGTCGTTTTGAAAGAAATAGAACTTATTGAGTGTCCTTCTAATTTAGTTATCTCATATGGCAAGAATTTAGGCAAACCTGATCAAGATTGCAACGGCAGGCGCTCGAAAGCAATCTCATAAGTCTGAAAGACATAGCTGCAGCCCGTTCGCGTGCTTAGATCGGATTGCTCATATTGTTTACTTTAGAACTGCTGCGACGATAGTGTTGTCGATTCCGTTCGTTCGACATCTGTAAGTACTCAAAGCAGGAATAAAAATCAAGCTGGATTTTAATCAGGTGCCGTATGGTAGGTTAGGATTTCTTTTCAGAAGAACTCTGCAGATGCAGCATCGTATAGTACGCACCGCCGAGAAAAAGCCCAATGAGAGGCACTATCAAGCCGCATGCAATCCAATACCCATATGGGGTTTCCGGTGTCAGCCGTATAGCTACGTACGAAGGCAAACCACCCAACCAGAATGCTGCAATGAATGTCACTATGCGGTTTTTCCGTGACAAGCCTCGATAGAAAAAAAGACTAGCAACAAGACCATCAAAAAACGGAACGTGCTTTGATTCGTTCTGGCTCCATGTATTCCATAGCCATATTAAATACATTGCAGTAACCGTGCAAATGATACTATACCATCCAAGAAAGAGAATCCAGTAGATATCGGTTGGCGTCTTATAATCAGGATCAAGCATTGCAAGATGAATTCGATGTAAACACAACACGCCTACTATCCAAGCTGCTAAAAGTGCCATCGCAATACGAGACCGTTCTACAGAATGGCCATGAAGAGCTGTTTTAAGATTATGATATCGCTGAACGAGCCGTGGACATCGTTCATGTTTCATCAAATATATTTCTAGTACTCGTATGAGATAAAGCAAAAACAGGACACAAACAACTAATGCTGCAAGGGTTCCCACGACCCATAAAGAACGGGCAAAGAATACGATTAATCCGACAAGAATCACGAGTACTTGAATTTCTTCCCGATGATACCACGTAAACGAGAATGATTGCTGGCCGCCGTTCGATTTCGCCATCGGATTTTCACTCATACTTGAGCACCATGATTGAAGGCAACTGCCGCAATTTCGGAAAGTTTTCGCGGATTGAAATAGAAGCCCTCTAACTTGCGTAATTCAGAGACGAGGATTCCTGCTTTCATAAAAGGATAGAATACTTCCGTATTGTCTTTGTTTATTCGTATAGCCCTGCACAATAGATAGTAACTATCGAAAAACGGACTATAAGGTTTCAGCCAAGCTTCTGAATTTATCGATTGTAAAAAATCATATACCTGACGATTGAACCTCAAAACTGTCATCTCGTCTTTAAATTGTGCTTCATTGAATTCTGGAAAATCGATGAACAGGGAAAGTCGTTTTCGATTCGGTTCAATTCGCGATTCTTCAACTTTATTACAGAATGGATGGGGTGAATGCATTTTTGTTTGCGTGTGCCACATTTCACTAATGTCTACCAATGTTCCTTCGCGTAGTAAGGTGAGTTGAGTTTCCAATTCCTTTCCCTTGCTCAATTTCGCCTGGAGACGTATCCGCTCAGCACTGTTTTCAACAACAGGTTGATTCCGTTGCTTTTGCCGTAGCCGCATCAAAGAAATCAAATCCAATCGATGCTGTCCGGAACGGCGAAATTGAATCGCCTCCATTATATAATCTTGAGTATCGTCAATACCAAATTCAGATCTTGATCTGAGGATAAAAACCATGCCGGAACCTGTGAGTATAACAGAAATAATTACCGCCCAGATATCGCGTGCATTATGTGACGAGAGGAATTCAAGAAGTGTTATCACCATGCCGCCGAGCCACGCGACAATGGAAAGAAGAAATATCCATGCGGCAATACCTGCGACAGTGGATTCGATAATAGAGATTGGCCTATCGACCCAGATACGCGTATACCGGCGCAGCAGGAGCCACGTAAAGATAAGGACAGTAAGCGCTATGGGTAATATAAAGTACACAATACTACTACGAAATGATAACGCTTCAGTTTGAGAACTGCGGTAAGCTTCCGCAGACATCCCCTCCGCAGAAAGGATTATTCGATTGCAGAAGCACAGATTCGTGTATCGCAAAAGATACAGATGAGTTGATTATGCGGTAAAATCTGCGTTTGTTTCTTGTGTTCAAGAACATGTTATTTAAAACTTGCAACGGCGCGATCCACCGTTTCGTATGTTTTAAATACCTTCACTAATTGAGTAATTGCAAATAGACTTTCTACTTTCTCAGTAATATTTGACAGACGTAAATCTCCGGATTTGTTTCGGACGGATGTCAATGCAGCAATAAGGGTTCCCAAACCAGAGCTGCTTATCCATCGTACACCTTTCATGTCCACGACGATATTGTTAAAACCTTCCTGCAGCAAGCTGTAGATTTTATCCCGCAAGTTGTCTGTATCCGGTTCGCCCATCAGATTCCCTTTTAAGCTGATGACAGCAACTGTCCCATGCATCTTTTCTTTGATCGTCATATCATATCCTCATTAATTTGCAGGTTTTACTTAAGTTAAATTTGTATTTAGTAAAATGATACGTCCTTTTTAACGGAATGTCAACGCCGATGTGTTCACCTTGATGGCAACTAATAATTCCCGTAAGAAAACTCATCCGGCACATGAGTCCCCATGTTCATGAAATAATGCAATCCTTGTGATAAAAACGCAGTGCATTTTTTTTTAACGGGTAAACCTATACTTTAACAGTAATTATATGGATGAAAACTGCGGTTGTTATCATAACACTAATTTCTCTAAAAATGCCCTCACTGCATCCAATCGCTCTTGTTGATTTTCACTGAGTTTGACTCTGGCGGTTATTTTCAATTGATTTTTTTCCTGCTTCAATTGTGGATGGAACGGTTTCAATTCATGAATGCGTCCCATAATTTTCTGAAATGGTGCGTCATCGCCTTCATAAAAAGTCTTTTCTTCCGGCGGGGGAAAATGCAGTGCAAGAACATCACCGCTCAATTCCAGCTTAATGAAGCCTGCTTTTGCTGCAATCACCTTTAGTTCGATTTGCAGAAATAAGTGTTCCACTTCTTCCGGATATTCGCCGAATCTGTCTTTCAATTCACTCCGCATCATAGTGATATCTTCTATTGATTCGCATCTGTACAAACGGCGGTACACATCCAATCGCTCTGCATCGTGTTCAATATAGATGTCTGGGATGAGCGCCTCGATATCTGTTTCGATGACTGTTTCAACTATTGATTTATTCCCATAGCCGCTTTTCTCTTCTGCCAGGTCGTTAAATTCTTCTTCCTTTAACTCCGCAACGGCTTCTTCCACCACCCGTTGATACATTTCAAATCCCATTTCAAGAATAAATCCTGACTGTTCGCCGCCGAGCAAATTTCCTGCGCCGCGAATTTCTAAATCCCGCATCGCAAGATTGAATCCGGATCCAAGCTCAGTGAATTCCTGAATTGCCTGCAAACGGCGCAAAGTCACACGCGGTAAAACGGAAAGCGGCGGTGTAAGAAGATACGCATACGCTTGGACATTAGACCGCCCGACACGACCGCGCAATTGGTACAACTCCGCTAATCCAAATCGATCTGCGCGATTAATGATTATTGTATTAACGCTGGGAATATCGATACCTGATTCAATAATCTTCGTGCACAACAAGACGTCGTACTTCTTTTCTAAAAAATCCATCATCGCTTTTTCTAATTCGTGCCCTTTCATCTGTCCGTGCGCAACATGAAAACGCGCCTTCGGCACGTGTTCTTCCAGCATGGTCCGAATAAGGTCGATGTTTTGCACGCGGTCATGCACAAAGTACACCTGCCCGCCGCGATGCAGTTCTTTCATAATAGCTTCGTGTATCAGGTGAAGATCAAACTGTGCGATTTCTGTCTGAATAGGAATGCGGTTTCGGGGCGGGGTATTTATAAGCGATAAATCGCGTGCGCCCATCAATGAAAACTGCAGCGTGCGCGGTATCGGCGTTGCAGTCAACGTTAATGTATCGATACTCGCACGAAGCTGACGCAGTTTTTCTTTCGACGCTACACCGAAACGCTGCTCCTCGTCTATAATTAACAAGCCGAGGTC
>Ga0182027_10006429_pt1 | contig 17575 bp, 23 predicted proteins | sample 712E1DmetaG_FD_121300 | JGI IMG/M metagenome (GOLD analysis project Ga0182027, IMG submission 121300) | Permafrost microbial communities from Stordalen Mire, Sweden - 712E1D metaG (Illumina Assembly) | ecosystem: Environmental > Terrestrial > Soil > Wetlands > Permafrost | place: Sweden... | reverse complement strand
TCGCCGGTGGCATCGCGCGAAAATGCGACCCGGCCCGGCCCCGATGCCACACTGATGATGAAGGGCATCCCGGCCAACACGCGTTTCATGCCGCCTGGCAATTGCAAAACCGTCATAGGAACCGCCGGATCCTTCCAAAGCATGACGTGATGTTCAAAATAAACCGCATCGCCCTGCCCCAAATTGATTTCGGCAACAGGCACGATCTCGCCTTCCACCTGGGCCGTGCTATTGAAAAAATGGAACTCGGTCATATCTTTCAGTCGCGGGGCTTCGCGCCAACCCGATTCACTGACCACATCTTTCAGGTCAAGCGGCGCACCACAGAACTGGCACGATAAGGCAGTTTTAAGGTTCATCCCCTGACACCAATTGCATTTCAAACGTTCGACGGCTTCGTTTTGTGCTGGCTGTACCATATTTCACTCCTTTTCGATTTTTTTGCTTCATTCACGCTTTTATTAAAACATAATGACGAACGAATCCAAATAGTCCATTGGTATGAGTGCCTTGCCGATACCTAAACGGAGCCTGACCACCGCACATCAGGCTCTGGTCATCAACGGGTGACTCGGATGGCTGCGCCGCAATAGTCACATTCGGCCGTTTGATCATCAACCCAGGCCGCGTCATCGCCATGGACAGGCGCGCCGCACTTCGGGCAATTGGTGGGCAGAAGGCCTCGTTTCGCGGACGCTTGTGGAGATTGAGACGGCATCGGCCCGACCCGATTTCCGAATTCGTTCTGAAGTGCGCCTGCCGAACTCTTCATTCCCTTATTGTTGAATCTGCGCGTGATGTTGGCAAAAAATACCGGTGTGCGGTTGATCATTCGATATTGAATAAACATGGTCAACGCGGCGCGCGCCTGCGCAAGCGCGAGTTGCTCATTGCCCGCATCGGCGTAGGTATGGGCTGCACGAGCATGGAGGTTGGCCGCGCGGCGCGGACGGGAAACATCCAGTTCGCGCCCCAATTCGGCAAAGAGAGGCGCTGCGTCTGAAGGGTTGTTGCCGGCAACCAATTGATTGGCCCTTGTGAGCACTTCAATCTGAGCAGCACTCAAGACATCATTTTGCATGGCAGGTCTAAAACGTCGATACATGGGTTCTCCAATCCAGGAATATGAATGGATTCTAGCATTTTTTCAGCAATTGATCCTCAAGAATTTGATCGCAGCAAGTCGAACCCGAAAATCAAACCCAACATTCAACCCGAGATAAGGAGCAGAGAGACCTCAGCGGATCACCGAAGTTAATCGTCTTCCTCCGGCTTGCCATAGGCGCGCTTGACGGCTGCTTCGATTTCTCCTTCCGAATGTTTCTCGCATGCCACCAACGGGCGAAGAGCATTCAGTACGCGCCGGCCTCCAGCGCTCATCACCTTGCAGTCCACATACTTATCGCTGGAATCATAAACAACATATAGTTGATATAATTTCCCGCACACGATGCACCCGTGCATTTCTCCTTTTATATGATTCTCGGCTGCCGTATTCTTCATATCCTGTTATATACCACAATTTGATATAATTTACTTATGCCCCTGTAGCACAATGGACAGTGCAAGGCACTCCTAAGGCCGAGATGTGGGTTCGATTCCCGCCAGGGGCGCACAACTATGGACAAGAAGGAATTGATAAGAAATCATTAAGAATTCAACCCTTGTTTTATGGGACGAGTTATAGTAATATTCTTCCCGGCAAGCGCTAGGGTGCCCCCCTCACCCTGGCGCTTGCCATTTAATTACAGGGAATGAATCCGCATGGAAAATCAACCGCCCGCCAGCATGGCTTTGGAAAAACTCGGAATCCCATACACGGTCTTTCAACATTCCGGTCAAGTCAATTCATTGGAACAGGCCGCTCATGAACGCAATCAAAGACCGGAACAGGTTGTCCGGAGTATTTTATTTCGATTATCCGGGGATGAATATTTGATGGCGCTGGTTGCAGGACCGAAGCAAATTTCATGGAAGACTCTACGAAAATATACGGGCCAATCACGCTTGACGATGGCAAGCGAGGAAGAAGTACTGACTGTCACCGGATATCGCGTTGGAACAGTTTCGCCGTTTGGTTTGCCCCGTCCGCTCAGAATATTGATCGATCAAGGCGTATTGATGGAGGATGAAATCTCGACCGGTTCAGGGGTGCGGAAGACCGCGATCATTATGAAGAGCGCGGATCTGCGGCGGGCGTTGAGCGAGGCCGAGATCGTTTCATTGACCGAACCGTGAACAAACCTGCATTTTCCATGTTCAAACAGACACCATTGGCTATATAATCGAAGCGAAAGTCCACCTTCCCTTCACAAAGAGTCTTCCATGCATATCCTTGTGACAAACGACGACGGCGTTCAAGCGCCCGGCCTGCTGGCGCTGGCAAACGAGATGCGCAGGCTGGGACGCGTGACGGTCCTTGCGCCCGATCATAATTGGTCCGCATCGGGACACGTCAAGACGATGGATCGCCCCCTGCGCGTGCGCGAGACGATCCTAGCCGACGGCTCGGCGGCCTTCATGTCCGACGGCGCGCCATCAGACTGCGTTGCATTGGCTTTGTTAGGATTGATCGACTCGGCTGACCTGGTTGTCTCCGGTATTAATCCCAACGCGAACATCGGCCACGATGTGACCTATTCCGGCACAGTCACCGCCGCCATGGAAGCGGTCATTGGCGGTGTGAAAGGCATCGCGGTTTCACTCCATTCGCCGGAGGGATTCAAGGGACAACTCGATTACTCAAGCGCGGCCATTGTGGCCCGCCGGGTGGCTGAGAAAGTGATGGATGATGGCCTCCCCGAAGGGGTGGTACTAAACATTAATGTGCCATATCTTAAAGAAAACGAATTCAAGGGATATATGATCACGCGGCAGGGATTGCGCGTATATCGCGATGCGCTCGACCAGCGCATCGATCCACGGGGCAAGCCGTATTATTGGATCGGCGGCGAAGCGCCCACCGGTGTGGACGAACCCGGCACCGACTTCGGTGCGCTGACCGAAGGATATGTCTCCATCACACCCCTGCAATTGGACTTGACGAATTACAAGGCAATGGATGTACTGAAAAAATGGGCATTCTAATCGGCTATTTACCACTGCACAAAACTTTATAGGAGACGGACAAGCACAGATGAAGCCTCCGCGTTCATCTGCATCCCACTGAAAGGAAATCATCATGCCATATCTTGCATCTGAAACCCGTTACAACTCCATGCTCTACAACCGCGTTGGAAGGAGCGGATTGAAACTGCCGGCCATTTCACTGGGCTGGTGGTACAACTTCGGCGGGCTGGACAACCTGGAGAACGGGCGCGCCATTGCACGCCGCGCGTTCGATCTCGGCGTCACCCATTTCGATCTCGCCAACAACTACGGCCCGCCCCCCGGTTCTGCAGAGGAGAATTTTGGCACGCTATTCAAGCAGGATTTTCGCCCCTACCGCGATGAACTCATCATTTCCACCAAAGCCGGTTACGACATGTGGCCGGGACCATACGGCGAATGGGGTTCGCGCAAATACCTGCTGGCAAGCCTGGATCAATCGCTCAAACGCATGGGATTGGAATATGTGGATGTTTTCTATAGCCACCGTCCAGACCCCGATACGCCGCTCGAGGAGACGATGGGAGCGCTTGATTCCGCTGTCAGGCAGGGCAAGGCCTTGTATGCCGGCATCTCCAACTACAACCCCGAACAGACGCGGCGCGCAGCGCAAATCCTCAAACAACTCGGTGCCCCATGCCTGATCCACCAGCCGAGTTACAGCATGTTGAACCGCTGGGTCGAAGATGGCTTGCTGGATGTACTGACCGAAGAGGGGATCGGCTGTATCGTTTTCTCGCCGCTCGCACAGGGACAGTTGACTGAACGTTATCTGAACGGAATCCCAAGCGGAGCGCGCGCCACCAAAACCGAACGTGTGTGGCTGACACCGGAGGATGTGAAAAAGAACCTGCCAAAGGTCCAGAAGCTGAATGAGATCGCAAAGCAACGCGGACAATCGCTGGCACAGATGGCGATTGCCTGGGTCTTGCGAAAGCCGGCGGTTACATCGGCTTTGATCGGTGCAAGCAGTGTCAGGCAGTTGGAAGATAATCTGGCGGCGTTGAACAAGTTGAAGTTTGAATCGAGTGAGTTGAACGCCATCGAAACCATTTTGAAGGCATAAGATGAATTTCCTCAATAGGCTGTTTTCGGGTTCAGCACCCGCGCCACACTCCAACTTTCATTCCTTCGCGGTGAAATGCAATCGCTGCGGCGAGGTCATTGAAGGTCGCATCAATCTAAACAATGAGCTAAGCATGGAATACGAAGAGGCGGGCAACGTGTATTATGTCCGTAAGGAATTGATAGGCAGCGGCAAGTGTTTCCAGCGCATCGAAGTCGAAATGAAATTCAACGCCTCGAAGCAACTGATCGAGAAACAGGCACAAGGCGGAACATTTGTAGGATAGAACGTGGACGATGGACAATCGACCGGGCACCACCTTCCTCCGTGGTTCACCGTCCACAGTCAGGAGGCTTTATGCAATTCACTTCTCCTCCCAACCCACAGGAATTCAACCAGCGAGTATGGACGCTCGTGCGGCAGGTGCCGCTCGGCAAAGTCGCAACCTATGGGCAGATCGCGTTGATGCTACCCGCGCCCAAGGGCGTTGACCTCGAATCCTACAGAGCCTTCGGGCCGCGCTGGGTGGGAGGTGCGATGGCTAGCTGTCCCGACGATGTGCCATGGCAGAGAGTGATCAATTCACAGGGCAAGATCAGCGAACGGCCGGGGGCAGAGAAACAACGCATGCTTCTCGAAGGAGAAGGCGTTGTGTTTGTGAAAGACAAAGTGGATTTAAAGAAATACGGCTGGCACGGGCTCGATGAATCGGACGAGCCGCGGCAGGAGAAACTTTTCTAATGGAACCTGCATCCCATCCCATCCTGGAATTCGACCCAACACGCGAAGCCATGATCGAACCAGCCCGTGTCTACAAATTACTGGACGTGCCAGAGCATTGCGTCATTTGTTTTTTCAGGGAGGTCATCGAAAAAGTGGTCCAGGAGAAGCAGGCCAAAATCGTTGCCACCCACCAATGGGAAGACGGATTGCACCATCTTTATGAGACCGAATACAAGGGCAAACGGCTGGCTTTCATTCATCCCGGCGTTGGCGGGCCGATGGCGGCTGGAATCCTGGAAGACATCATTGCTCATGGATGCCGCAAGTTCATCGTTTGTGGCGGATGCGGCGTGTTGGAAAAAGAAATTGCGGTCGGGCATTTGATCGTAGTCTCTGGAGCCGTTCGCGACGAAGGGACTTCATATCATTATTTGCCACCAAGCCGTGAAGTAACGGCAAATCCACGAGGCGTTGCCGCGCTCGAAACAGCTTTGAAGAAAAAAGGCCTACCTTATCTCACCGGAAAAACATGGACAACCGACGCGCCCTACCGTGAAACAGCCGCGAAAGTTGCCTTGCGAAAAAATGAGGGCTGCCTGACCGTCGAAATGGAAGCCGCAAGTTTTATGGCAGTGGCGGAATTCCGAAAGGCAATCCTCGGCCAGGTGCTTTATGGCGGCGACGATCTGAGCGGAGATGAATGGAGCGACCGCGATTGGGTGGCGCGTACCGATGTTCGCGAAAACCTATTCTGGCTGGCGGCCGAGGCTTGTTTGAGTCTATAAATACAATCAGTACCAAAGTGTGATTTTGAATTTGAGCGGCGGAATGTATACTTTCCATCTTGAAGGATAATTTTTTCAATCCCCGGAGGAAACCGTGATGGATCAGCAATTGATGAGTTATTTCAAATTCGATCAGGCCGATTTGCAGGCCAACCAGAATGGGCAATTCACCGAAAAGCAAAAGTCCCGCCTGGTGAAGGAAGACAGGCGGGATCGAACGTGGAGCGTGGTCGGAGGTGGATTCCTACTTCTGATTGGCCTGATTGGATTAGTGATTGCCATTGTGGCGGGAATAGCAGATCCGGATTGGGGTTTTCGAATAGGATTTGGCCTCGGCTTTGGCTGTATCTGGCCGCTGGTGTGGGGAGGGATTGGTGTCGGCATTATGAGCCGCGGGTTTTCCAAATTCCAAGTGAAGTTGCTGAGGGCAACAGGTCCCGTCAATATCATCAAGGCGGAACGGACATCCACAAGCACCGATTCGGACGGTTTCAGCCACACTTCCCATTATTTTGTTTATGAACTACATATCGGAGGAAAATCCTTTGATGTCCAAGCCAATCTTGCAGATATCATGATGCAGGGCGATATCTACGCGGTTTATTATACGGAAGGCAGTGAAAACGACATCCTCTCCTTAGAACTGATTTCAAAGGCAGGATAAAAGACACTGGAGGCACAAATGCAGGACCAAAAACTGAAAGATTATTTCAAGTTTGACGAAGCCGATTTGGATGCCAACCGCAAAGGCTCCTTTTCGGATGCGCAGAAGAAGAAAATATCCGCTGATCAGAGCAATTCCTTCCACAGTGATGTTTGGATCGCGGGATGCGCATCGCCCCTAGCCATCGGATTGCTGGGATGGATGGTTTATTTGATCATCCAAGGCCATATCAACAGTTCCAACGGCGGCGTGGTCGTCAACCTGGGAATTTGGGGATTCATCGTGCTGATCGTCGCCTTACTTGCCATCCGGGCAATGTTCGTCCGGCATCAATTCAGGCTGGCAAAAGTTCAAGGCTCCGTCAATATCGTCCGGGATGTAGTCCATGGCGAACACGGGCATACCAGTGTCTATCACGAACTGCATATCGGCGGCAAGGAATTCGAGGTGGATGAAGGCTTGGCAGACGTGATGTTGCAAGGCGATGAATACATCATTTATTACGATATGGATAACAATGATATCGGCAATATCCTCTCGGCAGAATTGATTTCAAAAGCAAAATAACTTTACTTGGAGGCTAAAATGGAAGACCAAAAACTAAAAAACTATTTTCAATTTGACGCAACCGACCTGCAAGCCAATCAAAACGGCCAATTCACGGAAAAACAAAAGGCACGCATGATCAAGGATTCAAAATCCGGCGGGATATCGGAAAATCTCGGCGCTTATTTTTTCCTGTTCATTGGCGCGATTGGATTGGTCATTGCCATTGCAGGGGGATTAGCAAATCCGGATTGGGCCTTCCGAATCGGATTTGGCCTCAGTTTTGGCTGTATCTGGCCGCTGGCCTGGGGCGGGATAGGAGTTCGATACCTAATCAATGGGTCATCTTCAAAGCATCAGTTCAGATTGGCCAAGATCCAGGGGGTTGCCAACATCAACAGCCGGCAAACGTACGATCTTAATAACCGTCCGGACATCATTGTTTATACACTTAACATCGGCGGCAGGAACTTCGAGGCTGATGCCGGCCTGGCTCAAGCCATAACACAAGGCGCTCAATATATCATGTATTACTACGTCCGGGACAATTTGGACGGACTCGTCAGCACGAAGAATATCGTATCGGCAGAATCGGTCTAGACGGCGAGTTAGCTTTTATCGGATGCTGGAATACAAGATCAAAAATTGATGGATTATTTCAAATTCGATGAAACCGATTTACCAGCCAATTGGAAGGATGTATATTTGATTTCAAAATCAAAATAATCAGGTAGTCAATTCAACAACCAACGTTTCCAGAGCCAGGTCGAGCGCAACCTGGCTCCTTTTTGCCGCTTCGTCAATCTCCAGCAGTTTGTGATAAATCTTTTCCAGCGCGAGCATGGAAAAACGTTTGGCCTGGCCGGTCACCTTCCCGGCCACGAACGGATGAACGCCTAAAGCATTGGTCACTTCGTTCACGCCGCCGTGTGCATCCAACACTTCACGCGCCAGCAATACCAAACGAAATTGTCTGACCACCATGCCCCACACGCTGAACGCATCTTCGTTCTCCAACAGACGATGTAACAATCTTTGCGCGGATTTTCCATTGCCGGAGGCAAGAGCGTCGACCATCGCAAAGATATCCGGCTCGGCGGTGATTATGCTGACCGCTTCCACATCCGTGACTTTGACCGGGCGCGACCAATTGACATAAGCCAGCAATTTCGATATTTCCTGCGCGGCCTGGCGCGTCTCCACGCCGACCATCTCGACCAACTTGACAGCAGCGTCTCGATCCATTTGCCCGCCCTGACGTTTGGTCTCATTGAGAATCCAGCCATCCATCTCTTTCAGGCGCGGGAGCATGAATGCTTGTACTTGTGCGAGCTTTGTTCTTTCCACCCATTTGTTCAGCCAATGCTTCTCGGATTCCTTCGGTTCAACGGATTCATAAATCACGAGCCGCGTGCTTTCGGGAATCTTCCCGATGAATTCCAGGAACTTCCTGCGCATGTCCGGCTTGTTATATCTCGCCGAAGGGTTGGACAGCAGTACCAATCTTTGACCTGCAAGAAACGGCATGGCATTGACGGCATTGTTGAGTTCGTCTTCGCTCACGGTACGCGCGTCGAGGCGCGCGGTGTTCATGTCCGCACTGGTGGGATCGGTGAAGACCGCGCCGAATTCCGCCAGGCGGCGCGTGATGGCAAATTCATCATTGCCGTAGAGGAAGTAAATGTTAGGCATAATTCATTCTAAACACAAAGGACACGAAGTACACAAAGGTTTAAAAGAACTTGGTGTCCGTTTTCTCTTTGTTTAAACAACCATTCGTTTGATGCCATCTTTTAGATGAGGAACATTGAAGTTGATGAGGAAGCCAAGACGGACACCGCTCAAACGAAGATATGTCATCAGTTGCGCTTCATAAACCGGATTCATGGTTTCAACAGACTTAAGTTCTGCAATCACACACTTCTCAATCACCATATCCAGGCGCAATCCCGATTCAAGTTTTGCTCCTTCAAATAAAATAGGAAGCTTCAGTTCTGTTTCCACCATCGCACCACTTTTTTCGAGAACATGCTTCATCGCAGTTTTATAAACCGACTCGAGTAACCCGGGTCCAAAAACGGTGTGAACTTTATACCCGGCATCCAGCACGATTTTTCCGACGCGCTCGGTCTCTGCTGGAATAGGTGGATAAAGTTTGTTTTGTCCTGTCATAAACGATTTACCCGTGACTTACAAAACCTATTCGGAGACAACTTAAAAACTTCGTGTCCTTAGTGCCCTTCGTGTCCTTCGTGTTTAATCACTTTGTAATTACGCGATGCGCGGTGAGGCGGCCGCGCAGGGATGGACGCACTTCCAAAATTTGCAGGTTACCCATATCGGCATCGGTGGTGATCTTTTGCTGGATGATCGGCCCAAGCGGCTGGCTGATCAGAACGCCAAGAAATGCAAAGAGAATTGCAAATGGAATTCGGATGATCCGGCTAAAGGTGGATTTGGCGCCTCGAAGCACAAGCCAGGCAAAGGTGCCGGCGAGGAGCAAAGTGGTTGCAAAGTTGGTGCCGCAGCCCGGATGGATCGCAAGGTTACTTTCACCTGCCCGCAGGCGGTTTAATGCCTGGGCTGCCGCGGATTGGATATCCTCGGTTGGAAGATCGCCGAGGATAAAAAAGCCGGTCGGGTTGGAATGTCCGGCCATGGAACGGCTCGGATATTTCTCCGCCAGCACGTGAAGCGTGGCGTGTTCGAGGGCATGATTGCGCCGTGTTTCGAGGATGAAGGGAAGCTCTAAAATGGGATTCGACATGCGATGATTATACCCTTCGACCAGCGGCGGCTTGCATGACATCATGGTTTCCAAGTAAAGTCAGAGCCGGGAGCGAGAAGTTCATCCCCGCGTTGAACATCCTCCCTGGATACATCCTTCAACAAAATCCCGACCGTATCTCCTGAAGTGGCTTGATCCAGAGTCTTTCGAAAGGCCTCGATTCCGGTAACGACGGCTGCCTTGTCACCGTTTTTTCCCCGGATCACAAGCTGGTCGCCGACTCTCAATGTGCCCTGCTCTATTTTCCCAGTGACGACCGTGCCGCGATTGCGGATGCTGAAGATATCGTCAACGATCATGTGAAAGAATGGACCGGTGGTCATTGGCAACTCCTTTGCTTTGTTATGTAAATCTCACTGCCATTGCAGGACCTGCGTACGAGGGTGCCTGCTTTGTGTTTATTCAGCGTGGGAATCGCATATTTTCAAGCAATTGATTGCCTGAAGGTTAGTTGAGATTGCCACGTCGCCTACGGCTCCTCGCAAAGACAACCGGGAATAGATGAATATCCCCTCGTTCGGATTCACTTTGCGTTCTTAATCATCTGCCGCGCCACTTGAGTCAATTCATGCGCGGAACGCAAGGTGCCTTCACCCACTTCGCCGAGCATCTGTGAGAGTTCGAGCAACTGCGGCTCGCCCTGCAAGCGCTCGACACGCGTCAAGGTGCGATTGTCCTGGATCAATTTCTGCACCTGATAATGTTCATCGCCGAAGACCGCCAACTGCGGCAGGTGCGTCACGCAAAAGACCTGATGATTGCGTCCGAGATGCCAGAGTTTAAATCCGACGATCAAGCCCACGCGTCCGCCAATACCCTGATCGATTTCATCGAAGATCAACGAGGGGATCTGATCGGCGCTCGCTAAAATATTCTTCAATGCCAGCATCAGGCGCGAGGTCTCACCGCCGGAGGCAATCTTGACCAACGGCTTGAGTCCCTCACCGGGATTCGGCGCGACGAGAAATTCCACACGGTCAAACCCGTTTTGATCAAATGCAACACGGGAGCCATCCGCAAGCGGAATACCGTTCGGGTCGGGGCGTGTTTGGAAGTCCACAGCGAAGCGAGCGGCGGCCATCTTTAGATCATCGAGTTCGACTTCAATAGCCTTACCCAATTTCTCCGCCGACGACTTGCGCTTCTCCGAAAGAGTCTGCGCTTGCTTCGAACAGGTTTGAAGCAATTTATCTTCTTCGGTCTCAAGCGCGGCGATGCGTTCACTGGCATTGGAAATTTTTTCCAACTGCTTGCGGGCATCCGCGCCGAAAGCAATCACAGACGGGATCGAACCGCCGTATTTGCGCACGAGATTATGAATCAGATTCAAGCGTTCTTCGACTTCATCGAGTCTCTTCGGATTGAATTCGATCTCATCCAAATAATTTCGCAGACCGCGCACCAAATCAGCTAATGTATCTTCCAGCGCTGCGGCTTCGTTCGCAAGTTCCTCCTGCGCTTTATCAATCTTCGCCAATCCCGCCAATGCCCGCGCGGCTTGTCCCACAAGATCGCTTGCCGCCGAAGATTCCTGCGAGCCTTCATCCAAAACTTCCAATGCTTGTTGCGCGTATTGCGCCAGCGACTCGGCATTCGCCAGCCGGTCGCGTTCCTTGCGCAAGTCTTCATCTTCGCCGGGCTTGAGCTTCGCGGCTTCGATCTCCTCGGCCTGGAATGTCAGCATCTCGACACGACGGTCGGCATCGGCCTGCGCCTGACGAATCTCATTCAACTCGCGGCGGACGTTCAACAGCTTATGATACGTCTGACGATAATCGCTTAATGGCCTGACAACATCCGAATAACGATCCAGCAACCCCAGATGTGCACGCGGATCGAGCAAGGAGAGATGCTCAGACTGGCCGTGAATATCTATCAACACCGCACCCAATTCCTTTAACAGCGATACGCTCACCATCCGGCCATTGACGCGCGCGATGTTGCGCCCTTCGCGCCGGACCTCGCGCGTCATCGTCAAATAATCCGGGTCATCCAACAATTCTTCGCGCTTTAAGATTTCGTGCGCCGCTTCCTTTTCAGGCCCCCTGAGATGGAACACACCCTCGACCATGGCCGCATCCGAATCGGTGCGGATCACATTCGCATCCACACGTCCACCCACCAGCATCTCGACCGCATCGAGTATGATGGATTTCCCCGCGCCCGTTTCACCGGTCAGGATAATAAGCCCATGGCCGAGTTTGAGATCGAGCCTGTCAATAATGGCAAAGTTCTGGATATGAAGTTCCGTGAGCATTATCCACCAATGCGAATGCCGGAGATTTGCGTGTACGCGGCGGGAACAGCAAGAAAAAGATAAACCACTTCCCAGATGGCGGGCAGAATTGCACCCAGCCCCGCACCGAGACTCCCGTATATCAACGCCAATATTATAGGAAGAGCAAATCTTAACAAGGCCGGCACTGCACCCACGACGATGCCAACCGCAGAGGTCAAGAAGAGAGCGCGTGACCTTCTATTTCTGATGAAGCGCAACACAATGTTGCCGATGACCACGCCGGCGCCGGGTGCAAGGAACAAAACCAAAATCCCAAAAAAGAATTGACTGGCAAAGAAGACCAGCACACTGGTGATGCCCGAACCGATGGCCGCCACGATAAAGGCCACGATATAGTCATACCATTGTGCGGTATCGAATTTCTTCTGCTGTTCGCGCACACAATTCCTACAGCGATAACCGGTCGGGGTCAGCACGGCATCCTCCGTGCAGATCGGCCTCTCGCAACGGTTGCAGCGCAGGGTGGTGGGACGGTTCGGATGGATGTAGCAATAGAGCGTTTCGTCAGTCATTGAGTAGTCCTAATCATTAGAATGCAAGTGCGAGTCTTCGAGAAGCAATTCCCAGATTTGAACAGGAGATTGCTTTGCCGCAAATAACGCGGCTCGCAACGACATTTTATCTAAGGTAATTTTATTGCACATCCTATATTTGCGGTGTGTTCATGTGCTCGTTCAAATTGCGATAAAAATAGCCGGGATCGCCAAAGCGCACGAACTGCGCCGTATATTCCGCGGCTTTGATATCCACGCGATCATCCTCTGCCAGCGGCATTGGCGCCTGGCCGTCCACGCTGATGACCGTATTCTCGCTCCTTACCAGAATGCTGACCGATGAGCCTTCCGAGAGAACCACGGCGCGGTCCACGGAGAGATGAGGGGCAATCGGGACAAGCAAGATATTCCGCAGATCAGGCGGGAGAATGGGACCGCCAGCGGCCAGCGCATAGGCTGTTGAACCGGTCGCGGTCGAAGCGATCAGGCCGTCGCAAACATAGGAGGTGAGCAAACGTCCGTCCACGCTGGCAGTCAAATGAATGGATTTCACATTGGCGCCGCGGCTAACCGCCGCCTCATTGAGTGCGTGCCAGTTCCCAAGGGTCTCACCGGCGCGGATATGCTGAACGTATAACATCATGCGATGTTCAAGCCATGCTTCGCCTTTGAACAACCGATCCAGCATCTCGCGCCATTCTCCTCGCTCCACTTGAATCAGGAAACCCAGCCGTCCAAAATTGATTCCCAAAATCGGCACGCCGCTCGGCGCGCATAAATGTCCGGCGCGCAGCATGGTGCCATCACCGCCAACCGCGATCAAGACATCGAACTCCTTGTTCTTCAGGCGCGTTCGAAGCTCTTCATCGTAAAGCGATCCGCACGGCGCGTCGAAGCCCTTGGCTTTCAGGAACGCCACAATCAAATCCGCCTCGGCATGCGAATCGGTAACACGCGGATACGTGACGATCACGGGCTTTTTGGGAATGAATGAGTCGGACATACGAAATATTATACTTTGAGTTGGCATCAAACCAAACGCTGGTCGCACACCTTTTTGAAGCCGCAGCGGCGGCAGCGGGCGGCTTCCTCGTGGGAGCGCGGCACGCTGTTTCGAAGTTCATCGCGCCGCATCTCGGCCAGTTGATCCAGCAGGGCCGATTCAAGCCGTGCCGTGTAGTCTACGGCAAAGTCACGGCCGGGGTAGTGGATGATGCCATAGGGAGGGCGCTTGCCATAGGTCTTTTCAACCAGGAGACAATAGGCAGCCAACTGAAAGATATGCGAATCATACGGTGCATCCGGTGCGCGCCCGCTCTTGACTTCAACAGGGATCAGTTTCCCCTTTTGTTCCACCAGATAATCCGGCTTGCCCGTCAAACCGAGTTCTTTATCGAACAATGGCTTCTCCACTTCGCCCCAGGCGCGCGTATCCGTGTAGATGACACGCCCGCCGGGCAGACCAGCCTGCCGCCGCTGACGGCCTGCCTGCCAAAAAAGAAGAAGGGCGAAGAAGATGAGGACTAGGGCAAGATAGAGCATGAGTAAAACGCAAAGCGCAAAACGCAAGCAGGTTATGAAACGGCCTGCGCTTGCTTGGGGGCTTCATCGCGGTGGTTTTGAAAAAATGCAATGCAGTTCAAGGCTGACATATCGCATCCCTATTTCAAAAAGGAATTGGTGAGATAGATCACCAGCAGAATCATGGCGATCAGGAGCAGAATCAGACCCAAAGTGCGGAGCAAACCCGCCACCAGAACCTTGCGCCCATGGCGCCGATGGAGTTCAGTGCCGGTTGCCATCTCGGCGCGATTTTCCGATTCCACCCCATCATTCCGATACATCCAGGCGCGGCGGCAGTAAAGATATGTCCCAATATCCGAAGCGCGAAGCACGGGCGGCATAAGCCGAGTATAGCACAAGTTTTCTAGTGCATATTTCCCGGTAAAGCTGTGAAATATTTCCTTGTGCAAAACACAAACGAGAGATAATGAAAACGAACCAACACGGAGGTTTTGGCAAAAACCTGCCTGAATCGCGAAAGCCTGTGGGATGTTCAGCGCAAGGCGAGTCATTCAGCAAACGGTATAATCGCCGCATGTCTGAATTCAAATTCTTTCATCCCATCGAAGTGCGTTATGGCGATCTTGACCCGCAGGGACATCTCAACAACGCCAAATACCTGACTTTTTTCGAGCAGGCGCGCGTTCACTATCTCATCCATTTGGGTTTATTCACCAAGGATCAATCCTTTATGAACATCGGCGTCATCCTGGCCGATGCGCACATCACCTTCCTGGCGCCCATCCATTACGGCGATGAAGTCGAAGTGGGGGTACGGACATCCAAGCTGGGCAACAAATCCATGACGGTCGAACAAAATATCGTGGATCACGCCAGTGGAAAGGAAATGGCAACAGGCGAAATCGTGATGGTGACGTTCGATTATGCATCACAAAATACCATCGTGATTCCAAATGATTGGCGTGATAAGATTTCACGGTTCGAAGGATTATGAAATTTGACGCCTCGCTTCCGCCCGTTGACCTAAAGGAAGTGCCCGCAATTGCCAAAGCTGCCGAAGAAATCGGCTTCGATGCCTTGTGGACTTCCGAGACACAGCACGACCCATTCCTTCCGTGTGCCTTGATCGCAGAACATACCCGGAAACTAAACTTTGGCACAGCCATTGCCGTTTCGTTCGCGCGTTCGCCTGCCACGCTGGCCTACACCGCCCGGGATTTGGCTGCACAATCCAATGGGAGGTTCATTTTGGGCCTGGGCACACAAGTTAAAGCACACATTGAGCGGCGCTTTGGGATGCCATGGCCCGAATCGGTGACGGGGAAACTACGCGAGCAAATCCAAGCCATGCGCGCCTTATGGGATACATGGCAGAATGGCACAAAGTTGAATTTCCGCGGCGAGTATTACAAGTTGACGTTGATGTCGCCATTTTTTACGCCCCCGCCCCTGCCATCACCTTCCCACGGAAATTGGGAGAATGAAATGGGATTGATCCCAATTTATATCGCCGGCGTCAATACCGGCCTGGCAAAACTCGCAGGAGAACTATGTGAGGGATTCCACGCGCACCCGTTCAATAGTCCGCGTTATTTGCATGACGTGATCCTTCCATCCATTGCGGAGGGCGCGGACAAAGTAAAACGCAAGGAGAAAAACGTGATCATTTCGGTTACCGCGTTCGCGGCGACATCCACGGAAGAAGAAAACTTTGCGCGGACACAAATCTCGTTTTATGCCTCCACACCATCCTACCGTTCTGTCATGGACTTTTATGGCTGGGGAGGGATCGCCGAGAAATTATCCGCACACGCAGCCAAAGGCGAGTGGCCGGAAATGCCAACGCTTATCACCGATGAAATGCTGAACGAATTTTGTCTCGTCACCTCGCCGGAGAAATTAGCCGATGAATTGAAAGCGCGTTATAAAGGAATCGCCGATCGTCTAGCCTTGTACACCCCCTTTGTGCCGGGCGAGAAGGATGAATTCTGGAAAAAGATCGTTTCCGAAATCAATCGAGAATGAGTTGTGTTTATCCAATTGCTACTGCAATCGCCGCAGCGTGACTCAGGCTGTGACTAATGCTCACTGACCACTCCATTAACCCAAGACGGTTTGAAATCTGCTGCGCGGCACCCAACAAATGGAGCACCGGTGCGTTTTGTTAATCGCCGAGAATCTCGATTTCCTTCCAGGCAACTACACCGATGCCCGTGCCAAGCGCTTTCGCCACTGCTTCCTTCGCGGCGAAACGTCCCGCCAATGATTCAACATTCTTTCCGCATTGCTCGAGTTCGGCAAAGGTATAAATGCGCTCAAGGTAATGTTTGCCATGACGCGCAATCACTTCAGAGACACGGGAAATTTCGATCAAATCAACGCCGGTTCGCAAAATCATTCAATAGCAACTCACAAGTCATGATCCTGCAACGGAAACCACCAACCGATCCGGGTCAATGTATTTCTGCGCAACTTCCAGGACCTCCGAGCGAGTGACCGACTTAACCAAATCGGGATAGCGGCGATAATAATCCAAGCCAAGCGAATAGCGCTCGATATTGATCAATGCGCCTGCCACACCGCCGTTTGATTCCAAAGAAAGCGGCAAGCGCCCAATAAAACTCGCCTGGCTGTCCAGCAGTTCTTCCTTAGTAACGCCGCCCTTGACAAATCGCTTCAATTCCTTGACGATCAAATCGCCGGCTTTCTTAACGTTCGCCGGACTCACGCCCGCATTCACCGACCATGAACCGGGGCCAATGCCGGCACTCAAGCCGGAATAGGCATAATAGGCAAGTCCGGACTTTTTGCGCACTGAATCGCCAATTCTGCCCATCATGCCAAATTGGCCCAGGATGGAATTACCCAGCGAAGCGGCCATATAGTCGGCATCGGTGCGACGCGGGCCATTAGTGCCGATAATCAAATCAGCCTGGGATTTTCCATCAATGGTTACATGCCGCCTGACCGTTTCTTCCAATCGTTTCAACTCCGGCATGAGAGGCGGATCCACTTGATCCGGATTCTTCCAATCGCCAAGCACACGCCCAATGGCATCCATCGCCTTCTTCGGCTCGGCTGCACCGACCATAACAATGACCATGCCACGCGGCCCAAAACCACGGCGATGATAATCCGCCAAATCCTGGCGCGTAATGGACTGGATGGTTTCCGGAAACCCATCTTCAGGACGCGCATAAGGATGGCCTTGAAAAAGGATCTCATCGAAGGTCAGGTCCGCCATATCGGAGGTATCCTGTGCGCGAATGGCAAGGCCGGTCAAAAGCTGGTGACGAAGCTTTTCCACTTCGACCTCAGGGAAGGTCGGCTGGCGAAGCGTCTCTGAAAGCAGATCCAACAAAAGCGGCAAATCTTCAACGAGGGCGCGACCGTGAAATCCCGTAGTATGGACTCCCGAATCAAACCCCAAACTTGCACCCACCGCCTCGAGTTCGTTATAGAGACCATCGAAGCTGTGCTTTTCAGTGCCGCGCATTAAGGCCGAAGAAGCAAAATCCGCCAGGCCAAGTTTTTCATCCGGGTCAAACAAGCTTCCGGCATTGATATAGCCAACGAGG
>Ga0182027_10006428_pt1 | contig 17577 bp, 21 predicted proteins | sample 712E1DmetaG_FD_121300 | JGI IMG/M metagenome (GOLD analysis project Ga0182027, IMG submission 121300) | Permafrost microbial communities from Stordalen Mire, Sweden - 712E1D metaG (Illumina Assembly) | ecosystem: Environmental > Terrestrial > Soil > Wetlands > Permafrost | place: Sweden... | reverse complement strand
TGCTCCCCTTTCCCGTTCGACTTGCATGTGTTAGGCGCGCCGCCAGCGTTGATTCTGAGCTGGGATCAAACTCTCATTTGAGTTTTTTGAGTTGTTTGATCCGGCTGTACTAAGAAATACTGACGTGTTCTTATTTACTGCATCCAACCAGATTGTCAAAGATCTGCGCTCGCTTGCCTGCGCATATTCTATACGCCGACCCGCGGCAGGCCTCGAAACTTGTTCGACTACAAGCGCCGCACTGGCGGACACCTGCTGCCGGGAAACTATTAGAACTTTATAAAGAACCAAACAGGAAGGCCGTATTCCGCCCCGCACGGTGGCCCGTACGAAGTTTTGTTACCGTTCCTTACAGAGGATCTATACCGTTGTACCACTATCGCCCGCACATTGGCAAACACACGCGAACTTTCCGCATGCGCGATCCCCGATTAATTGGCGACTCGTTCAGAATACCAGGAACGCGCCCCCCATGCAAGGCCCATGCGCGAAATATTTCAGATCCATGAGCCCCGGAGGATTCCTATTACCTAAGTGACCTAAAATAAGGGAGATATCGACTGTAAGACGCCTGCATCTTAGGCTTTCCTCGGTTGCGCGTTTGCACAATTCCCCGCCCAAGCTGCATTAAAATGATTACATGCGTTTCCTCCTTGCGGCGTGGGTGACGGCCTGCGCCATGGCGCAGGCGCCCGCTCCCGATCTTCTCTCCCGCGTCGCGAAGGAAGCCGAACTGCTCGCCCAGAAGATCCCGGCCGCCGTTTGCCAGGAGACCCTCGAGCAGCGCACCCACCGGATGCTCGGCGCCGGTCCGGCCGCGAACGACGCCAAGCCATCGGACCTGCGCTTGACCCGCACAATCGTGTCGGAATATACGGTTGCGCCGCTGCAAGACTCCCCGTCGCACGAATTGGTTGAGTTTCGCCAAGTGGTTTCGGTCGATGGCCGCACCGTGCAATCGGTCGAAAAAGCTCGCCATGCGCTTTCCCTCGGGCTGCTTTCCGCCAGCGATACGGCCCGCAAGCGCATGCTGGAAGATTTCGCCAAGCATGGATTGGTGGACGTTGCGACCGACTACGCCCTTATTCTTCTTGCATTTACGAATCCCGGTCAGAAGAGCCTGAAGATCTTGCCTGCGGGGGAAGACCGCGTCGGCCCGGATGACGCAGTCGTGTTTGCGTGGGTCCAGTCGGCCCCCGGCGGCGGCGAACTGAGCTTCGACGGCAATCGTTCGGCCCGCCTGCCACTCACCGGCAAGCTGTGGGCCCGCAAGTCCGACGGCCTCCCTTTGCGCGTATCGGTTTGGGCGGTCCAGAAGATTGCCGGCCATTCCATCCGCGACGAGGCCACCGTCGATTACGTCAGCTCCGCGCACGGCTTCGTGGCGCCGGTCTCGGTGCTTCACCAGCACGTGGTCGACGGGCAGTTGAGGACCGAAAACCTCTACCGTTACGACACGTTCAAGATCTTCGGATCGGACACCCAAATTCAGTATTCCAAGCCTGCCGCCCAGCCGCCGCGGCCCTCGAAATGACCCGCATCCTCTATCTGCATGGCTTCGCTTCCGGGCCGGCCTCTCACAAAGCGCTGTTCTTTCGCGAGCGTCTCGAAGCCGCCGGCGCCAGCGTCGACCTCCTCGACCTCGCCGCGGGCGATTTCGAGCGATTGACCATCACCGGACAACTCGCCGTTATCGAGCAAGCCGCCGCCGGCGATCCTGTCTCCCTGGCCGGCTCCAGCCTGGGCGGCTATTTGGCTGCACTCTATGCGGCGCGTCACCCCGAGGTTCAGCGCGTGGCTCTGTTCGCGCCTGCATTTGCCTTTGCGCGCCTGTGGGCGGACACCCTAGGGGTCGCGCGCGTGGCTGAGTGGCGCCGCGAGGGATTCATGGACGTGTTCCACTATGGCGAAGGCCGCAACCGCAGGCTGGGCTGCCAATTGCTCGATGACGCCGCGCGCTACGAGGATTACCCCGAAATCCGCCAGCCCGCGCTCATCTTCCACGGCGCGCACGACGAGGTGGTCCCGCCGCGGTCCTCGGAATTATTCGCCGCGAGCCGCCCCAACGTCCACCTCGAAATCCTCGACTCCGGCCACGATCTTCTGAACGTGTTGGACTACATGGCGCCAATTGTCGCGGCGTTCCTGATGCCCGCCGGGGTACCATAGGCCCGATGATGCGGAAACGTCTCCTCGCTGCCGGACTGCTGGCCCTGATCGCCATGGCCCAGCCCACTCGCAACATCGCGGAGCGGCTCGCCCGGTGGAAGCGCGTCGCCATGCCGCTGCCCGCGAGCCCTCTTTCCGCGCGGGAGCGGCGCATGACCGGCAAACTGGTGGAAGCCTGCCGCCTGCTGGACGCCGTATTCTGGCGGCAGAGCGACGGCGCCGGGCTGGACCTCTACAAGACCACCCGCGATCCTGCCTTGAAACAACTCCTCGGAATCATGGGCGGCCGTTGGGACCTGCTCGACGAAAATCGGCCGTTTGCCGGCGCCGAACCCATGCCGCCCGGCCATGAACTGTATCCCCACGACCTCACGCGCGACACCGTGGAGCGGTACGTCGCGCAGCACCCCGAGGACCGCGCCGCCATCTACAACCCCTACACCGTGGTCAAGTGGCGCAACGGCCGCCTGATCGGCGTGCCCTACCATGACGAGTACAGGGCTTTCCTCGATCCCGCCGCCCAGGCGCTGCGCGAAGCGGCGGCCCTCAGCGACGATAGGGCGTTCGCCGACTTTCTACGCCTCCGCGCCGGCGCGCTTCTCACCGACGACTATTACGCCAGCGACCTGGCTTGGCTGGACCTCAAGGATCCCAAATTCGACATCGTCTACGCGCCCTATGAAACCTACCTCGACGACCTGCTCGCGGTGAAGACCTCCTACGGCGCCTCCATCCTCATTCGCAACCCGGAAGAGAGCCGCAAACTGGCGGTGTACGAAAAGTACGTGCCGGATATCCAGGATTCCCTGCCCCTGGACCCCGCCGACCTCCCTTCCAAACGCGGCCATGTTACGCCCATGGAGGTGATGGACGCGCCCTATCGCGCCGGCGACCTGCGCTACGGCTACCAGGCGGTGGCCGACAACCTGCCCAACGACCCGCGCGTCCACCAGGCGAAGGGGTCGAAGAAGATCTTCTTCAAGGACTTCCTGGACGCGCGCGTCCGCTACGTCATCCTTCCCGTGGCGCAACGGATGATGGCGCCGGAGCAGGCCGCCAAGGCCACCGGCGATGGCTATCTGGCGGGCACCTTGCTGCATGAGATTTCGCATGAACTCGGTCCGCTGTTCGCCCGCGTAGGGGGCAAGTTGGTGGACATCAACGAGGCCATCGGCCCCGCCTACTCCGGCCTGGAGGAAGCCAAGGCCGACGTGACCGGCATGTTCGGCTTGAAGTGGCTCGTGGACCACGGCGCGCTGCCGCCGGCGCGCCTCGAAGAATACTACGCCTCTTACGTGGCCGGCCTGCTGCGCACGCTGCGGTTCGGCGCCGGCGAAGCCCATGGCCGCGCCGAAACCATGGAGTTCGCCTACCTCCTGGAGAACCGCGCCGTAGCCCGCGCGGACGGCCGTTATGCCATCGATTACGCGCGCATGCCCGCGGTCGTCGCGCGGCTTGCCCGTGAACTGCTCGAGATCGAAGCCACCGGGGACCGGCCTCGCGCGGAGAACTGGTTCGCCAGGTACGATAAGCTCCCGCCCGAGTTGACCGCCGCGCTGGCCGCCACCACGGATATCCCGGTCGATTTGGTCCCGGTATTCTCCTTCAAGGACCAGGTTCGCTAATCACCGTCACCCGCGCGAAGCCTTCTTCCACGGCCGGCGGCGTCAATTTGCGCGCCATCCTCGCGAGGGCTTGCTCGGATACCGCACGGTCCCGCTGCCGGTTGCGTTGGCGGCAAATATCGAGCGGAATGTCGAAGAACACGGCCTCGACTTCGCATCCGTGCGCGCTGCCGATGGCGATGTACGGCGATCGCTCGGCCGGCGTCAGGTTGGTTGCGTCGATGACCGTCACGGGCCGCCCAACCTCGATGCGCTGCTGCAGAAGGTAGCGCACCGTCTGAAACACGCGCGCGTTGATGGTCTGGTCGCTTTCGTCGTCCGCCAGCAGCCCGCGGACGGTGTCCGAGGAGATCCCGCCACCGCCCATGCGCGCCAGCCAGGTGGACTTGCCCGAGCCCGGAAGCCCCACCAGCACCACGATCCGCATCAGGATATGATAGCTCGCGTGTAGTGGGGCGAGCCTCCTGGCCTGCCTTCTTGCCTGGCGCCGCTTTCGTCGAAGAAGGCAGGCCGATCCACGAAAGCAGTGGCTACCCCAGCCCGCCCCACTGGTCTAGAGAACTGCTAGACTTGGTCTAGGCAGGCCCAATGCCAACTCTTTACGTCGAGAACGTTCCCGCCGATCTGTACGAAGCCTTGAGGGCGCGCGCCCGCAAGCGGCGAAGCTCTATTGCGGCCGAAGTGCTGAGCCTTCTCGAAAGGGACGTGCCCACGGCCAAGGAACTAGCACGCCGGCGGCAGTTTATGGCGCGCGTCGCGCGGATCGCCGCTAGAAAGTCGCCTCAGGCCGGCCCTCACCCAAGCAGCGAGGAAATGTTGCGCGAGGACCGCGATCGGTGACCAATTGCGTTATGGATGCCAGCGTGGCCGCCAAGTGGCTTTTGCCGCCGGCTGGTGAGACGCTGGTCGCGGAAGCGCGCCAGTTACTCCGGGAGTACGGCGACGGCAGACTTCGGATTCTGGTCCCGGATCTATTCTGGATCGAGACTGGTAATCTGCTGTGGAAGTCGGTCCGGCGCGGTTTGATGTCCTTGCGATCCGCCGAGGAGGCACTTCGGGAGATCGAGCAGCGGAGCTTTCCAACGCTGCCGTCTCAGCCATTGTTGGACGACGCATTCGCGATCGCAACTGCCTTCGACCGGACGGTCTACGACGCCGTCTACGTCGCGCTGGCGCTGGTTTCCCGCGCTCCGCTGATCACCGCCGACGAGCGCCTCGCAAACGCCTTGGCCGCACGCGCGCCCGTGCGCTGGCTGGGTTCGCTATAGCGGCGCCACCCGAGAGGCGCGTCCGCTACCGCGCAAAGACCGCCTTGAGCAGCACAATAGCCGCCCAGGGGATCAGCACCGCCACCAGGCCGCCGCCGAATGTCAGTTTCTTCCCGCCCGCCGATTTTAGCCCGGTGGCGATCAGCAGGATGGCCCAGAGGGAAAACAAGTCGATCGAACCGGCGATCGAGTGCAGGAACTTCGCTGGCGTATCCGGGGACATGAGCCACGCCAGATTGAACGGCAGCGGGTTCTGCATATTGAAATCGTCCGGGTTCGACTTCATGTACATGGACACGATCCCGAGCGCGACGAATAGGATCCCCGGTATCCCCGCATAACACATCACCGCGAAGGCTTGTTTGAACTTGATGCTCGCGGACATCAGCCCGTTCACGATCAGCAGCAGGACGCCCGCGGCGATCAGGTAGTAGAGCGGCGCCCCGATCACGGCGAAGACGTAACCGCCCACCGCGGCGAGTTTCACCTGTAGGGGCCTGGCCTGCTCCATGGCGGCGCGCTGTTGGTCGGACATCTGCGCTATACGGGACTGCATCTGTTGGTCGATCACCCGTTCCCAACCCAGGCGCTGGCCGATGGCGAAGGTGAATGCCAGGGCTGCCAGTACCACCAGCAGCAGCGGCACGAACCAAGTGGGCCGCTCCGCAATATCGGCAAACGTCTTCGTGGGCTCGAAGAAGACGCCGGACAAACGCGAGAATTCGCCCATTCCCGCTTGTTCAGGCTCAACCGCCGGTGCGTTCTCAGGTGTCATATCAGGCTGATTGTACACCCTATACAATAGTTTTGTGCAGCATTCAAAGTTCCGCATCGGCTTAATCCAGATGGCCTGCTCGCGGGATCCCAACGAGAACCTGGCCAAGGCCGAGTGGCGCATCCGCGAGGCCGCCGGCAACGGGGCCCAGATCGTGTGCGTGCAGGAACTGTTCCGCAGCCAGTACTTCTGCCGGGAGGAGGATGCCGCGTGGTTCGACCTCGCCGAGCCGGTTCCGGGACCAACCACCGCCAGCCTCGCGCGCCTCGCCCGCGAACTCGATGTGGTGGTGATCGGGTCCGTATTCGAACGCCGCGCCGCGGGCGTGTATCACAACACCGCGGTGGTCGTGGACGCCGATGGCGCTCTGCTCGGGACCTATCGCAAGATGCACATTCCGGAAGATCCGCTGTACTTCGAGAAGTACTACTTCACGCCCGGCGACCTGGGGTTCCGCTGCTTCGACACTCGCTACGCCCGCGTCGCCCCGCTGGTGTGCTGGGACCAGTGGTACCCCGAAGCCGCGCGCCTGGCGGCTTTGAACGGGGCGCAGATTCTGTTCTACCCGACGGCCATCGGCTGGCATCCCTCCGAGAAGGCGGCGCAAGGCGCGGCGCAGCACGATGCCTGGCGCACCATCCAGCGCGCCCACGCCATCGCCAACGGCGTCTACGTGGCGGCCGTGAACCGCGTCGGATTGGAAGGTCCGCCCGATCAAGGGCTGGATTTTTGGGGAGGATCGTTCGTGGCGGACCCCTTCGGGCAGGTCCTGGCCGAGGCCTCCCACGACCGCGAAGAGACGCTGATCGTCGAGTGCGACCCGCGCCGCATCGAGGAGGTGCGCCGCGATTGGCCGTTCCTCCGCGACCGCCGCATCGACGCCTACGGCGGCATCCTAAACCGCCTGATCGACTGAAGAACCGTGCCGCAGACTCTCCGTCCGCCGCGTCCCGACTCCTCGGGACGCTTGCCGGCGTTAGCGCCTGCTCATCACCCCAGCAGTACCTTCAACGTTCCCCGCTCCGCCGCACGCGCGAACGCAGCCGGGGCCTCGCTCAGCGGAAATCGCGCCGAGACCATCTCTCCCACCCGTATCCCTTCGCGCCCGAGCAGCGGCAGAGCAGCCTCGAAGCGTCCGCAACGCGACCCCACCAGGGTGATTTCGTTCACCACGATCGCCGCCGTATCGATTCCCACCGCGCCATGCACGGTCGATTTCAGAATCACCGTCCCCCGCGGCCGCGTCATGCGCACCGCCGAGCGCAGACCTTCGGCATTGCCGGTGGCTTCCACCACCCAGGCATACTCCGCCACCGGCGGCGTGGCCACGATGGCCGTCTCCACCCCCGCGCGCGCGGCGATTCGCAGCTTTTCCGCATGCCGCCCAAACAGCCGCACCGGGTAGCCGTGGGCATTCAGTACCAAAGCGGCCAGCAGGCCCAGCTTTCCATCGCCCAGCACCGCAACCGTCTCGCCGCACGGAATCGAAACCTGGTCGAGAATCTCGCAAGCGGCCGCCAACGGCTCGGCGAATACGGCGCGCTCGTCCGGGACGCCGTCCGGAACAATGTGCAGGTTGCGTTCCGGCAGCGTGAAGTACTCCGCGAAAGCGCCGGGGTGATTCACAATCCCCAGGACCGTCCGGTTGGGGCAATGCCGGCCCAGGCCCTTAAGACACCAGTCGCAATTCGCGCAGGCCAGGTTGATCTCGCCCACCACGCGCTTCCCTTCGAGCGCCGGCGTATCCGCGGCCACTACCTCCGCCACGAACTCGTGCCCCGGCGTGCCGGCGAACGAATAGTAACCCCGCTGCAATTCGATATCGGTGTTACAGATGCCGCCCAGCAGTAACCGCAGCAACGCGAAACCCGCGGGGCGCTCCGGCGCGGGGACGTCCCGCAGCGTGACAACGCCGTTTTCCAGGTGGACCGCCAACATGGTCCCGATTGTCGCACGCGTCCGCCCCTTATAATAGAGGGTTCATGCCAGCCGAACTCGCCTGCATCGACGAGCGTTGCCACGCGCGCTTCCCGATCTCTGAAATTATCTACAACTGCCCCCAGTGCGGAGGTCTCTTGGACGCCGTCTATCCGGACCCGCTTCCGCCCGCCGCGGACCTGCGCGCTCTCTGGCTCAACCGCCGGACCTCCAATGCGCCCCTCGAACAGAGCGGCGTCTGGCGATTTCGCGAATTCCTGCCGTTCCTGCCGAATTACGATTCCGTCGTGACCTTGCGGGAAGGCAACACGCCGCTGCTGGACGCCCCCCAGGCGGCGCGCTACGGCGGACTCGACCGCCTGACTTTCAAGCACCAGGGTTACAATCCCACCGGGTCGTTCAAGGATAACGGAATGACCTGCGGCGTGGCGCAAGCCTTGCGCCTCGGCAAGCAGCGCGTGGCCTGCGTCTCCACCGGCAACACCTCGGCGTCCATGGCGGCTTACGCCAGCGCCGCGGGCTTGCAGCCCATCATCTTCATTCCCTACGGCAACATCGCTTACGGCAAGCTGGCCCAGGCGCTCGAATACGGCGCGCGCACGCTTCAGGTGGAGGCCAATTTCGACCAGATCCTGGCCCTCGTCCGCCGCCTGGCGGAGCGCCTGGACATCTACCTGCTGAACTCCATGAATCCCTTTCGCATCGAGGGACAAAAGACCATCATGGTCGAAATGATGGAGCAGCGCGGCTGGCGGCCACCCGAGTGGGTGGTGCTGCCGGGCGGCAACCTGGGCAATTCCTCGGCCTTCGGCAAGGCCCTACGCGAGATGAAGGCCGCCGGCCTGATCGACCGCTTACCGCGTATCGCCGTGGTGCAGGCCGAAGGCTCCGCGCCATTCTACGATCTGTGGCGCTCCACGGACCACTCCCATCTGAACGCCGTCGCCCACCCCCAGACCCTGGCCACCGCCATCAAGATCGGCGATCCGGTCTCCTGGCCGAAGGCGCTCCGCGAGGTGCAGGCATCCGGTGGCCTTGTCGAGAAGGTCACCGAACAGGAGATTGCCGACGCCAAGGCCATCGTCGGCCGTTGCGGCATCGGTTGCGAGCCCGCTTCCGCGGCCACTCTGGCGGGAATCCGCAAGCTCACCGCGGCCGGCGCCATCCGCCCCGATGCGGACGTGGTCGCTGTCCTGACCGGCAACGTGTTGAAGGACCCCGATTACATCTATCGCTACCATACAGGGGATCTGGAGTCGCCCAGCGGCGCTCGAATTCATCCGAATTTCGGCAACCGGCCGATCGTGGCGCCCAACGACGAAGCCCGTATAACCGCCATTCTGGACATGTGATCGGAGAATACCCCCATATTAGGGTAGGAAAATCCTAAAAAATATTGGCATTACCCCTAACTTACCTCTTGATTTTGCCTAAAACTTCCGGTACTTTGTTGCTATGGCCCCCATGAACAGAGAACCTGTGGACATCCGAAGTGGCCGGTTGTCGAAGATACAACAGGTCGCATTAGCGAAACTTTACGCCCGCCGCTCGGCGATTGACACGCTGATAGAGTCGTTGGAGGACTACGACCGGTACCGTGAGAAGCGGTCGTTCGACCGCAGACTCAAGACGGCCTGATCTCTCATCGCTTCTTGAGGAGGTCCAGTATCCCCGCGGTGAGCTCTCGTTCCGTGAGCGCCCCCGGGTGGTAGAGTCGCACAACTCCTTGACCGTCAATCAGCACGATGGTAGGCGTGGTGCTGGCGCCGTATGCCGCAAAACCGGCGCCGCTCAACGGCACGGGCATGGCTGAAAGGCCTGCGTAGTACCGTTGCCGCACTTGTTCGATGTACTGCTTCTCTTCCCCAGGCGCCGCCGGCGCCCCTCCGGCGGCATACCCATAGCGCTTCGTCGGCCCCACCAGAACCAACCCCTGCGGACCATAAGTCTTTTCGATATCCGCCAGTATGGGAACCATGGCTTTGCAGTCCGGGCACCAGTGCGCCCAGAAGAACAACAGCACCGGATGTCCCCGCAAAGCGGCCAACGGCAGCGGTTTCGGGCCGAGCCATTCGCTAGTCGCAAGTGCGGGCGCCGGCTTCCCCTCCAGGCTCAGAAGGTTGATGTTCTTGTGGATCCGTTCGCCAATCGAAGTACTAGCAAATATCTGTATCTGATCTAGGAGAAATCCTACCGCCTCCGCTCGCTTGCCCTGGCCCGCCAGCGCCTGCGCCTGTACTTCGATGGAGGCGCCAAGCGCCGTTGGAAGCCACGCATCGCTATCGAGAGGGCGGGAACCGAGCAGATCGAGGGACATCTTGCGGCTCTCGGCGGCGTAGGATTCCGCCCGGTCGAACCGCCTCCCGGCCAGCGCGTCGCGAGCCAGCCATGAGAGCGCCGCGGCCAGTTCCGGCGTCGCTCCGGACTGGGCCTGGTAGGCTCGAACCGCCCGCTCGGCCGCCACCGCGTCGTGACGCGCAATCAGCCCGCGAACGTCGTTCACCAGCGAGGCGTAGAGCAGAATAATCGGAATCATACCCGGCCGCTACAGCAACGAGTCGATGTACGCCCGCAAATTGGGATTCGACCAGTCGGCGCCTTCCGCGATCTTCTGCGCCACCTTGCCCGTCGCATCGACGATATAGGTCTCCGGGTACATAAACGTGCCGTAGTCGCGGTGAATCATTTGCTCGCGCGCCGTCAGGAACGCCGGCTTGTACTTCGCCAGAAACGCCCGGTAGGCCGCTTCGTTGGTGTCCACGCTGATGGCCAGCACCACCACGCCGCGGTTGGCGTAATCCCTGGCGAACTGGCTCATCGAGGGGGTTTCCTCGACGCACGGCGGGCACCATGTGGCCCAGAAATTCAGCACCAGCAGTTTGCCCCCGAAGCCCGGCGTCTTAATGCGCTGGCCGTTATCGGCTATGATGCTGAAGGGCGGCGCCTGCTCGCCTGGAACCACCACGTGAATGGGCCGCTCATAGACCGCCGCGCCGACCACGAAAACAAACGCCGCCACCAGCGCGGCTAGCGCGCCTCGCATAACCCAATCGATGGTTTTGACGCTCCGCATGGGGGGAGAACTATAATGTAATTGTATCTCTTACGCGGCTCCCGGCGTCGAAGAAGTGTCCCCATGGTAATCACCCGCAAAGTGGAGTTCTCGGCCAGCCACGTCTGCCGCAATCCCGATATGTCGGACCGCGACAACCGCGACGTGTTCGGCGCCGAGGCCAACCCCCTCGGACACGGCCACAACTACGTGGTGGAAGTGAGCGTCTCCGGCCAGCCCGACGCCGTCACCGGCATGGTCATGGACTTGAAAGATCTGAAGGAGCTTCTGAACCGCGAAGTGATCGAGCCTTACGACCACCGCTTCCTGAACTTCGAAACGCCCCCGTTCGACCGCACCGTCCCCACGCCGGAAAACATCGCCCGCGATATCTGGACCCGCCTCGAACCGGGCGTGGCCAGCCGGACTCGCAAGCTCCACGCCGTCCGGGTGTACGAAACCCCGGATCTGTTCGTGGATTATTTCGGAGAGTCCCCGTGTTCCGAGTGACGCGGCGCTACCAATTCGCGGCCTCGCATCGCCTGCACTCTCCCCAACTGAGCGATGCGGAGAACCAGCGCGTCTACGGCAAGTGCAACAACCCGTATGGCCACGGCCACAACTACGTGCTGGAGGTGAGCGCGCGCGGTCCTCTCGACCCCATGTCGGGACGCGCCATCGACCCGGACGCGCTCGACGATCTGGTGATGGAGCGCGTCGTTGTTCCCTTCGACCGCTGCAACTTGAACGATGAAGTGACGGCGTTCCTGTTCACGGTCCCGACCTCGGAAAACCTGGCTGTCGAGATCTGCCGCCGGCTGAAGGAAAGCTGGGACGCCGTTTTTCCCGGCGAGTGGCCAAAGCTCGACGGCGTCCGCATCGCCGAGACTCCCCGCAACATCTTTGAGATTAGAGCCAATGAAATCGAATCCAGCCACCGTTAAAGTCATTTCGCATAAGAAGGAGGAGCGCAGTATCGCTCCGCAGATCCGGGACATTCTGGCCAAGCTCGTCGAAGATTCCGGGCGCGAAGGCCTCTTGCGCACGCCCGAACGCGTGGACGAAGCGCTCAAATTCCTGACCGGCGGATACCGCGCGGATATTCAAAAGGTGGTGAACGGCGCGTTGTACGAAGTCAAGTACGACGAAATGGTGGTGGTGCGGGACATCGAGTTCTTCAGCCTGTGCGAACATCACCTGCTGCCCTTCTTCGGCAAGATCCACGTGGCCTACCTGCCGCGCCACCGCGTCATCGGCTTGAGCAAGCTTCCCCGCATCGTGGACGTGTTCGCGCGCCGCCTGCAAATCCAGGAGCGCCTCACCCAAGAGGTGGCGCAGACCATTCAAGAGGTGCTTAACCCGCTGGGCGTGGGCGTGATCTGCGAGGCCCGCCACTTCTGCATGATGATGCGCGGCGTGGAAAAACAGCACTCCGGCGCCATGACCAGCGCCATGCTGGGCGCCTTCCGCGACCGCAAGGAAACCCGCGACGAGTTCCTGTCCCTGGTCAGCCACCGAAGCAACCGTCTTTAGAGAGCCCCCCCCTGGCGCAGACCCTCAGTCTGCCGGGCCCAGGGGGCGCCCCCCACTCTTGGGGACGCTTGCCCCATTGCCAAACACGAGTGGCGCCCCTGAAGTAGACTTGAGATGGAGGACATCGGCATGGAATTCGATGGGATTTCGATCGACCCGGCCATCTGCCACGGGCAGGCATGCGTGAAGGGAACCCGCGTGCCGGTTCATCAGGTCGTACGCATGCTCGCAAACGGGGACACGGTCGAAAATCTGCTGGCCGAATATCCCTTCTTATTTCGCCGGGACATCATGGCCTGCCTGGACTACGCCGCTGGCTTGGCCGAAGAGCAGGTCACCCCAATCGAGGTCGCGAACTTCTGACGGATGCGCATTTTCGTCGATGAGAACATTCCCCGAATGACCGCGGAAGCGCTACGGGCGCTTGGCCACGACGTAGAGGACATCCGAGGGACTTCCGTCATGCATGCCATAGAGCGGTTTGCGGAGGCGGAATGGCCAAATCTGCTCGTCGTAATGCGGGACGCCACCATGAGCACATCAAGAGTCCGCAAGAAGCGAGTGTGAGCCGTGAGACAGCTTGTCGAACCGCGTAACGGTCTCCAGCCTCCGCTCGGGCCAACTCGCGACATGCATCCGCCTGAACCCACCCGCCGGGGTTTCCTCTCCACCGCCGCCGCCTTCTTCCTCGCCCCGCAAACTCCGGCCGATCTTACGCTGAAGATCGGCGCCGTCGATGTCGCCATCGCCCCCAAACGCACCATCCGCACCATCGGCTATAACGGCGCCTTCCCCGGCCCGGTGCTGCGCTTCCCCGAAGGCCGCCCCATCACGGTGGATGTCGTCAACGACACTGCCACGCCGGAGATCGTTCACTGGCACGGCCTCTTCACGCCCGTCGATGCCGATGGCTCGGTGGAAGAGGGCACTCCCATGGTTCCGGCCCACGGCCAGCGGCGCTATTCCTTCACGCCGCGGCCGGCCGGCACGCGCTGGTATCATTCGCACGTCTTCGCCGGACGCAATCTGCGCCGCGCCACTTACTCCGGCCAGTACGGCGTCATGATCGTCGAACCACGCCAGAACCCGGCCCGCTACGACCAGGAGGTCCCCCTCGCGCTGCACGGCTGGGAGCCCTTTCTGTCCACTCACGGCGGCGGCGGCGAAGGGGACGAAGGCTCGCTCGAAGTCCACTACGGCGCCTTCACCGTCAATAGTCACGCCTTGGGCGGCGGCGAGCCGGTCCGCGTACGCGCCGGCCAGCGCGTGCTCTTCCGCATCGTCAACGCCAACGCCACCATGACGCATCGCCTGGCGCTTCCCGGCCACAAGTTCGAAGTCGTGGCGCTCGATGGCAACCCCGTGCCGAACCCAGCCGCCGTCAGCGTGCTCGAGCTTGCTCCGGCCGAGCGCATCGATGCCATCGTCGAAATGAACCAGCCCGGCATCGTCATTTTGGGCGACGTCAGCGACCAGGTCCGCAACCTCGGGCTGGGCATAGTGGTCGAATACGCCGGCCGCACCGGCGGCGCGCAATGGACCACTCCGCCCGACGAGCCTTGGGACTACACCCGATTCGGCCGCCCTGCCGGCGCCCCCCAGCCTGCCGAACGCATCCCCCTTGTCTTCAAGCAAAAATGGGCCGGCAATCGCGCCGTCACTCACTGGACCATCAACGGCAAGGAGTACCCCAAGACCGACCCGATCCGCGTCCGCGCCAACGCCCGCTACCGGCTCATCTTCGATAACCAAAGCGACGACATGCACCCCGTGCATCTTCACCGTCACAGCTTCGAGTTGGTCGACGTGGCCGGAAAACCGACGCGCGGCGTGATGAAGGACGTGGTGGACGTCATGGCCCACACCAAGGTGGAGGTGGATCTGGTGGCCGATAACCCAGGCCCCTCGCTCTTCCACTGCCACATGCAATTGCACATGGACTTCGGCTTCATGGCCATGCTGGAATACGAAGGCCAGCCCGCCCCGCCGCCCATGTCCCACGGCCAGGCATAAGAGCCGATCTCAAGCGCCTCTCTGACGCATGTGGGGCGAACCCCCTGGTCCGCGGCCGGTCCCCCGACCGGCCATCGGCCGAAGGCCGACCGGGCCGTCTCGCACATACCGATCGTTCCGAAAGGCGGCCGCCTGGCCGGGACCTATCCCAGAGGGCCGCACAGGATGCCGATCAGGCCACTTCTGCGACAATATCACTTTCCTGACGCCATCCGTTCTCCGCGCCCTGGCGCCGCGAGAATCGATCAGTTCAGGTCATGAGAAATTGGTCGGCCAGACGTTGACGCCTCCATGTTTTTGAGGGTGGAGGGATACGTCGACGCCGCGAGAAAAACGAGACACCGGGGGTACGATGTGCACGCAGCTATCGCAACTTATCGACAGATTCTTCGGTATCCATGTAATGCACTTCGACGCCGCCATCGAACTTCTGGTACGACTTGAAGTCCACGACGTTCTTGGTCAGTACCTCGCCGGCATGCATGAGAGTCACGGCCTTGGGGGGCAGCAGATAGGAATAGCCGGCTATGGTGGAGTAGCCGTAGTCGAGGGCGGTACTCCTGAGTGGTCGCGTCGGGGAGGGTCTGATCTTAGGCGACGGCGGCGCGGCGGGCGGTTTCGATGACGTGCTGCTGCTCCTCGGGTGACGGCGGCTTGGGGTCGGCCGCCGCGGCGGCGAGACAGAGAAGAAGCGCGCTGGCCGTTCGAATCGGCATTTTCGATTCCTCCTTCAGTACACCGCGGCGCGGCGCCCCCCGATGAGCTTGCCGGTGGACTTGGATTTGAGCCTGATTTCGAGATCGTGTTTGCGCGGCTTGGCGGACGCCGGCGGAACGAAGGCTACGACGTAGCGCAGCAGGCCTTCGTTGCGGGTCACCTCCAGGATGTTGCTCACCACGCGTTCGTCGATGCCATGCGGGTAGAAAGCCCGGCCGCCGGTGAGTGGGCCGAGGTTTCCGAACGTCGGTGGGCCAACGACCTGGCATGTATATCCCATGGGGAGGGTCTTTGCATCGCACCCGTGGATTCCCCCGCCCGGTGGGGCTTGTCCCTCCACGGAAGGGCCATTGCCCATATCCACGAGCGCGATAGGATAAATCGGTACTTGCAGGGTGTCCTGTGCCGCTACGTCTTCCGGCATAGTGGTGGTTGGCCCCTTGCCTTGCGAGAAATCAGCCAGCAGCCGTACCGTCTTGCTGGGCGAGGCTTCCAGGTCTTTCAAGACGCCGATCACCGCCTCAAACGACCAACTGGGCGTCCCAAGGACGATGGGGTGCTTGGGGTCCGGTTTTACGCCACGCTTTGCCATCATGTCCTCGGACGACTCGCGGCCCGGCGGCAGCGAAAGCGGAATCGCTTCTTCGGGCGGTATCTGTTCGGGCAACCGATGGATAGCCGCCGTGAGCGCCTGGGGGTCTGAGGTTGGGCGGCAGAGACGCTGCAATTGCGCGCGGTCGAAGCGGTAAACCGCAACGCGGACCTCGGCAGCCTGCTTTTCGAGGAGGGTAAGGGACTCGGCGTCGGTCCACCGGCCAACCCAGCGGTAGGTGGCTTCTCGGTTCCACCCGCTGAGGTAGTGGCGCGCCTTCGATTCGGCTTCGGTGAAGGTGGTGGTATCGAACAGAATGATGAGTTCCACCGGCATCCGGCCGCGCGTCCTGGGGCTTTCGAAGACGCTAAAGTCGCGGGGTTTGCCATCCTGAAGCAACTCGATGTCGCCCTGTTCCAGATCGGTGACGAATTTCGAATCACGCTCGACGTTGAAGGGAACCAGGACCAAGTTGCTCTCGGAGCTGAACGTGGGGGAGACACTGGGCGGAGCTTGCCGTCCGAAAAACAAACAAGCGGTGGACAGAACCACCGTCAATACGCGACCCAATTGAGCCATCATACCTGCCTCCAATTGTAGATCCGCACGGATGTGGCGGGCTGAATCGGTGCGTGCCGGAGGGAATGCGCGGCGTGGAAAGTGCGGCGGGCTGCTCCCGCTTCATGCCAGTCGTCCCCCGCGATGATTCGGGGTTTCGTAGCCCGTCCCCGAAATCCCCCCTTTCCGAACACCAAGCCGCGATCGGTCTTCTCGAGGCTCCGCCCCGCTCTTGTCCGGCGATCCACTCTGGTATCCTGATCCCTTATGGCAGACCCTAACGTTCCCGCCCGCCAAATGGGCTTTTCCACCCGGTCCTTGCACGCCGGCCAGACCCCCGACAAGGCCAGCCTCGCCCGCGCCGTCCCCATTTATCAGACCAGCTCGTACGTCTTCGAGGATTCCACCCACGCCGCCGACCTCTTCGCCCTCCGCAAGTTCGGCAACATCTACACCCGCATCATGAACCCCACCACCGCCGTCTTCGAGGAACGCGTCGCGGCGCTCGAAGGCGGCATCGGCGCGCTGGCCACTTCCAGCGGCCAGGCGGCCCAGTTCCTGGCCATCGCCAGCCTCATGGGCGCGGGCGACGAATTAGTGGCATCGAGCACCCTCTACGGCGGCACCTACACCCAGTTCGAGGTCAGCTTTCGCCGCCTCGGAATCGACGTGAAATTCGTCGAGCCGGACGACCCGGAGAATTTCCGCCGGGCCATCACCTCGAAGACCCGCGCCGTCTACGGCGAGACCATCGCCAACCCGCGCATGAACGTGCTCGATATCGAACGCGTGGCGGCTGTCGCCCACCAAGCCGGCCTGCCGCTGGTGGTCGATAACACCATGGCCTCGCCCTATCTCTGCCGCCCCATCGAACATGGCGCCGATATCGTGCTCCACTCCGCCACCAAGTTCCTGGGCGGCCACGGCACGTCCATCGGCGGCATCATCGTCGATAGCGGCAAATTCCCCTGGAACGAGAAATTCCCGCAGCTCACCGAACCCAGTCCCGGCTACCACGGCATGAAGTTCTCCGAGGTCTTCGGCGGGATGGCCTTCATCGTCAAGGCGCGCGTCGAGGGCCTGCGCGATTTCGGCCCCTGCGTCAGCCCCTTCAACTCGTTCCTGTTCCTGCAAGGCATCGAGACCCTGAAGTTCCGCATGGAGCAGCACAGCCACAACGCCCAGCAGGTCGCCGAGTGGCTCGAGAAGCAGCCGGCCGTGTCCTGGGTGAAGTACCCCGGCCTAGAATCCAGCCCGTATCGCGGCATGGCGCGAAAGTACCTTCCGCGGGGCTGCGGCGCGGTCATGACCTTTGGCATCAAAGGCGGCCTCGAAGC
>Ga0182027_10006427_pt1 | contig 17578 bp, 17 predicted proteins | sample 712E1DmetaG_FD_121300 | JGI IMG/M metagenome (GOLD analysis project Ga0182027, IMG submission 121300) | Permafrost microbial communities from Stordalen Mire, Sweden - 712E1D metaG (Illumina Assembly) | ecosystem: Environmental > Terrestrial > Soil > Wetlands > Permafrost | place: Sweden... | reverse complement strand
GGATTTTGCGCCCGGAATTGATCGGCAGGAGAATCCTCGAGGCCGATGTACGCTGGGCGCGCAGCGTGGCGATGCCATCCTCGAAGAAATTCAAAGAGCAGATCAAAGGCCAGGAGATTGTCGAGGTCTCCCGCCGGGGAAAATTCCTGAACATTCAGCTCACAACGCACAATCTCTTAATACATCTTCGCATGAGCGGGAACCTGCTTATCAAGCAGGGTAAAATTAAACCGGAGAAGCATGATCGCTTAATATTAGCCCTCACCTCCCTCCCAATTTTTGGGGAGGGGAAAGGGCTGGGAAAAACATATCTCGTTTTCAACGATACGCGCAAATTTGGGCGCGTCTGGTTGACGGATGATTTGGAGAAGGTATTGGGCAAGCTCGGACCCGAGCCTCTAAGTGCTGACTTTACGCCGCATTGGTTATATGACTCTTTGCAACATCGTCACCGCCAGCTCAAGCCTTTACTGCTCGATCAGACCTTTCTCGCCGGTCTGGGTAATATCTATAGCGACGAAGCCTTGCACATGGCAAAACTCCACCCGCTGGTCCTTTCGGATTCGGTAACCCGCAAACAAGGTGAAAGACTGCACCAGGCCATCCAGGCTATCCTTCAAGAAGGCATCCGCCGCAACGGCGCCAGCATAGACTGGGTCTATCGCGGCGGCGATTTTCAAAATCATTTTCGAGTTTATGGTCGCGAGGGCAAGCCGTGTCCGGTGTGCGGCACCAAGATCAAGAAGTTCGTTATCGGCCAGCGCGGCACACACATTTGTCCACATTGTCAAAAGGGATGACCTATGCAAATCAATCTTCTTGTCATGATCGGCATTGGGCTGGCCGCCATGTTCTTTGGTTACTTTTTTGGCCTCCTGGAAGGACGCGGCCAGGGATATAAAAGAGGCAGACGGGAAGAGGCCGAAGAGAGAAAGATTCAACCGCCGGTGATGGCGTCTCCTCCGCCCAAAGAGAACAGCTTGCTCAGATTGAGCCTCGATGACAGGGATCAATTGCGTCTCGATCTCGATGGTCAGCGCGCAAATATGAACTCACTCGCGCCTGAACAACGCAAGCGGTTGATTGATCTGATGGTCGCAATGCGCCCCTGGATCGATGCCAGCGCTCCGAAACCATCACAACCTGTCGCACCTCAACCGATGCCTGCCACGCCGATGGCAGTTCCAGTTTCCCATGCCGCGCCAAAACCGATAGCGCCCATGCCTGTTTTATCCAAAATGGATGAACCAGCGGCTCCCACCACCATGGTCGGACAGATTGACGCCATCCTGCAAGCGCATCTCGCGAACTCACCGCTGGCAAACCGCGGCATCCGCCTGGTTGAAGCGCCGGGAGGCAGGGTAATCGTAATGGACGGGTTGAAAAAATATGGCAGTGTAGGCGAGGTGTCCGATCCGGATGCGCAGGCCGTGATCCGCGCCGCCATCGCCGAGTGGGAAAAGAGATATACGCCGGGCGTGTGATAAGAACGCGCATGTGCGATGCCATGCTGGAGAACGATAGATGCCCGTCCAACGCGGTAGGAATAACGTTTTGGACAAATGGGCTGGCGCACACCTGTCCAGCAAGTTTCTGGAGTTTGGCGTCTATCTGACCTCACAGCACTATTATGCTATAATAAACGCTTGCGAGAGAGTCGGCTGTAACAGGCCGGCTCGTTCCGTTTAAAAGCGAATGCCCATTTCCTAAACCATTGGCCTTTTGTGTTTGTAATAGTATTTCCATTTGTTTTTCACCCCCTTTCTTTTCCAGCTTCTGTTGAATTTTTGAAGCCTTGCTTCAATTATCTGTTTTACCTGCACATCGACGAAGTGCCGTCAAGGGCGAAGCGTAAGCGCAGTTCATCGTCAGACCCTTGACGAGCACAAGGCGAGTGTGCCATGTGGTTGATGTTCAAAACCTTAGAAACATAACCAGATCGATATCGATTGCCACGCAGAAAATTCAAAGCATGTGTTGTTTTTAAATGTTCTCCGAAGCATCCAGGCAACATTACGGAGTGGTATTTATGGATAGCATTTGACTGAACATGATATTAAAAATCATGGGATGTCAAATCCCTTATTGCTTAACCGCATTTGACAGGGTGTGCGAAACGGCAAGTCCTGTCAAAATACATTGAAAGGGTGGGGAGTGGGTGGGCGATTAAATAGAAATGCTGTTGCTCGACTTGTGCTTGCACCGGGTTTTCTTGACTCCTTTAGAAGTATATCCGCATGTTCCATTAGCTTGTCCCCACCACAATTTTCGGTTTGCTTCCACTCTTGAATCATTCCTCCGTTGCAATTTCCGCATCCCCCGCCACCACATCCATAATTACATGTTGCAACACAATTGACGCCGACACATTTATCAGAAAGATAACCACAAACATTATGGATCGTAAGAATCAAGAAATCAATAAAATTCTTGTGAATCGATTGACTCAGTTTACAAATCAAGATTGATTATAAATTGAACTAAATCCCTATAATACTCAGGAGTGGGTGGACTACTGCTCTTGTCGGTCAGTGACTCAATCAATGAATCGATCTCACTGGAATGTGTTGGGTCTGCATAATATGCTTGTATCTGATCGCCAAGGGTTTCATCCCAACCCCATTCTTGTGGAATTTTAATCGGAAATTTAGAAAACAGCCCCGGTCTTAATTTGACACCCTCCGAAAAAATTTTAGCCAATTCCTGAACAGATAACGTTTTTATTGGTTTTCCTCGTTCATTGTAAACATCTTTGTCCCCAGAGGTTAGATAATAAATAAGAAATCTTCCAGTGGCTGTTTGATTTGATCGTGGTTTATCATTTGTTACAGCCTGAATAACAAATGGAAAGAAAACATCTCCTCCACCAGCACTATTAGTTTTTACCCATACACGATCTAAATAGCCAATAACATTCCCTGTTTCGATATCTTTAAGGGGTATTCTGTCAAGTGAACCGGTTGATAATGTATTTGTACTATAATACTCAGCCCCGGCAAATACACTACTAACAGCCTCATTAGTACATAATGTTTTATTTTTTACACAATCCAAACTATCAAGGGAAACATCTGCAGGATTACCATCTAACCCCCAGTTTCCATATTTCAACTCAACTAAGTTGTAACCATTTGCACTCTTTTCATACGCGACGCTTCCATCATGGTTGTGAATATTACCTTGTGAATCAGCATAATAATCTCCGCCAGAATTTATAAGATCGCGTACATCTTGTGGTGCGTCAAGCGGGACGGGAAACATTTCTAACATAGTGGCTGTCACCGTTGGCGCGGGGGTGTCTGTTGCCGGCAGATTGGGAGTGATCGCTGTGGAGGAAACAAAAGTGTTGGTTGGCTTGAAGCTTGCCTCAGCAGTCGGTTCAAACGCAGTTGGCGTTGTAGCACAGGAGATCAACAAGAAGGAAAGCACAATAACAGGGAGCAGCAATCGTTTCATAGCAAAATCACCTTCTCAACAAATAGGGTCAATGTCGCCATCGCGAAGCCCACTTTGCAACGAAGCACAAAGTTAAATTCCGCTAGTTCTTAATATTATAAACAACTTATGCTTTAAAAACGACATCCAAGCCAAAAAAGACCAGACCATTATGTCGTATGAGCCTCAATCCGCTGGCTGAGCCATTTTTGAAGGTCCGATTCCCTGACCCTCACATTTTTCCCCAGCCTCAGGTGAGGAAACTGCTTGCGTGAGATCAGGTAATATATCTTTACTTGGACAACTGCAGAACCTGCGCGACCTGCGGCACGGCGAGAATGCGGTCTTGGAATAGGGTAAAGGTATTCATCGGGAACTCCTTGTAAGTGGTCAGCAATTTTTGCAAGGTAAACGGTAACGGAAGTAAATCTCTCTTCTTTAGTCATGCCGGTCGTCTCTGGAAAATGGGGCATGTCTTCAAGTAATGTTAAGCGATATGTTGCGCAGAATCATAACCTTAAGAGATGTATCTTCCAATAAATTTATGCCACCTGCCATTTGTCAAAATGATATACTTTCCTTATGATCGAACGGATTGGCATCTTCGGCGGTACCTTTGATCCGCCTCATCTGGGACATTTGATCCTGGCATCCGAAGCCCACGCCCAGCTCAAGCTGACGCGTTTGCTCTGGGTGCTGACACCGATTCCACCGCATAAACTCAACCGGCCGATCAGTTCGCTGGAGGATCGTCTGGCAATGGTCAAACTTGCTTTGAAAGAAGAATCGGCCTTTGAATTTTCGAGGATCGAGATCAAACGCCCCGGCCCGCATTACACCCTGGACACCCTTCGCATTGTTTCAGAACAGTATTCCAAAGCCGATTTGATCCTTTTGCTCGGCGGTGACTCATTACGCGACCTGCCAACATGGCATCTGCCCATGGAGGTGACGGCGGCCTGCCATCAAATCGGCGTAATGCGCCGCCCGGGCGATTCGATTGACATGGCTAAATTGGAGGCAAAAATTCCCGGCTTGAAAGGCAAGGTCAAATTCGTTGAAGCCCCTTTGCTGGAAATCGCATCCAGCGAAATTCGCCGCCGCGCCGCGCGCGGTTTGCCGTTTCGATATTATCTGCTCCCGGCTGTATTCCAATACATTCAAAAACACCATCTGTATAAATAATAAATTGTTATAGCGCGCATCCATATGCGAGCACCCATGGGGCGCGCAGCAATCTCACCCGGAGAATATATTGCTTCCTCTTCGAGTGTGATATCGTTGCCGCGATTCACAATGATATATTGAATTATGCGTTCAAATGATAAGTGTGAAACGCATTCTGGCAGGGATTACCCCAGCAGATATGCATCTCGCGCGCCGTCAGGTCAATTACCATGGCATTGATGGTCTTCTCGCGGTCAAGCGGATCGGTCCAATCAACAGCGTGATTACAAATCGAATTCGAGTAGTTGACATGATCCTTTTGAATGGCCTGCAGACTCTTGATGGAATGCGTCTGGCTTTGACGTAACAGGCGATTGGCGCGGAAATACCGGACGCGTGAAGCGATCAATTCCTCGGGTTCGCTTTCCACTTCCTTCATACTCGGCGCAAGATAATGATTGGTATGCACCAGGTAACCATCGGTGCCGTGCAGGATCTCAGAACGCCGCGCCGAAACCTCGATGGAATATAATTCGCCGCTTTCATGGATCAACATATGGTTATAACCGGCGGCGCGATGAGGCACGAGGGCGCGCCCGATCGCGCTGGAGATGCGCCGCGAAGCCAGCACCGCGCGTGAAACCACCAAACGCGGAATCCCGATGCGCGAATCGGATGGATAGACCGAGTCAATTAATTGGGCAATACCGTTTGCGTTGAATCCGACATTGCACAGGAGTCCGCCATATGTCATGGCAAGGAACGGCGGTTCATCCGTTGGCTTGGCAGAGACCACGTACACATCGTCTTCATCTTCGGGAACCCAGTCTTCATTGTGGGCCGCCAGCACATGACCATCTGCCGTACGTTGTTCGTTCACTGCAAAGCTGGTGCATCGTGTCAGGTGCAGGGCATCGGTGGTGACCGCTTCCATGGCGTTGAGCGTCACCACATCGTCGAAAGCCACGTTGGCACCTTCGGCAATCCCGCGCATTTCATCCACGTATTTCGGATAACGCTCCTCGGCGAAGGGCAGGTATTTCCGAGATTGAATCTGCGCGCCTTCCCAGGTTAATTCAAGTTGATCATAAGCCGAGTCGATCAGGACGTGGGCGTCGGCAATGCTGTGCTGGACCTGTTGGCGGCAGGCTTCGCCGACCTGGCGTCCCATCTCCAAATTCGTTCCAGAAACCTGGATGAGCGGCGGCGGCACGGCATGGATCGGTGTATTGGGAATTTCCATTTTAAGCAACATAACTATTCTCCTGCTATTTTCTGTTCGATAGCTAAATTCGATATTGCCACACCGTTCGTTCCGCGAACAACGGCGGCACGCCGGTGCGAGACGGCTGAGACTCAGAAAACACAGGGAAAGAATCCTTTATTTTCTCCACGTCTTTGCGTCCCCGTGGCTAATCAGCTTTAAATCAATACCACCCATAATTATATATCATGCGGGAGTCTCCTTGCCTCACAACGCAAAAATGTGGTTAAATAGAACCATGATTGCAACCTTGCGCGGCGAAGTAAGCCAAATTGAAGATAATGCTCTGATAATTGAAGTCGGCGGTGTGGGACTGCGCGTTTTCGTCCCCGCCCCTGTGCGCGGACGGCTCAAAGTGGGCGAAGCGATTTTGCTCTACACTCACCTTGTCGTTCGCGAAGACGCACTGACTCTGTACGGCTTCGAGTCCCAGTCCGACCGCGAATTATTCAACATGCTGTTGAGTGTGGATGGTATCGGGCCAAAGGTGGCGCTTTCGGTTTTATCCACGCTGACCCTGGACGCGGTCCAACGTGCGGTCTTCACCGAAGAGCCTGACATTTTGAGCCGCGTCCCCGGCGTGGGCAGGAAGACATCTCAGAAGATCATCCTTTATTTGCACGACCGCCTCAAGCCCACCGATGCCCTAGCCAGGGTCGCGGCATTATCGGACAAGGACAGCGAAGTTCTCGCGGCACTCACCGCCCTGGGCTATTCGGTGATCGAAGCACAGACTGCGATCCAGGCTCTGCCGAAGGATGCGCCCGACGATGTGGAGGAAAGATTAAGGTTGGCATTGCAAAATTTCACTGGGAAATAATATTCCAGCTACAACTACAGACCTCCGAGTTCTTCGAGAACTCGGAGGTCTGGTTTGTTTAGGATGCGAAGCTCTCCGTGCTATGGGACATAATAAGTGATGATCAACTGCGGCCTGGAAGTCACGGTGGGATAGTTGCCACTTAAAAACATCATGTAATCCGCCTTAAGATTGTTGTTACTCTTCAGGTTGAAATACAGACGGAATTGGGTTAGGCCGCCATTGGCTGTGGTCTTATTAATGTTGCTGCGTCCAGTGGCGTTTACAACGGCAGAATACCAGCTGCCAACCGGGATTTTGCCAAAAGATGCGACCTTGGCTGCAGATGCCCCGGCGCTAAAGTCCGCGCTCTCCAAGGCCGAGCTGCTCCCGAACCAACCATTGCGGATATCAACCCATAGATTACCCATGATGGTGAACGGATTCGTGCCGGTCGGCGGACCGCTTTGATAAATCTTGAGGGTGGCGGATTGGATCACAGCAGTATCGGGAAGGCTGGATGTATTGAAGGATAAAATGGATTTGTACTGTCGATTCATCGAATCATCGCCGAGCTGGAGAACGGTCGAGGTTGGATAGATTGTTCCGCCGGTCGTATTGGCCGAGTTCAAAGCGAGAATCGAGCCGTCATAGGCACCTGAAGACTGGAAGCTTTTTGTGGTTGTCGTAGTGGTAGTAAAGGCAGCTAGTCCGAGCGGAGTACCCAAGCCCGTGGGACCATCATAGCCTGTTTTCGCCGTACATAGATAAGAGCCGCCACAACTGCCATTGGAGCCGCTGGTTACATCACGTAAGTTAACACCATAACTAACATTGGCATAGGGCAATGAATTGCCAAGCGTGGTCCCTACGCCGCCCGCCAGTGCATAGACGGATGCCACCAGCGGTGCAGCCAGGCTGGTTCCCCCAAACTGATAATAGTTACCGTTATAGACTACTGATGCGCCTGTGCTCGGATCGGCATCGGCGGAGACGTCGGCTACGGTCCTGTGCGGGCAACCTGCATCATGCTGGAAACTGGGTTTGGATTCATAAACACTGCAACCGCTGCCCGGACCTTTACCGGTCTTTGAGTTATACCAAACGGTTTCACTATTGTAGCTGTAGTCAGTGTTGACCAACAGCTTGGTCCCCCCCACTGCCGTTACATTCGGGGAAGCAGCTGGATATTGCACTCCATAGCCGTTATCACCCGAGCTGAAGACAAATGCAACTCCCGGATGATGAAAGTAGCTATCGTAGGCTGTTTCTCCACTGTATTCACTACCGCCCCATGAATTCGAAATCACATTGGCACCCATGAGGTAGGCCCGCTGATCAGCGGCGACAATAAGATCAGAATCAAAGTTTGAGGCAGCCTCAACCAGCAAAATGTTGCAGTTTTGGCACATGGCGTGCACAACATCTACATCGAGAGAGATTTCCCCTGCCCAGCCATTAACACCGTGACCATCAGACGGTGGATAACTGGTACCCCCGTTTTCGTCCACTTTCTGAAAGCATGGACTGGAGGCTGTCCCGCCACTTACGGCACATTGACTCATCGTCGGAATGCCATAATAGCTGCTATAAGTGTTTAAGTCGCTCAGAACGGTCGGATCATCATACGCGTCAACGATGGCTACGGTCCGGGTTGTGGAAGTGGTGCCGGTCACTCCGTATGCCCCTCGAAAGGCTGCTGGACCATATGCCCCCGTCAATAGGGTCGTGGGGGAGGACAATATTTTTCCTGTCGCATCGGTAACGATGTCCGCATGACAATTAGCCATACCCGGCTGATTGGTTGGCTGACAGACATGTTTATAATAATGATAGGGATGCACTATAAGAGGCGCAGGCGTGGATGATGAGCTAACATTGCTTCCATTCGCTTGCGCGCGAGCAACTTGTGTACCACTGCCCCCAAAACAGAGAGCAAAGATTGTAGCCAGGGATATCAACCCCAGAATAACTCTGCGCGAGCGGATCCATTGTAGGTTATTCATTTTTTCACCAGCTTTCAAAAAGGGAATGTGTAATTACTCACAAACATTATATACCCGCGCTTGGACAAATTCAATAGGCGCTTATCTTAAAACATACTGCCCAGTTCATATAGGAATAAGCTGGACAACGCTAAATTTGAAAGCGACGGCCGATTGCTATGATCTCGCCAGTGACAGGAATACATCTTCCAGCGTCGGCTCGCCGGGGGCAATCTCGCGCACGTTTACGCTTTTGGCGGTAAGCGCGTTCTGCAAAACCTCCCTGCTCGTGCCGCGTTCGGTGATGGTGCGAATGTGATCGCCAGTCAAACCGACCCGCAAAATCCCTTTAACATCATGCAACGCGGCCAGCCCATCTTGCAGCGGCTCGGCAAAGACTTCCCACACATCGCCGGAGATGACGGTTGATTTCAAATTCGAGGGGGTATCCATCGCCAGCAGTTTGCCGTCGCGCATGATGCCCACACGCTCGCAGTATTCGGCTTCGTCCATGTAATGGGTGGTGACCATGATGGTTACGCCGCTTTCGGCAAGCTGATAGATCAAATCCCAAAAGGCGCGGCGGGCAGTTGGGTCCACACCCGAGGTCGGTTCATCGAGGAACAATAATCTGGGTTGATGCACCAGGGCAATGGCCAGCGCCAGCCGCTGACGCCAGCCCGCGGAGAGCGAACGCGCCTGTGCAGAATCATGACCGGTCAGACCAACCTGTTCCAGCGTTGCTTTGATGCGGCTCTTTTCGCGGATACCATACACGCCGCCGTAAAAAACCAAATTCTCCCAAACCGTCAATTCATCATACAGCGCAAACTTCTGTGACATATAACCGGCGCGGGCGCGCACTTCCTCGCTTTGTGCAAAGGCATCATAGCCCAGCACGGTGGCCTTGCCATCCGAGGGCTGTAAAAGTCCCAGTAACATGCGGATGGTGGTGGTCTTGCCGGAGCCGTTGGGCCCGAGATAGCCGACCACTTCGCCTGCTTCGATCTCAAAGTTGATATGATCCACGGCGACGAAGTCACCGAAGCGGCGCGTAAGATTATCAACAACGATGACGGCATCATTCATAAGATTGCTCGGATAAATAAATGAAGACATCTTCCAGTTGCGCAGCGATGCTTCGCAAATGGTTCACCTGGGTACCCTGGCTTTGTATCTCTAAAGGCAAACGGTCTATCACAACTTGGGCCTTATCCTGCTTGACGCGCAAATGCAGGCGGTCGCCAAAGGCGCGCACATCTTCCACATCTGCATCCTTCTGCGCAATGGCTCGAAGCCCTTTGATCGGTGTCCCGCTCAACTCGAGCACGCGATCTTTTAACATGGCACACAATTCGGAAGGCGTTCCTTCGGCGATGATCTTTCCATGGCGCATAAAGCCCACCCGATGACAACGCGCGGCTTCATCCATGTAGGGAGTGGAAATGAGGACAGCAACGCCTTCATCCCTCACCTCTTCCCCTCTCCCAATATCGGGAGAGGGGTCAGGGGTGAAGGAAACAAGTTTAATCAACAACTGCCAAAAATCCTGGCGGGTAACGGGATCAACGCCGGTGGTGGGTTCGTCCAGCAGCAATACACGCGGGCGCGTGACCAACGCCGAAGCCAGGCCTAGTTTTTGCTTCATCCCGCCGGAGAGTTGTCCGGCGCGGCGGTCCTTGAAATTGGCAAGGCCGACGAATTCCAGGATCTCCATGCAGCGCGGCAACCATTCATTTGGCTTCATGCCGCGCACTTCGGCAAAGAAGCGGATATTCTCCAGGACGGTCAATTCCTCATAGAGCGAAAACCTCTGCGACAGATAGCCAAGTTTGGAATGGGCCTCTTCGGTTTTTTTTTGGACATCGTATCCGGCAACGGTGATATCGCCCGAATCGGGCCGGAACGCGCCGCACAATAATCGTATCGTGGTCGTCTTGCCTGCACCGTCCGAGCCGACCAGACCGTAAATCTCGCCAGCCTTGATCTGGATGGAAACGCCGTCCACAGCGTGAGTCCCGCCGAAATATTTAAACAGGCCATTCGCTTCAACGAGATAATTCATTTGGAGGCATTCCAGTAGCTGAAAATGAACAGGCCGCCCATGAGAAGTTGAATTACCCACGTCAGAAGCATGGCGGAAACGTTAATGAATCCCGTACTTACTCCGTAAATTTCAGTTGCTACTTCACCCAGCACGACCAGGAGCGTAATCGGCAAAATGCCTCTGCGCTCCAGTGGTTTTCGATCCGCCCAGAGTAAAAGAACGGTCCAAGCCAGCATGAGAGGCGCGCCCATGCCCATGGCATAATGATATTCAAGGCCCGGATGGAAGTTCGCCATTCCATTGTTCAGGGCAAACAAAGGCGGGAAGGACATGATCATGAACGCCACCACGTCCAGAGCCGCACCCGCCCAATAACTGATACGAAGAAAGAGAATCTTATTTGCCATAATCACACATTTCCGTCAATCGAGCCGCTTGCGGAAGCGCATGGAAGCCGCACCCATGATGACCACCGCGAAAATAATAAGCGCGGCAATCTCGTTTTGAAGCGCGGAGACACCAACGCCTTTAAGCAAAAGCGTTCGAATGATCACCAGGTAATAGCGAAGTGGGATCGCCAATGAAACGATCTGCAAAAATTTCGGCATGGCATCGATCGGGAAGAAGAAACCCGAAAGAAAAATGCTGGGTAACATGGTCATGATGACGGTCAGCATGGCTTCCTGCTGGGTGTTGGCGATGGTGGAAGCCAATAACCCGATCCCAAGACTGGAGATGACAAACAACCCGGAAAGAACAAAGATCAAGATCAGATCGCCGCGGATCGGCACCTTAAACCAGAGATGACCAATCACTAATATTTCCGCCACGTCAAACAATCCCAGCAAAACATAGGGCAGTAACTTGCCGACGATCAATTCCCATGAATGGATGGGGGTTACGATCAATTGCTCAATGGTGCCGCGTTCACGTTCGCGCACGACCGCGGTTGCCGTGAGAATGGCGGTGATGAAAGACAAGATCATGCCGATCACGCCGGGGATCATGAAATAGGCCGAGATCAGGTCCGGGTTGTACCAAACCTGCGTGCGGACTTCCAGCGGCGGATTAAGAGCGCTCCGTCCGCCAAGCGCGGCTTGCTGTTGCAAAATCTTGGTTGCGAAAGCCTGGCCGATCAATTGTGCGGTGTTGAGTGCGGTTCCGGCAACCGTGGAATCCGATCCATCCAACACCATCAGCACTTGCGCATCTCCTTCCGACAACCGAAGCGCATAATCAGGCGGGATAACCAACGCGGCGCGCACCTTGCCGTTTTCGATCAGGGTTGTGTAATCCTGCTGAGAGCCAACCATATAATTAATACTATAATAATTTGCGGAACGAAACGCGTCCAGCAAGTCGCGGGATTGAGGCGATTGACTCTGATCCCAAACGGCTAGGGAAATATTTTTGACATCCGTGGTGGCGGCGTATCCGAGCAGAAACAATTGCACAATCGGCATCACGGCGATCAACATCAAGGTGCGCGGGTCGCGGATGATTTGTATTAATTCCTTACGAATCAGTGAAACAAGACGCAGGATCATTGGGTCTCCTTCAGAACACCGTGCAGGTAAATATCCACAAACATATCGAAGCTGTTCCCGGGCATCACCTTTGAGAGTACACTGCCATGCATCAACATATCCGTCACATAAAAGGAAAAGAACATACCCAGGAAGGAGCGCAATAACACCGCGGGGTGAATGGAACGCAAAGATTTATGATGTTTGACCAGTCTTTCAAAAACGGGCAATAACTGCGGAGCAATCTCCCTGACGATTAAAGAAATGTGTTTGCTATCGAATTCCACGATCTCGATGAACATCAATTTCATGAACTCCGGACTGCGGCCCAAACCATCCACGAGGGCTTCCGCGGCATTCCGGATGAACTCTTCCGGGGTTTCCCCCCTAGCGTTCAAAACCAACGGAAGAATTCGGATAAAAGGATGCCGGTCAAGGATAATTGCACGGAATATCTCTTCCTTGCCGGCATAATGGTTATAGATTCCACCCAGCGCCAGCCCGGCCCGCTCAGCGATCTGGCGCATGGAAGTGGCTGAAAAGCCCTGTTCCATGAACAGCTCATACGCAGCCTGTTCGATGACCTGCCGGGCGCGTTCTTTTTTGGTCGGTGCAATTGGATGGGCTGCCATAAATATGAACGAACGTTCATTTTTATTGTAAACGCAGGGACGACAAGTTGTCAAGTGATACAATTTTCAACATGGCCCCCTCCATCGAAGCGTACATCCAAAAACATTTGCGGTTCAATTTCACCATCAGCATGTTCGACGGCGGGTTCTTCGGACTCGGAATGGGTTTTGCATCTTTCGCGGCAATCATCCCGCTTTTCATCAGCCACCTCACGAATTCCGCATTGCTCATCGGCCTGGTTCCGGCCATCCACAATGTCGGCTGGCAACTGCCTCAACTATTAACCGCCGGTTGGGTATCCCATGCCAAACGCTATAAGCCGCTGACGCTGTTGATGACGATCCACGAGCGCGTCCCCTATCTCGGGCTGGCAGTGGTCGCCCTGTGCATCCCAATCATGAGCAAGGGAACCGCCCTCATCCTGGCCTTTTGCATGCTGGTCTGGCAAGGCCTGGGCGCCGGACTGGCCGCCAATCCATGGACCAACATGGTTACCAAAATCATGCCGAAGGAATTGCATGGGACTTTTTTCGGAACGCAATCGGCGGCCGCCAACGCGATGGCCGGTCTCTCCGCAATCATGGCCGGCCTGATCTTGGATAAACTTGCAATGCCGTATAACTACAGCCTGTGTTTTGCGCTGACGTTTGTGGCGATGGCCTTCTCCTATATCTTTCTCTCCACCACGCGCGAACCGGAAGGCTCGCCCAGCAAAAACAACCCACCACGGGCGTATCTCAAGAAATCGCTGGAGATCCTAAAGCACGACACAAATTTCCTGGTTTTCCTGGGCGTGCGGATGCTGAGCCAATTTGCCTGTATGGGATTCGCTTTCTATATCATCTATGCCGTGCGACAGTTTAGGATGAGTGATGCAGCGGCGGGAATCATGGTCGCGATCCTGTTGATCGGCCAGGTTGCGTTAAGTCCACTGATGGGCCGCTGGGGGGACCGCTGGAGTCACCGCGGCGTGATGAGTCTCGGGGCATTAGGGGCGGTCTTAAGCGCACTACTGGCTTGGTATGCGACCTCTGCAACCTGGTTTTATGCGGTTTACATCCTCGAAGCCATTGCCACCGTGGCGATCTGGACCATCCCGATCGCATTGAGCGTCAGCTTTGCAAAAAACGACGAGGAGCGGCCGCTTTATATCGGGCTATCCAATACTTTATGTGCACCAGCCACCATCCTGGCACCCGTCATCGGCGGATTGCTGGCAGATGCGACCAGTTTCAGCGTGACGTTCGGCATCTCCGCCATATGCGGGTTGTTGATGACCGGCGTATTATGGTTCATTATGAAAGACCCAACGTAAAGATAGATTTGCAGCAGGGAACACAAGGAAAAGAAAAACCGGTTCCACCCTTTTAGGGTAAAAAGCCGATCTTCATTCACAGAAGATACAGATTTTCGGATTTCCTTTATTTGGATAGTTGTTGATAGACAACATTGGTAAAATAACCCCATGCAAAAAATAGCCATACTTGGAATTGGACAGACACGCATCGGCGAACACTGGGATGAATCCCTGCGGGATATCGCCGGGAAGGCGGCCTTTGCCGCTTTGCAGGATGCGGGTGTGGAAAAAGTGGATGCCTTATACGTGGGCAACATGCTTTCCCCACTGATCAATGGGCAGAATCAACTCGGCACGTTTCTGGCAGACTGGATCGGCTTGTGGCATCAGGAAGCCGTCAAGGTGGAAGCCGCTTGCGGATCAGGCGCGGCGGCTTTCCGCGCGGCATTGATGGCCGTCGCGTCAGGAGAAGTCGAGTCAGCACTGGTGGTTGGCATCGAGAAGATGAGCGACAAAACCAGCCACGACATCACGGCTTCTTTGGCCACCGCCGCGGATGCAGATTACGAAGGCGAACAAGGCGTGTCGTTCGTGGGCCTGAACGCTCTGGTGATGCAGCGGTACATGCACGAGTTCGGTTGGAAACACACCGACTTTGCGCCGTTCTCCATCAATGCCCACGCCAACGCCATGCACAACCCGTTTGCCCGCCTGCATGAAAAGATCACCATGGAAAAATTTGAAAAGTCGGCCATGGTCGCCACGCCAATCAACCTGCTCGATGCCTCCCCCACAGGCGATGGAGCGGCTGCGGCGGTGATCGTGCCTGCAGAAAAGGTCGCATCGCTGAATGGGAAGCCGCGCATCCTGGTGGCCGCCTCCGCTTCCAATACTGATACGATTGCAATTCACTCGAGAAAAGATCCCCTATTCCTCAGCGCCGCTTATAAATCCGCAAAACGATGCTACGAAATAGCGGGGGTCGAGCCTGGGGATTTGGATGTTTTTGAAGTCCATGACGCGTTTACGATCATGACCGCGCTTTCGCTCGAGGCCTGCGGCTTTGCCGAACGCGGCAAGGGTATTCAACTTGGTCTCGATAACGAGATCACGCCCAAGGGGCGTATACCGATTTGCACGCGCGGCGGCTTGAAGGCACGCGGCCATCCCGTTGGCGCGACGGGAATGTATCAAATCGTGGAAGTGACCCAGCAATTACGCGGAGAATGCGGCGAAACCCAGGTGGATGGCGCGAGGATTGGCATGGCGCAAAACATCGGTGGTTCAGGCGCGAGCATTATCACGCACATCTTGAAGGTTGACTGAGCTTTTAGGGAGCCGCCAATTCCACAAGCCTGCCAGATGATTTAACGCCGGAAACTCAGGAATTTTCCTTTATTTTTCCCCGCGGTCTATGGAATCCCCCGGCAGAAGAGTTTTCCAGCTCGTCTTTTCGGCTGTTCCAGGTATTGGCAAACCGTTGATTCTTTTCCAATCTTATTTTATACTTTGACCGTACAAGGAAAGGATGCAATTATGGCCGAACGCAGAAAAATAGGCAGGCGGAATTTTTCTTATTACATGCGCTTGATGAATGAAAACACCGGCGAGCTGGTGGGTCATTTGGCCGACATCAGCACGGGTGGTTTCAAAATGGAAGCGCTGAAACCCATCCAGCCAAACATGGACTTTCGTTTCCGGATCGAGCTGAGCAGTGAAGTTGCCAATTATCCCTTCATGGTGTTCGGCGCGCGCAGCAAATGGTGCCAGATGGATCATATAGATAAGAGCCTGTACAATGTTGGTTTTCAAATCACCGACATAACCCCCTCCAACCTCGAGATCTTTTCCCGCATGTTCGAAAGATATGGCTCTGATGGCAACAACAAGAATAAGTTCGATTATTTGTGGAAATGAAACAAAGCCAACAGGCCTCGCCTTGACCAGCGGGGCCTTTTTCTTTTTCGTGTACAATTGAATTCATGCAAAAATTTCTACGCTGGATACTGCGCGCCTTGCTCAACCTGATCGCCGATGTAAAAGTCTTTGGCCTAGAAAACATCCCCTCGTCGGGAGCGTTCGTCATCGCCACGAACCATATCGGCATGTTGGACGCCGCCATGCTCTACTATGCGCTGGATCGCCTGGATGTGTTCATTCCCGTTGCTGAAAAATGGGAACAGAACCCCTTCCTGAACTGGGTGGGAAAATATGCCAACTTCGTTTTCATTGACCGCTTCAACCCGGACCTCAAAGCGCTCCGCAAGATCATCGGACTGATGGGACAAGGCAACATCCTCGTCATCGCGCCCGAGGGGACGCGCTCACGCGCTGGCGGGATGGCGGAGGGCAAACCGGGGGTCAGTTATCTCGCCGCAAAGCTCAACCGCTCCATCGTACCGGTTGGTTTGTCTGGCACCGAAGACAAAGCCATCATGGATAACCTGAAACATTTGCGCCGCTCGCATATTGTTGCCTATGCCGGAGAACCTTTTTCACTCCCGCCCCTGCCGGTGAAAAACCGTGACACGGCGCTCAAACAGTTCACAGATGAGATCATGTGTCACATTGCAGCGTTGCTCCCCGAAAATTATCGCGGTGTGTATGCGGATCATCCAAGGTTGAAAGAATTGCTGGTACAGGGGTATTGAGTCTTGTCTGCTTCGATTCGCTTTGTCGCGCGTAAACTCCTTCCCTTGATTGCCGATATTGAGGTTCACGGCCAACCGGCAAAGCTGCCGGGAGGAGGTTTTATCCTTGCAGCAAATCATTTGGGGCGGCTGGATTCGATGATGGTCTATTACGTGCTCGATACCGATGATGTCATTCATCCCCTCGCCGACAAATATAAAAAGAGTCTGTTCTTTCGATTGGTGGCCCGCTGGCTGAAAATGACCTGGTTGAAGCGCGATGAAGTGGATATGAAAGCCATGCGCGAATTCATCTCACGGTTGAAGAACGGAGCTGTGATGGTCATCACACCGGAAGGTACGCGCTCAAAAACCGCCAGTCTGCTCAAAGGCGAGCCAGGTGCGATCTATATTGCAAGCTCGGCAGGCGTACCCATCGTCCCCGTTGCAGTAACCGGCACGGAGGATGCACTCGTCAAGTCGCGCTTGAAAAAATTCCAGCGGCTGAAAATAACCCTTACCGCCGGAAATCCTTATAGGCTGCCGGATCTAAAAGCCGTTAGGGGTGCGGAGCGCGATGAATTACTGCAAACCGCAACGGATGATTTGATGTGCCGCATCGCCGCCATGCTGCCGGAAAGTTATCGCGGTGTTTATGCGGATCATCCAAGATTGAAGGAACTACTGGCAGGACAGCCGGCTTAACGGACAACCACTGTCCCACAAGTGTGCGGCATTCCTTCCTCCTCTACAAAATGATCCCTTCTTTTCGTTTCAAAAACTGACCCTGGCCTG
>Ga0182027_10006426_pt1 | contig 17580 bp, 17 predicted proteins | sample 712E1DmetaG_FD_121300 | JGI IMG/M metagenome (GOLD analysis project Ga0182027, IMG submission 121300) | Permafrost microbial communities from Stordalen Mire, Sweden - 712E1D metaG (Illumina Assembly) | ecosystem: Environmental > Terrestrial > Soil > Wetlands > Permafrost | place: Sweden... | reverse complement strand
GGTATGCAGCCCTTCGACAACGCCTTGTACGTTCGGTTGCAACGCGGCGGGGAATGATTGCGCTGCGGGAACAAGCCAAGGTGGGGCATGTTCCACAACCGCTCAATGTGTGACCGGCCTGACTTGCGTGGATAGCGTATGTTGCGAGAGCGCCTGCGCAGGACTTTGCATGGCGTGCTCCGCTGCGAAGACCGGCGCGCAAAGCGGGCTCTGCCGGGCGGTGTCAGCTGGGACCGACCCGGATGCCGAGTGCTCCGTCGACTCCGTAAACCAGTGCGGTCAGGACGGGACGTGCAACGGCTTCGGCGCGTGCCGTCTGGGCCTGTCGGGGTCGTCTTGCGGTACCCAGACCTGTGGTGGTTCGCCTCCATCCGTCACTCCGGCCGGGAAGTGCAACGGTGGCGGGACCTGCATAGCTGGGACGGCACAACCTTGCAACGGGTTTGCATGTTCTGGAAGCGCATGCGGAACGACCTGCACAAATCTCAGCACGACCGGCTGCGCCACAGGATACATGTGCGTGGGAGGAAGCAGCTGCCAAGGCGCTGCCATCACTTGCGGTACGCTTTCGTGCCAAGCTGGCATCCAGCAGTGCTGCATGACCCCGGACTTCAGCGGAGACTTCATCTTCTCATGCCAGAATCTCGGCACGTCTTGCCCCGGTCCAATCAGCACATGCGGTAGCAAGGCTCACTGTCCGACGGGACAGGTGTGTTGCTATAAGAGTTCCGGCCCCTGTGAGGCCGCGCAATTCAGTATCAATTGCGTACCGGCCGCTACCTGTGTGAGCGATCCGAACAATCCGGAGATCGGAGCCCAATTCGCTTGCAATCCATTCTTCCAAGAGTGTCCAGGGGGCCTCACTTGCATAGGCGGCACCTGCGCTCCGACATCGAACCAGGCAATCTGTCAATAGCGCTTACGGCCTGTTAGCCAAGTTGATCTATCGAATTGGACCGCTCGCACTCTTAAAAGCGCATCGGACGGCACGATGATTTTTCCGTTGCTGTTGTGATTCAGTCTCGCACCGGATGACCGCCGCAATCGCCTTGCGGGCTAGCGACGATAGCGGCGCGGTGAAGGGATCCTTCGACTATCTTTGCCAGCCGGCGACGACAGTTGCATTAGCGAGCGAAGACGAACCAGCGATTCATCGGGTAATTCCAGCCGAGGTAAACCAGGGCGGAGGTGATGCCCTTCGAAGCCAGATAGGGGATGCCGAGAAAGTGGGTGAGGCCCCAGACGCCTAGTGTGTGCCACAGACTGGCCGCGGCCTGCACCACCACGAAGCGCAGAAACTGGCCCGCGTGTGGCTGATCGCGCGCATCGAAGGCCCACACGCGGTTGATGGTGAAGTTGGACAAAGATCCGACCACCGTTCCGAGCCAGGTGGCGAGAACGTAGTCAACCCCGAATCCCTCGACCAAGCCGGTTAGGGTGGCGAAGTCGAGGGCGGTCGTGAAAATGGACGTGAGCGTGCTTCTGAAAAACGTGGTTCTCGGGCGGCGTCCGAGCGCACGAGCCTCATGGGTCTGGTTCATCGGTGACTTCTACCTGGAGAGCTTCCAGAATCGGTACACGAGAAACGCCATCCACGCACAGCCCGCCAGGCTGACGAGCAGGGCGACCGCCGCGCGCCTGCGCCCCCAGGCAGTCAGGTCGGGGCGTCCGAGCGCCCGCACGGCCAGCAACAACGAGTAGGGATGAATGAGGCCCATCAGCCAAAGACTGACCAGCGCGACTCGCAAGGCCCGATAGCCGGCGCGGTCGCCGACGCTGATGGAGCCGTCGTCGGTGTCGGTCCCGTTGACACCGTTGGGCTTGTGCTGACCGACCGCGGTTGCGCCCGGTGCATCTTCACACGTGCCAGGGAGGGCGAGAACCTGTTGCGCACGTTCCATGTCGGCCTGCCGCACCTGCACCCGGATGCCACCGATGGCACGCGTAAGGTGCCACGTTTGCGCTGCCAAGTGCTCGTCGGGGATGAAACACTCGATGCCTTCGGCGTCCAACCGCCCGCGCAGGAGCTGCGCCGTCGTCAGCTCGCCGCAGCGGGTGAGCGTGACGATTGCAGATGGATCGGAAGGTGCAGGCACGCGTGCACACTAACACACGCGGCATGCGACACACCGATTCGCGCTGGCGCGCCTGATTGACGTCCGGCCTCCAACGATCGACGACATTATTCAAGATGGACGGGTTTTGGCCTGGTGTATTACTACGGCTCTGCATGATCGATTCGTCCCCGGATATCGGCTCGGCTGCATGCGAGGGTAATTTGCCCCGACCATCGGTCTGTCGGCGCCTTTGGCTTGGGCTCGCGAAGGCGGGTGCCGCGGAGCCCGTGACAGGGCACGACACGGGGCGGGTCGGGGCCAGAGTCTGGTGGCTGCGCCTCGTCGCCGCCGCGGGCCTGGCGGCGCTGCTGATCCCCATTGGCCGCTGGCGCATGATCGATGGGGACGAGGGCTATATTCTGATGGCCGCGCGCCTCGTGTCCGAGGGCAAACGGCTCTACACGGATTTCTTCTTTCCGCAGATGCCGCTTTTGGCCGACGTCTACGGGACATGGTTTTGGCTTGCGGGCCGCAGCTGGTACGGCGCTCGGCTGTTCTCTGCGCTGATCGCGGTTGGCAATGGGCTGCTGGTGCTGGAGATCTTGTATCGCAGGCATGGACGAATGCGCTGGGCGCTGGTCGGAACCGCGGCCTATCTGGCAGCCGGGCCGGTCACGGGCTGGTTCACCATCGCCAAGGCCTTCGGCCCCACAGCCTTCCTGCTCTCGCTCGCTGTGTTGCTGCTCGAAAGTGCGGTGACTCCACTTGGCGTGGCGTGCGGCGGGCTCGCGTTGGCGCTGGCCGCCGAGTGCCGCCTCTACGTGGTCGTGGCCTTCCCGTGCGCGGTGCTCTTTCTTCTGCGGCGATACGGGGTTTCGTGGCGCGGACTGCGCTTCGTGCTTTTTCTCGCCGGTGGGGCGCTGGTCGGCGGCATTGTGCTGTTGCCCTACATCGTGCGCGATTGGCACAACTTCTATTTCGGAGCTTGGGTCTATCACAGCATTCGCGAATACGGACAGAACGGCTTCGTGACCAATTGGCCTAACAAGAGGGAAACGCTGCTCACCGTGCTCTATCTCGACCGAACCCACTTTCCCGGCAACCTCCAATTCCTCGGACTGACGGCTTTCGCGCTGCTGGCCCTGTTTTGGCCGCGCTTGGGGCGCAACCGACTTGCTTCCTATCTATGGCCCGTCTTGTTCGTCGTCAGCTTGATTCCCAGCCCCGCGGAGGAACAGTACTTCTGCCTGTTGGTTCCGTTCTTGGTCGTGGAAGCCGTCGAAGTCTTTGCGGCGCTACGTCCCGTCAAAGCGTGGCCGCTCCTCGCGGTATTGGGCCTGGCGTTCACAATCCTCGGCGGGCTCGATCTCGAACGTTACCTCGTGACCGCGCAGGGCGTGCCGGGCGTGGTCACCCGCGATCGGGTTCCGCGCTGGTCCATCCCGACGGTACAGACCGTGGCCGACAAGATCGATGCGGCGAATTGTCCCGAGGGCGCAAGCTGGTGGCCGGGCTATTTCGTTTCCACCCGGACACCCATCAATCTCCGACTTGCCAACGACTTCGGCTTCCGGGCGGCGGATCACGTTTCTGCCAAGGAGCGGCGACGGCTGGGGATCGTGACCCATGCCGAGGTCGTCGCCATGATGGACCGAAAGTCTCCGCGGCTGTTCGTCGCCGGCAATTGGACCTCCGTGCCCGAGAACCTTTTTGCGCAAAAGGGCTACCGGGAGGTGGCGTGGTTCCAGAACGTGAAGCTGTGGGTCGCGCGTTAGGCGCCGAAAGAGAGCGTCGCCTGCCGCTCGAACGCTCTTTCCAGTGAAGAGCCCGTCGTCCAAGGCTTATACTTGTCGATTAGAAGTAACCCCGGCCACCAACAAGATGTCATCACGAACGACCAGAGAGCCAAACATCGTTGTCGCGTCAATCAAGCCGACTGGCATCAGACTCGCCGCCTCGGTTGGGCGAAATGCGGCCTGCGCGGCTGCGCTGCTGGCGCTCGGTGCGGTTGGCTGCGGAAATTCCTCGTCGAAAAATGATTCCGCGGTGGCCGATACTCAGACTGCGACTGGCGCTGGAGGCGCGGGGGGCGATTTTGGCACCGGCGATGGCGGCGCGACTCGCATGGGAGGCGCGGGCACGGGTGGGGCTCGCGGCTCGGGCGGATCGTCCGCAGGAGCCAGCAGCGTGGGCGGAAGCGCCGTGGGTGGCCGTCCATCCGGCGGTGCTGTTGCGGGTGGTCGTAGTGCCGGGGGCGTCGCCTCCGGCGGCACCGGCGCAGGCGGAGTTGCGGCGGGTGGCAGCGGCGCTGGCGGAAGCGCGGTGGGTGGCGGTTCGGGCGGAAGCGCCGGGCGCGCGTCGGGCGGCACTGTTTCCGGCGGCGGCGGCGCAACCGCAAGCGGCGGCGCGATCAGCTACGGCGGCGGATCGGGGAACCCCAGCGCGAACGTGAAAATCACGCAGCAGATGCAGCAGATCGACGGCTTCGGCGTGAGCAACGCGTGGCTAGACGCGCCCGATGCGTCGATCAAGTCGGCGGTCTACGATGCGCTCTTCAGCGTGACCAAGGGGGCCGGCCTGTCGATTTTGCGCAACCGGATCCCTTTTCGCGAAAATCCCCAGATGGACGACAAATTCATCAACAAGAACGCCGACGGCACCTATTCGTCCACGGCCAATGCGAACGGCGCCAAGACTTTTTCCCTCAATTGGGCAAACTGGGACGCAACCAATACGAGTGGGCTGATCAGCGACATCAAAGCCAAGGGATCCGACTATCAGGTGACGAAGTTCATGAGCACGGCGTGGACGCCGCCCAATAACAGCGTTACCAAATGGAAGCTGAGCGACAGCAATAAGACTATCGACTACGTCAACACGCCGGAACAAGGTGGGTACCTTGACCCCAACCACTACGCGGACTATGCGGACGTTCTGGCGGATTACGTGCTCGGCTTCAAGGCGAAGATGGGCGTGGATTTGACCGCGCTGTCGCTCCAGAATGAACCCAATTTCCAATGCACCTATGAATCCGCGGACTGGTCAGCCGCCCAGTTCCACAATTTCTTCGGAGTCCTGAATACGGAATTTACGAAGAAGAATGTCTTTGCCCAATTGTCCGCGCTGCAGATCATGGCGCCGGAATTTCAAAACGTTAAGGAGGATTTGGTCCTTCCCACTCTGGCGGATTCGACTACCGTTGGACTGCTGGGAATCGTTGGCGCCCACCAGTACGAATTCACCAGCTCGAACGTGAATTCTTACCAGCCTCCGGTTTTGACCAACTCAATCGCCGCGGGAAAACCCATCTGGATGACCGAATTCAGCACCGCCGCCTGGGCCGCCGACGCCAGTATCACCGATGGACTTATCGTCGCAAGGCTCGTCCATATGGATTTGACGGCTGCAAGCATGAGCGCCTTCAACTACTGGTGGTCGTGGGGCAGCGGCAACGGCTACCTGGTAACCGTCAATGGCACCAGCGTGTTGATTCCCAAGCGCCTCTATACCTTGGGCCAATACAGCCGGTTCGTGCGGCCCGGATGGCACAGGGTGGGCACCACGGCAAGTCCGGCGACGAACGTCTATCTTTCAGCCTTCAAGGATCCAAGCGGCGGGCAGATTGCCGTGGTTGCCATCAACGCCGGTACATCAGCGGAATCGTTGCCCCTGTCGATCGACGCAGGCCAATTTGGCACGCTCACTATGTATCGGACGTCGGCGTCGGAGAATATTGCGAGCGTCGGAACGCTGGCGGGCGGTGCGACCGTGACCGCCACCCTGCCGGCCTCCAGCGTGACGACTTTCGTCGGAACCGTCACGCCCTGAGGCTACCGTCGCAGGACCAGGCTACGGCGGTTTCGGCAACCAGGCGTTTTCGGCGAGCAGCGTGCGAACTCGCCCGTCGATCTCGGTACGGATCTCTCTCGTGCGCTCCACCGACTTGCCCTTGGGATCTTCCAGCGGCCAGTCGTCGCGTTTGAGCCCAGGCACAACCGGGCAGGACTCGCCACAGCCCATGGTGACGAGAAGTGAGGCGGTCGCAGCAAGCTCGCGCGTGAGTTTCTGCGGGCGAACGGCAGAAAGGTCGATGCCGATTTCGTGCATGGCAAGAAGCACCTCGGGGTGAACATGATCGCCCGGCTCGGTGCCGGCGGAGATGGCCCGCGCCTGCGCCGGATCCGCCAATCGATTGAACAGCGCCGCCGCCATCTGCGATCGGCCAGCGTTGTGAACGCATGCGAATAGAACGGTTTTCATGTTGTCTCCGACTGCGTGTTGGATACGGTTTCCGCTGGGTCGAGCAACCAGCGCTTGCGAATCCACAGGGCGACGCTCACCAATCCGATTAGAGCCGGTACCTCCACCAGCGGTCCGACCACGGCGGCGAAAGCGGCCCCGTGCCCAATGCCGAACGTCGCCACCGCGACGGCGATGGCCAGCTCGAAATTGTTCGAGGCCGCGGTGAAGGACAACGTGGCGGATTGCGGATAGTCCGCGCCAGCCCACTTGCTCATCAGGAACGACACGGCGAACATCACGGCGAAATAGATGACGAGCGGAATGGCGATGCGCACGACATCGAGCGGAACCTCGACGATTTGCTGGCCCTTGAGCGAGAACATCACCACGATGGTGAACAGTAGCGCGACCAGCGTGATGGGGCCAATGCGCGGAACGAATGAGGTCTCATACCAGGCGCGCCCCTTGCGGCGTGTGAGTACGGAGCGCGTCGCCATGCCGGCAAGGAACGGAACGCCAAGGTAGATGGCGACGCTTTTCGCAATCTGACCGACAGTGACATGAACCTGCACGCCGTGTGCGCCAAACCAAGTCGGGACCAGCGTCACGAACAGATAGGCGTAAAGCGAATAGAAGAGAACCTGAAAAATGGAGTTGAACGCGACCAGACCCGCGCAGTATTCGGCGTCGCCTTTGGCCAGGTCATTCCACACGATGACCATGGCGATACAGCGTGCCAGTCCAATCATAATGAGACCGACCATGTATTCGGGTTTGTCACGCAGGAATAGCAACGCGAGCGCTGTCATCAGGATTGGACCCACAATCCAGTTCTGAATCAAAGACAGTCCAAGCACGCGCCTGTTGCGGAAGACCTTGCCGAGCTCTTCGTAGCGGACCTTGGCCAGCGGCGGGAACATCATCAGAATGAGGCCGATGGCTATTGGGATGGATGTCGTACCCATACTGCTGGCGCGGTTCATCCGCTCGACGAGGTGCGGGAACAGAAAGCCGATTCCGACTCCAAGCCCCATGGCGAGGAAGATCCACAGCGTGAGGTAGCGGTCGACGACGGAAAGACGTTTGGACTCGGTCACGGCTTTTTCGCCCGAATGAATGCGCTCATGATAGCGCCGTCGAGCGCGCTCAGGGTCTCGCCCATGTCGCCGCCACAGCACGACGACGACGCCATTTCGGCGGCGTCACTTTTGTCGTAGACCCTGGTCGCTTCGACGGTGATGTCGCGAAAGCCGGCGTCGCGAAGCTTGCCGACGTAGTCGCCTTCCACCAGCGCTCCCGCGACACATCCGGTCCACAGCACCATGGACTTGCGCGCGGCCTCGGGCAACTCGCGGCGCAGGACGATGTCGGACACCGCAAAACGGCCGCCCGGCTTGAGCACGCGAAATGCTTCTTGCAGAACCTTGTCCTTGTCACCCGACAGGTTGATCACGCAATTCGAGATGACGACGTCCACCGCCCCGTCGGGCAGCGGGATCTCCTCGATGGTTCCCTTCAGGAATTCGACGTTGCTTGCGCCGACCTTGGCTTTGTTCTTGTTTGCCAGGTTGAGCATTTCGTCGGTCATGTCGAGGCCGTAGGCCTTCCCCGTCGGCCCGACTCGTTTTGCCGAAAGCAGCACGTCGATGCCACCGCCGGAGCCGAGATCGAGCACGGTCTCGCCGGGCTGAAGCTCGGCGAGCGCCGTCGGATTGCCGCAGCCGAACGAGGCCAAGAGAGCCTCGGCAGGTAGCCCGGCGGTCTGCTCCGCGGCGTATAGATCACGCGTGATCGGATCGGTGCCGCCCATGCCTGTTGCCGCCGAGCCGCAACACGACGGCTTGGCGCCGCCGACGACTGCTTGCACGGCCTGGCCGTAGCGCTGCTTGACCACCTCGCGGATGTCTTGCGCCGGTTTGGCGTCGCTATCAGAACAGCAGGAATCAGAGCAGCAGGCAGTTTCGGATTCAGGGTCGTCAAGGACGAGAAGCTTGGACATCGCGGTCTCCTTCATCGATAGTTGTCGATATACTTGGCAAAAAAAATCAGCCTCCGAACAGCGCAGCGAAGTCGGCCAGGCGGGTGCGGATCGACGGGTCGACGGCGTAGTAAATCCACGTGCCACGGCGCTCGGCCGTGACCAGGCCCGCTTCGCGCAGCTGGCGCAAATGGTGCGAGATAGTGGGTTGCGACAGCAGCTTGACGTGGTCCTCGATCTCGCACACGCAGATAGCGTCGCCGGCCGCGGCCAGAAATCCCAGGATGTCGAGCCGGGTCTCGTCGGCGAGCGCCTTGAACAGGGTCGCGTACGGGGTGACGTCCTTGGCCCGTAGCTTCGCACGCGGCGGACAGCAAAGGGCGGCTTTGCCGGGCAGTTCTACGATGGCGAGGCGCTTGCTCACGGACTGAGCATGGAACCTGAATCGACCCCTGTCAATATAGAAAGATGTCGATGTATGGACACCGACGCAGAAATCCCCGGCACGCGACGGAATTCACGTGCCGGGGGATCTGCCAAAGGCGATAGGGCAGCGTCAGCCGAGACTCTTCATTGACAGGTGGAGGCGGCGCTTCCCTGGCAGGCGGGTGGGGTGGTGATGGTGGAACCCGCATAGAAATCCTTGCACACGCAGAGTTTCTGGCAGCAGATGGGTCCGACAACGAATGGTGTCGTGCAGGCGAAACCGCTTGCGCAGCGGTTGTCGTTCGGGTTGGTGGGGTCGCGCAGCTGCCCGCTGCAATCGCTGTCCTGTGAGCAAGAGGACGAGCATAGTGCCGTCGTATCAACTGTGGCCAGCTGCCCGGCAGCGGGCTTGATACACAGTCGACTTGCGCACTCCGAAGCCTGAGGGTTGTAGATAGCCTCCCATGCTGGTAGGCCGGCATCGCCAGTCCCAAGGTTGCAAGGAAGTCCGACTGGGAAGGGACCGGCGCCAACGGGAGCGGCATCGACAGGCGCTGTGTTCGTCACGCCACCCGTTGAGGCGCAGCCCGGCGCTGCCGTCCCGCCCGAGGTGACATCGGGGCAAGTCAGGCATTGGATGTCGAGTTTCGTGCCAGCCGGGACTTGAGGGGCCGTCGGATCCTTGACGACGTTAACGATCTGCCCCACACCTGCGCCCTCCGTTCCAGGGCACCGGTTAGTGTCATAGGTCAGCTTCCAGCAGGGCAGCGTCGGCTGATTGGCGTCAACCGTGATCGTCGGGTCGCATTGCGGCATGGCGGCCTGCTCCATGAATATGCCGGTGGTAGAGTCGACGATAGCATAGGCGACGCGGCAATCGGGCTGAAGACCCGGCGTGTTTAGGTCCGCGTCCAGGAGCGTGGCATTCACGCAGAGATTCTGAACCTTCTTAGCGATAATGGCTCCGATGTCGCTCATCGCGGCGGAGTAGTCCGGCTGGCAGATGCTGTACTTGAGACCAGTGGGACCGAACTCGTCGACAAACGCGGACATACGCAAGCCACCGGTCGCGCCCCAGGCCACGCTCGCCTGGTAGCCAGCCTGGGTCGTGGGGTCGTTGCTGCCCAGCGGGTGGGTTGGATCGTAGCAGATCGGCCAGTAGTCAAAGACCGTGGGATGGGCCGTGTCGGCAGTGTTCTGATTAAAGATCTTGTCGATCTTGTATTGTGGATTGGGATCGCTATCAAGTGGCAGGCCAAAGATGCCGGCAACGAAGATCTGGTTTGGGTCAGCCTTGAGAGATTTGATGGCGTTGGCCAGGTTGTGGATGTCCCTGAGTGGACTGCAGGTCGTCGGCGCCGATGTGTCCGTATCCCCGTTGCCGTCCAGCTGATTGGGACACGAGTCAGTTCTGGCCGCGCAGTCCGAGAATGCGTGCGCAAATGCCGCCGTGGTGGGATAGCCGGGAGCAGGAGGCGCGCCGGTAAGCTTGGTCCCTCCGCATTGATGCGCGCGAGTCGCGCAACGCAAGCTGGCCGATTCGTTGGCAAGAGTTGCGCCCAGGCTCGAACTAAACATTCCGTCCTCAGGCGCGGCCGAGCAGTCGTCCTCGTCGCTGAGGAAAACTAAACCAAGGTAAGCCGAGGGGCGAATCATCTTTTGCTGGGCGGCCAATGCAGGGCCGTCGGTCATGCTCGAAGTCAGCACGCCAGGTCGAAGTGCAAATTCGAAGGCCTGCAGCTGATGCTCGAAGCCGCAACCCGAGGTGCCTAGGCCACCGGCCAGGCAGGTGAACACGGTGCTGATGTCGGTTTGAGGATTCGTGGAATTGAAGTTCGTCACTACGCCGCTCGTCGTATTCTGGTAGTCAATCCAGAGCGCATTGGGATCCTTCATGCCGCAGCTGGTTGCGCCGATCATGCGGAACTTGCCGGCGTCTCCGAAAACATCGTTGCCATTGCTCTGATTGGGACCGCAGGCACCGCTGGCAATGTTACCGGCGGTGCCGAGGTCGCTGTCGATGATCGCAACCCGCAAGTCAGGAAGGGTTCCGTCGGTGGGATCCTTGAGCGCGTCGATCAGCGACGGGAAGTTGGCCTGCAACTTGGCTTGCTTGGGCGCCATAGACGGCGAGTTGTCGATCATGAACACCAAGTCGAGCTGGCGGACAGGGGCGATTGGAATATAGAGGCTGGTCACCTGAACTGGCTGCGGATAGGCACCGCCAGCCCCACCGGCTGTCACAGCACCGCCCGCCCCGCCCGATGCTGTTATTCCGCCCGACGCCGCTATCCCCCCCGATGCCACCATTCCGCCCGATACCGAGCTGTCCTGGCCGGAGCCGCCGCCTGCGCCGGGACTTTCCCCGGCGACGAGATTACTCCCGCAACCGGCCGCGACGAACCCAAGCGCCAAACCAATCAAGAAGGTCGAGGATGTTGTGTTCTTCATGACCGTACCTGTCCTTCGCTACGCAGAAACCTTACAGAAATAACACACCCAAATGCCGTCAATGGGCGGCTGTTACAAGACCCGCCAGGACAAGCCCAGCGCCAATCGCACTTCCCAGCCCGGCAAGGGCGCGCTGAGGATCGTCGACGATCCGGCGACCGTGCTTTCTACCTTGCGGTCTTGCGGCCACAGGATTCCGCCCACGGTCAGCCACGCGGTCTTGTTGTTCCACGGCACCATGGCCCGCAATCCGGCTCCCGCGCTGAGCTCGTAGGAATAGTCGCTGCGGTTGGAACGAAAGCCGGTTCCGTGAACGAAGAGCAGCGCCAGTGCGGGGCCGGCTTGCGCATAGAGCGACCATTTGGCGTGATACAATTGGGCCATTGCATTCAATTCAAAGGTGGGACGCCAATAGTTGGCTGTGCCCTGTCCAACAGCCACTCCACGCGGCCATGCGAGGGAAGTGGTCACTGTCAGTCCCAGTTGCCCGAGTAGAAGAGCTCCATCGAACGACAAGCCCGTATCGGCGCCCTGACCGTCGACCAACCCCAACAGGGCGCCGCCGAGGAGAGTGCGCAGTCCTTTGGGAACCGGCTCCGGCTCTTCCTCTTCGAGGAAATCTTCAGCGTCGCCTCCCGTGGGCGCCGGCTCTTGCACGCGCGGCGGGACTCCGGGCGCTGCCAACGCGGCGGCCGGAATGGCGTCGAGCCACGCCGCAATGATCAGCGCCGCGGCCTCGGCGTGCGACTCGCAATCGCCGGTGGCGGGCAGCACGCGTTGATGGGTTTCTTCGCCCGGCGTGGAAACTTCGATAAAGAGCGACAGCCCGTCGCGGTTGCTTTCCGCGCGCACGCGGGCGCTCGCGGACGCGGGTCCGCCCGCGGACAGCAGGCCCACCAGTTTCAGACTGACGGCGTCGGCGGAGGGACAATTGGTGTTGCTCGACACCCGCGTCGCGCCCTTGGCCGCGGGCAGCCCCGCCAGAAATGAAATCGCGAACGCACACGCCAGGGTCAGCGACGCGAGGTTCATCGTCTGGACAATAGCTTGCCGGCTTCCGCGGCGAAACGCCCGTGCGGGTAGCGATCGCGATACGCTTCGATGTCGGCCAGGCCTGCTTCTCGTTCGCCGCAGCGAAGCCTAGTCACGCCCCGGCCCCACAGCGCTCGTTCGTGCCATGCGGGCGCGCCCGAAACGCGCGCCAGCGCTTGGTCGAAATCCGCCGTCGCGTCTTGCCACCGTCGCACGCCGGCGCGCAGCTCGCCGCGCAAGACGAAGCGCTCGCCGCTACGCGGAAGCTGGTCGAGCGACATCGCGTCCAACCGGCCAAGCGCCTCGGCGTCGCGATGGAGCGCCAAGAGCGCCTCCACTTCAAGCTCGGTGCGTTCGCCGCGCAGGGCACTCTTGGGATACTCCCGCTCATGTTCCTGCAAGGCCGCGAAGGCGGCCGAGGGATCGTGTTCCCAGCGCAGCTTGCGCATGGCCAGTCCCAACAACACTTGGTCGCTCGGTAGCGACTTTTTCGCAAGTGGGTGCTGGGGCGGCGGCAGCGGAGCGATCGGCGCCACGCTCGCCGGTGCGAGCGGCGACGCTGCCGATGTCGATGGCGGATCCTCCGCGGCCAGGACCGGTGCCGTGCGGGGCGCTTCCATGGGTGCGCTGTGGCCGGAAACGCCAGCGGGCCGCGCGGGTGGGCGAAGCGCGGGTACGAAGGCCAAGCGGAGGGATGGGCTTGGCCGCGGCGTGCGAGCCGGAATCGGCGTGTCAGCGGTGGCAGCGGATAGCTGCGCTGGCGGCAGCGAGAGCGCTGGGGTCGGCGCGGGCGCCGGAATAAGCGGTGGCGAGAAAAGCGGTGGAACGGAAGCTGCGCTCGGCGTGGCCAGAGCTTGCGCCTGCGCGCGATCTACGTTGTTGCTATCGCGCTCTTCCGACGGCGCAACGCCATGCTTGCCGGAACGATGAGGCCTCTCGATCTTGTGCTTGGCCGATTCGCTGGCACGTTCGACAAAGACCTGCGTGGAGATCAGCCCCAGTCGCTGGGCCGTCGCGAAGGCGGCGCCTCCCAGCACCAACAGTCCCAGCGCGGCCAAAACCGGCATCAGGCGAATCCGCAGCTCGATGGAACGCGAGCGAAACAAAGTGCGCAGAACCCGACGCTTGATCTGCCGCTTGCTTTCCAGCGACAGGCTGTCGGTAGGCGACGCCGCGTGCAGGAAAGGCGCGATCTTTCCGAGATAGCGTTCCCGATGCTCGTCCGACTTTTGTCCGGCCCTCATACTGCGGCCCCTTCCTTGCTGCTCGACAATTGCGCGTACAGTTTCGCACGTCCACGATGCACGCGCACCCAAACGGCGTTGGCGGTCACGCCCAGCAGGCGCGCGGCATCCTCGGCCGGCGTGCCGTCCAGGTCGCACAGAATGATCGCCGTGCGGTACTTGTCAGGCAGCCGATCGAGCGCGCTGTACAGCCTGGTGCAGCGTTGACGGCGCTCTACTTCTTCAAGTGGCGTTGGGTTGGACGGCGCTATAGCCTCTTGATCGCTGCGGTGAAGAAGATCGAGAAAACGCCGCAGGCGATTGCGCGAGCGGCGTTTGCGCACGACCAGCTCCGTGATGCGGAACAGCCAGGTGGAAAGCTTGGCATCGCCACGGAAATCGCGCCGCCTTCGCAGCGCAACGACGAAAACATCGTGGACCAGATCCTCGATATCCGCCGTGGGGCCAGCCAAGCGGCGCACCCAGCGCTCGACGCTCGGCTCGTAGGTCTCGTAGATATGATCGAACAGCAGCTCGACGTCGGATGTGTCGAGCCCCGCCGGGACGGCGGCGAATTCGCCACTTTCGTTTGCTTGGCCGCCAGACATCTTGTCCCCGTGCTGTCCTTGTCCCCCGCGTGCGACTGACCTTACAATAAATCGTAACGACAACGTCGTCCGGCGTCACCAGGTTTTGTCAAACGCAGCGCGCAGGGGCGAGTCGTGCGGGCAGCCCCAAGCTCAAAAACCAGGGAACCAAAACTGGAGTGCGTTCGTCCCAATGAGTAGTGACGAGATATGCATTCTGGCGCGGACAGCGCGAGCGATTTGCAGGCGAAGCAACCCGGGCCGCCGGGACCGATGCCCATTTGGCGGCGGACGCCCTCGAGCATGCCGACGCTCTCTTCAACCTTGCCTGCTACTTGACGGCCAATTCCAGCGAGGCCGAGGATTTGGTGCAGGAAACCTACGCCCGGGCTTACTCGGCCGGTGCGTTGTTTCGCGGTGGCAGTGTCAAAGCGTGGTTGTTCCAAATTCTGCGCAACGCCTTCATCGACGCCTACCGGAGGGCCAAGGTGCACGCGGTCGCGACCGACCTCGAAGTCTGGGAGGGTGGCAGCGAAACGGGACATGGGGCATTTGACTTGGCCACGGGGCAAATGCGTGCGCTGGTGGCGAGCGATCTGGAGAAGGCACTGCGCTCGCTTTCGGACGATGCACGAACCACCATTCTGCTGGACGTCGAGGGCCTGCGCGAGGGCGAGATCGCGCAGGTGCTTGGGTGCGCGGCGGGGACGGTGAAGTCGCGGCTGGCACGGGCCCGCCGTCTACTGCGCCTGAAATTGAAGGATTACGCGAGGTAGGTCATGGATTGCACGACTGTCCGCGAACGACTGGCTGGCTTCGGGGCTTCCATCGAATCCTCGCTGGAGACGTCCACCTTGGAGCACCTCCGTAGCTGCTCCAGCTGCAGAGATTGTCAGGCTATCGAGATGGAAACCGATGACCTTTTGTCCGCGCGCTTGCCGCATTTTCAAGCTCCGCCACGCCTGAAGGAATGTCTGCAGGCGAGCTTCAGCCCCACGTTGGCGCGTGTGCCCGGCCGTCCGACATCGCGCAAGCCAATTGGGCGATGGCTCGTTCCGGTGGTCAGCGCCGCGCTTTCCGCGGTGATTGTTTGGGGAGTGCTGCGCGCTCCGGGGCGCGGCGAGGATGATACCTTGTGGTCCGAGGCCGTCAGCGACCACCTACGCGTCATATCGAGCTCGCATCCCGTGGAGATCGAAAGCGGCGGCATTCATCAAGTCAAACCGTGGTTCACCGGCCGGCTCGATTTTGCCCCGCGCATTTCGTTTTCGGGCGACGACGACTTTCCTTTGGTGGGCGGCAGCGTGGGCTATTTCCTCGATCGAAAAGCCGCGGTCTTGGTGTTCAAATGCCGACTGCACACCATCACGCTGTTGGTCTTTCCCAACGAACGACTGCCTTGGCCGGCTTCCAGCTCGGTTCGCTTCGGCACGACCGACGGCATCGCGCGCGAATGGCGCGGCTTCAATGTGCTGGCGTGGAAACGTGCGGATCTGGGATTCGCGCTCGTGTCCGACGTCAATCGCGCCGACCTGGTCAAGCTCGCCACCCGGATCGCCGAACCCTGAAGTCTGAAGGAACCAACCGGCCTTCTCGTTCGTTGCAAGGGCGGGAGGTTTCACATGTCATCACAACACAGCCGAAGAGACATTCTCAAGCTCATGGGCGTGGGCGGCGTCGTCTTTGCGTCGGGACTGGCCGGCGCGTCCGAACCGGGCCGCCATCGGTCGGCAGCAGGGAAAAATAGCGACAAATTCTTCTTTCTCCAGCTCTCCGACACGCACTGGGGATTTCAGGGGCCGCCCAATCCCGAGGCGGACAACACGTTGAGGAAGACCGTCGAGACCATCAACAGCGTCGATTTGCAGCCGGACTTCGTCGTGTTCACCGGTGATCTGACCCACACCACCGAGGATCGCGAGCTGCGCCGAAAACGCATGACCGAGTTTCGCAACATCGTCTCGCAACTGAAGGTCAAGGACTTGCGCTTCATGCCCGGAGAGCATGACGCTTCCCTGGACGCGGGCGAGGCCTTCAAGGAGCACTTTGGCGCCACCCACTACGCCTTCGATCACAAGGGGATTCATTTCGTCACCGTGGACAACGTTTCCGATCCCAAGGGCGCGGTGGGGGACGCGCAGCGGGATTGGCTGGCGGCGGACCTGAAAAAGCTCCGGCGCGACTCGCCCATCGTCGTGCTCACGCACCGGCCGCTTTTCGATCTTTTTCCTGCTTGGGATTGGGCCACACCCGACGGCGCCAAGGTCATCGACCTTCTCCTGCCCTATCGCAATGTCACCGTCTTCTACGGGCACATCCATCAGGAGCACCATCACCAAACCGAGCATATCCAGCATCACGCGGCGAAGTCTCTCATCTTTCCGCTGCCAGCTCCGGGTTCGGTGCCCAAGCGCGCGCCGCTGGCTTGGAATCCTGCGAAACCCTTTGATGGTCTCGGCTACCGGCGCGTCGAATCCGAGCCGTCGAGCGGCGGCTATCAAATTCGCGAACGCCCGGTCACCGAGGGTTGACCATGCTTGCCCGTGCAATCCGAATTGGCATTGCGGCGCTGGGCTTGGTCGCCTGCGCACATCCGGCGGCGAATACGCCGAAGCCAGCTGAGCTCCAACATGCCGGCCCCGCGGCGAATTCCACGAGCCTCGAACCTGCTTCGCCGGCGACTATCAGGATCACCGCGCGCCAGTGGAGCTTCACACCCGAGGAGATCCATCTTGCGCTTGGCCAGTCGGTCATCCTGGAGATTGCGTCTCTCGACGTCACCCATGGCTTCAACGTCCCCGACTTAGATGTTCGCGTGGATGTCAAACCCGGCAAACCGACTCACATTCCAGTGCAACCACGGCGTGCGGGAACCTACGCGTTTCACTGCGATGTCTTTTGCGGCGACGGGCACGAACAAATGTCCGGGCGAATCGTGGTCGACGCCGCGCCCTAGCGTTCCTCGGTCAACCACGCGGCCGGTGGATTCTTCGCGATGGTGAGCCCCGCTCGCAGGGCCAGGGCCCGGCAGCGCGGGCAGAAGTCGCGTTCGCGATCCGTGGTTGCGACCTTGCCGCGCGCGTCCTCCATCAGGCAGCCCACGGTCGGGCAGTGCTCGAGCCCCAAGGTGTGTCCCACTTCATGCACGGCGACTTTGGCCAGCCGAATGACCGCGTGGCTCTGGCTGCGCGCGGTCTTCTTACAACGGAAGAGAGAAATCACGCTGGCCTTGCCCGGCATCTCGCCCAAGCCGAGAACGCCCCAATCGGAAATCCCGTCCTTGGTCGTGGAGATGTCGACCGCCGTGAGGCCGAGAATACGCCAGCCGTCCGCGGGCATGCGCTGATTCAGATAGGTGAGCAGGCGTTCGGCGCGGTAGCGGTGGCGTGGCGGAAAGTAGGCCGACGCCGGCAATTCCACGCACGGCAACCCACGTACGTCGATGGGATAGAAGTTCCAGTAAACCGAAATCAGTAGCACCTATCTCCGCTGCGCTTGAAGGACGCGGGGCGGGTCGTACCAGGGGTCGCGGGAAGCGGGCTCGCGGCCAAGAATTTCCCGACCGTGGGGCACGGCAGCTACAG
>Ga0182027_10006425_pt1 | contig 17582 bp, 18 predicted proteins | sample 712E1DmetaG_FD_121300 | JGI IMG/M metagenome (GOLD analysis project Ga0182027, IMG submission 121300) | Permafrost microbial communities from Stordalen Mire, Sweden - 712E1D metaG (Illumina Assembly) | ecosystem: Environmental > Terrestrial > Soil > Wetlands > Permafrost | place: Sweden... | reverse complement strand
TAGATGTCAAAAAACAAAAACTGGCCAAACTTTTACCGGAGTTTTCCGCGCTCTACAATTTAAAAGGCGGGGAAAGTTTTATTAAATATTATGAGGGTCTTGAGGCTTCCAAATCGGTATATGAAGGGTTAATCCAAGATGTAAAACCGCACGATGATTATCTTATAATTTCCGATCTTCCTAAGTGGCTAAACTTGGATAAAGAATATTTTATGAATTTTACCGCGAGACGAGCCAAACTCAACATTAGTATCCGGATGTTGCTGGTTGACTGTCCCGAGGCCAGAGAATTTAAAAAAGTTGGCCCTAACTATAATTTTAAAGCCAAATTATTGCCGGAAGGAATGCAACTGACAACAAATTTAGTAGTAATTCCGCGCCGTGTTGTCATTCACCAACTTACCCCGCCAATTATGGCTATTGTTATAGAAAATAAAAGCGTCATCCAGTTCCATCGCGAAACTTTTGAGATGCTTTGGAAAAGTTTGCCTGGATAACCAAACATTTATGTTCTACTTTTACATCCTAAAATGCAAAGACGGGACGCTGTATTCGGGAAGCACGAATGATTTAAAACTGCGGGAACAAAAACATAATTCGGGAAAAGGATCCAAATATGTTTTTACCCGCGGCGGCGGGAAGGTTGTTTATAGCGAGAAGTTTAGATCATGGGGCAAGACGTTAAGGCGGGAAGCGGAAGTTAAAAAATGGGCGAGAATAAAAAAATTAAATTTAATCAAAACAAAAAAACAAGCTCCGTGACGGACTTGTTTTTTTCTATAGGAGTGCTTATTCGTGCGAATAAGCACTTGGTAGTGATGGTTTATTCGCGACGTAGGCGAGACAAAGTAATTCCTTAAGGAATTACTTTGCGAGCCCAAGGAGTCTTAAGAAAGGTTCAATACCTCGTCCGCCTTAGGCGGACTGCGATAGCATTCTTTGCTCTTGCAGTAATACCTTGGAGCTCTACTCCGAGGAACCTTTATTTTTTGTATAGTTTACGATTTATCGGCTTTCAGAATGCCTTTATGGCCCATAAATGGGCAAACTACGCCAGAAACATCCAAACTTACTCTGATACATACTGGTAAAATTTTCGCTTGGCAAATTCAATGCAAATTAGATAGAGTAAGGTAATTACCAGAGCGCTAAAAATCATGGCAACGGAGAGAGGGGCAAAGCCGAAGATGTTTTTTATCGGGCCCAGGGCCAACAAAAGAGCAATTGCCAAAAAACTGAACACGGAAATAATTAAAGACTTGGCGGGCTTGCTTTTAAAAAACGGCGTCCGCTTGGTGCGGATGACAAATACCACCAAAATTTGCGTGGCAAAAGAAGTAACAAACCAGCCGGTTTGGAAGGAGTGGTTGGTGTAATGAAACACAAAAGTTAAAACAAAAAACGTCAGGAAATCAAAAACCGAACTTAAAATACCGAACACAATCATAAAACGGCGGAGAAAATGAATTTTCATTTGCCGCGGCTTGGCAACAGCGTCTTGATCAACGTTATCCAGTGGAATTACAAACTGTGAACCGTCATAAAGCAGGTTATTTAACAAAATCTGGGCGGGCAACATGGGTAAAAACGGGAAAAACATAGAAGCCGCGGCCATGGAAAACATATTGCCAAAATTGGAGCTAAGCCCCATCATTAAATACTTTAAAGTATTGGCAAAAGTTTTGCGTCCTTGGATGACGCCGTCCACCAGCTCCTTTAAGTTCTTGCGGAGCAAAATTATGTCGGCAGATTCCTTAGCCACGTCCACCGCGTTATTCACCGATATCCCGACATCAGCCGCTTTTAAAGACGGCGCGTCGTTTATACCGTCACCCATAAACCCGACCACGTGCTTGTTTTTTTGCAAAGCCAAAATTATGCGCTTTTTTTGCTCCGGCGCGACGCGGGCGAAGATTGTGGTTTTTTCCGCGTCGATTGCCAGCTGCCTGTCTGTCAACTTTTCTATTTCCGCTCCCGTTAAAACACCTAAAACGGGCAAATTAATTTCCTGGGCGATTTTTTGGGTAATAATTTCGTTATCGCCGGTAATAATTTTTATGGCAATGCCATAATTTTCCAATGTCCTTAAGGTTTCAGTTACGCTTTTTTTGGGCGGATCCAAAAAAGCAATAAAACCTAAAATAATTAAATCTTTTTCGTCTTCTTTATTGTACGATTTTTTCTCCGGCAAAGATTTGCGCGCCACGGCCAAAACCCTAAACCCGTCTTGGCTCAATTTTTGATATTCACTCTCTAGTTTTCCCCGCAATTTCGCCGTCAAATCGACGCCAATTTCAAACATTTCTTCCGGCGCGCCTTTGGAAATCAACTCGTGACCGTTATTAGTCTTCACGATTATGGAGTCGCGTTTGCGCCGGTAATCAAAAGGGATTTCATCAATCTTTTGGTAACCGCCGATGTCAAATTTTTTAAAATCTTTAACCGCCCGATCCAGCGGATTTTTAAAACCACTGCGAAAACTGCTGGAAATGTAAGCGTATTTAAAGATATTTTCATCCGCGTTGCCTTCCGCGTCCACATATTTAACCAGCGCGATTTTATCTTCCGTCAACGTGCCGGTTTTATCGGTACACAAAACATCCATGGCGCCGAAATTTTGGATAGCTGAAAGTTTTTTTACAATCACCCCGTGCTTGGACATGGCCAAAGAGCCTTTGGAAAGATTTAGGGTGATAATCATGGGCAAAAGTTCCGGCGTCAGTCCCACGGCCAATGCCGCGGCAAATAAAAACGATTCCAAAATAAAGCCGCTGCCTTTAAGTACCGCATTAACCAAAAAAATAAAGATAACCAACACAAAAGTTATCTTCATTATCAAATAGCTGAAGTCTTTTATACTGCGGTCAAAATCCGTTGGCCTTTCGGACGCTTCCAAGCTTTCCGCGATTTTACTGAACTTGGTTTTTTTGCCGGTAGCTTCCACCAGCATCCGACCCGTGCCGGTAACCGCGTTGGTGCCCAAATAAACCGGCTGGCCGGCCTGTTTTTCCGCGGGGAACGATTCACCTGTTAACGACGACTCGTTTAAAAATAAATCTTTTTCAAAAATAATTTTACCGTCCGCCGGAATAAGGTCGCCGGCTTCCAGTTCCACCACATCACCCGGTACAATCATTCGCAAAGGCAGGGGAGTAACCTTGCCGTCGCGCAAGACCTCGGCCGTAACCATAACTTTTTCCTTTAACTCCTCCGCGGCTTTTTCAGACTTGTAGGTATTAAAAAAATCTAAGATGACGGACAACAAAACAATGCTGATAATAATCAGCGCACTGACCGGATCCCCGGTCACGGCCGATATCGTGGCGGCAAAAACCAAAATCAAAACCAAAGGATTTCTAAACCTCAACAAAAAAGCCAAAATCCCCGAAAGCCTCTTGCTTTCCGCAATTTCGTTATACCCATACTGCCTAAGCCTAGCCGCCGCTTCGGCTGACGATAGCCCTAAATTGTTGTTTGTTTCAACCATGTGTTTCTTCCCCCCTCTTTTTTAAAGAGGGGGCTAGGGGGAGTTAATCTCCTTGATTTATCTTTCTTTATTTTAGCACAAAAGTGTGTGTTCTTTTTGTAGCGTGCCGATTTATCGGCGTCTATGCCAGTTTCGACCCATTTGGCACATTTCTTTCCGGCATGGCTAAAACAACTTCACCGCTTGGCAAATAAAACCCGCAAGTTAAAACTTCGCTGAAAAAATTCGCAATTTGTTTTAAAGGAAAATTACATACACACAACACCTGCTTTCCGATCAAATCCTCTTTTTTATACAAATGAGTAACTTGGGCGCTGGATTTTTTGATTCCAATTTCCGAGCCTAAATCTATTTCCAGTTTATAAGCCGGCTTTTTGGCTTCGGGAAAATCATCTATTGATATAATTGCCCCAACCCTTAACTCAACTTTCTCAAACTCCTGCCAAGTAATTTGTTGCATATTATTTATATATTAATTCTGTCAAAAATTAGGCGCGATCTGATAAGTGCAACAGATCGCGCCCGAGTGCTAAAGTCCCCAGTTCTTTGACCGCTGGGCAATTTCCATACAGCCCTTGCTGTTGACGTAAGCCATCCACTGGAGTCGCCGTTCGGTCAATTCCGTCGGAGTCAGTCCGCCAACCGGGAAAGCGGAACGTTCGTGGCTGGTGCGGAGGTCAAGGTGTGGGAAGATGGATTTCAGATACCTGTACAATTCGGTTCCGGGAATGGCCGTAACGATAAACAACATCACATAAGCCAATCCGGCCAATTTTAACCGATATGCGAGAGCTACTGTTGTCTCCATGTCTTCCAACGACTCCTCATGTCCGCCGTCGGTTTTGAATCCGAGCATAAAGCCGCCAACCGCCTGGATGCCTTTGTACGCGGCATAGCGGACAATCTCTTCCGCCAAATCCACTTCGGTGTTGATGTGCGGCTTGTGGCTTTTTTTCAGGGATTGTTTGTTAGCGGACTCGATAGCCAAGTAAAAACGGTAACAACCCGTCTCGACCAGCTTATCGAGGATTTGCTTATAGGTCAGACCGGGAACGCCTGGGTTCATGAATTTGAACATAGACAGTCCGCCTTCTTCAAACCAGGCCATATCGTATTCCTTGAGAATTTCGGCCACTGCCAGGGCAAGCGGGATATCATCAAAGAACATATCGTCCTCAATGATAATTTGGGTAACTCCCGCGGCCTTGAGCCGGACAACTTCTTGTCTGAATCTTACCAGACCATAACCGCGGACCCTTCCTGCCAGTTTCCAAATAAGACAAAACGTGCAAGAGAAACCGCAACCCACCCTGAAAATCATGGTGGCAAACCGACCTTCTTTAGGAAAGCGGCTACCACCGGTGTGCTCCGGCGTGTTATACATCGGGTGGAGAGGAATTTCCAGTTTGCGCTCGGCGAGCCCGTCAAAGTTCGGCAGAAAAGGACGGTCAAGGTTTTCAACAATCCGCCCTGCCTCATTTTTGAAACTGACACCGAGTTCGTCCGTAAGGTTCCGCCAAGATTTCCCCTGCTCGACAGACAAACACAAAGCGGGAAAAGTTACCAGCCCTTCTTTCCGGACCACCATGTCAACATTCTGACTTTTTAGAACCTCATTGACATCGCCGGTCGCGTGGCCGCCTCCCTCAATGATGATTGCTTTAGGGTAAACCTGCCTGACAATCTGCGCCACAGCTTCAACATTACCGTGCTGGTTGCTGAACAAGCTGGTTATGCCCGCCACGACCGGATTGAATCGGGCAAGTACGTTTCTTAACTGGTCATCCGTAAGCCCATACCGCACTGTTCCGTCCGGTTGCGGCGTAAGTTGCTCATAAGCAGCCATACAGGCATCGATGAATATTACGTTAAACCCTTGGGCTACAAGCTCGCTGGCAATGAGTTCCAACCCAATAGGGCAGCCAGCACGTTTGGTCTCGTAGCGAGGCCAAAAGCTGTAGAACGGAACAAGCAGCAGCACCGTAAGTCGATTGCTGTCTTGCCAGAAGGCTACCCCTTCGCTAAAGGACTCTATCCGCATTGTTTTCCCCCTATTGAATTTTTGCCCATTATCCAAAAGGCATAATGGACACTAAACTTTGCCATAAAATATTAAAGATGTCAATAAAACTCGTCATATATTGACGAACGATTTTATATTTGCTATATTTCTATTAACAAACTGGCTAATTATTTGACGACAGATTTTTCGTCATTTATATGCAAATAAATCAATTGCTCCAAAAACTAGGTTTTTCTCAAAATGAATCCAAAATTTATTTGGCGGCTTTGGAATCGGGACAGGCGAGCGCGCAGGATATTGCCGCAAAGGCAGGTATTAAGCGAACCACCGGATATTCAGTGTTGTCTTATTTGGTAAACCGCGGGATTATCGCCAAAACGAAAGTAAAAGGAAAAACGCGCTTTTTAGCCGAACCGCCGGAACGACTGCTGACTTTGATCAGGGAGATTGAAACCGGCATCAAACAAGCTTTACCGGAACTTGATGCCATTTATAACAAAAAAGAAACCAAACCAAGAATCACCTTTTATGAAGGTGCGCATGCCGTGCAAAAAGTCTATGATGACACGCTGGCGGAAAAACCAGCCGAAATTTTGGAATACAACACCAACGCTTACTTTGAAGGCGGGGTTGATGTTGATCCCGATTACATCCGCAAACGCGTAGCCTTAAATATCCGCGCGCGCAGAATTTCGGGCAAAGGGAGCAAGTGGGATGAAAAGCACAAATACTTAGATAAAAAAGAATTATCACAGACCGCCATAGTCGCCAAAGACCAGTTTGACCCAAAAATTGAGGTTAACATTTACAATAACAAGGTCGCTTTCCTAAACTACGAGGAAGATATGTCCATAATTATCGAAAGCAAACCCATTGCCGATGCTATGAGGCAGGCTTATGAGTTGTCTTGGCTGGGGGCAAAGAGCGTGGAGATCCGCTGATCAGTCGCTGATTGGTACGCGGATATAACGCTGAAATAAAAGGACATTCCTTTTGGATATCGTAAGGAATGTCCTTTTATTATTAGGCTACTTAAAACCCTCTCCCTAACCCTCCCCCAGAGGGGGAGGGAATTACTGCACTGGGATTTACATACTATGTATCATTTCAATCTTGGCGCCGAGTTTTTGGAGACGGGAGACGAGATTTTCGTAACCGCGGTTGATGGAATAAACATTGCGAAGAATAGATGTGCCTTTGGCCGCCAGCATCGCTATCAATATAATCGCGGCCGGGCGCAAAGCAGGCGGGCAAATGACTTCGCCGGCCTTAAGTTCGGTCGGACCTTCTATATAAACGCGGTGGGCATCGGCCAAAATTAAATTAGCCCGCAATTTGTTTAATTCCATATAGTAAATCGCGCGATTTTCGTAAACCCAATCGTGGATAAGCGTGGTACCTTTGGCCTGGGTGGCAATGGGCACAAAAAACGGCAAATTATCTATATTTATTCCGGCAGATGACGTAAGCGGGTGAATTTTTTCTTCCAGGGCGATTAATTTGGAAGGGAAAGTTTTAATGTCTACCAAATTGGTAATGCTGTTGTGGCTTTTATATCGTTTGACAATCTGATATTTAAAACCCATCTTCTCCAGCTTCAAAAGTTCCAGCTCCAAAAAATCTATGGGACATCTTTCTATGGTAATAGATGAGTTGGTAGTAGCGGCCAAAGACAAAAACAGCATTGCTTCTATGGGATCTTCGCTCAAGTAAAAAACCGCACGCTGATTAATGTGCGGCTTGCCGTGGACTTTTAAAGTTGATGTGCCAATACCTTCAATTTTTACGCCCAAGCTTTGCAAAAAATAACACAAATCCTGAACCATATAATTGGACGAAGCCAGTTTTATGGTAGTCACGCCGTTTAATTTTGCCGCGGCCATAAGCGCGTTCTCCGTAACCGTGTCGCCCATTTCATAAAGTACTACATCAGCAGGCGCGAGTTTGGCCGATGACACCGCGTAATGATCGTGAAAAGTTTTAATGTTAACCCCCAACTTTTCCAAAGCAAATAAATGCGGCCGAACCGTGCGCTCGCCAAGCTTGCATCCGCCGGCCAGAGGCAGGTTAAAAACGGGTAAAAGATGGACCAAAGGACCCAAAAGCATCAGTATGCTCCTGGTCTTGACCGCGGCCTGTTTATCTATTTTGTTTACGCTGATTCTTTTGCCCGTCAGGATTTCCACATCGTTTCCCTGCCACTTTACCGATACGCCGAGACTGACCAAAACCTCAATTATCCGATAAACTTCCTCAATTTTCGGTACGTTCTTTAAAATCGTTTTGCCTTGATTGAGCAACGACGCGCACAACAAAGCCACGGCCGCGTTTTTGGAAGTGTTAACCGAAACCTTGCCCGAAAGCTTTTTGCCCCCTTCTATTTTAAAATTTACCGACTTGTCCGCCAGGGTAATAATTTCCTGGTTTAGCACGCTGCTTATTTTGGCCAGCATTTCCGTGGTTAAATTCTGCTGGCCGCTTTCCATCCTGGCTACGGCCGACTGGCTGGTTTTTAGGGCTTTGGCAAACTCTGTTTGGTTAAAACCTTTTAATTCCCTGACTTCGGAGATAAACTGGCCGATGCGCTGTTGGTCTTTTGTCATAATATTAATTCTGGCGTAGGGTAGGGTCGCGACCCTACCTACAGGTTATGATGCGAGTAAAAACTACCGTATATGATATAAGTATTACTACTTTAGCAAATTTTTGGCCAACGGTCAACCAAATTTATCCACTTTATATCATATATGATAAAAATACACTCCGGCGTATTGCCAATAAGGAGTGTATTTTTATGATGGTATTGCAAAAAATGAGTAATTCCTATATTCAAAAATGCAGCATTTTTGAAAACCAGTTATCCAAAAAATGCGTATGCAGGTTGCCAAAATACAAAGAAAGAATAACCGCTAAATAAATAAGGTTCAAAATTACCACTTTCACCAAATCAAGCTTAATAATCCGGTATTCCGCGCCATGGGCCATGGCACCGCCGGAGGCCTGCGGTATTTGATAATCGCTTCTTTTGTGCTTCTTGGACATATTTTTTAGAGGCTGCCAAAAACGCTGATTACTGCAACGCCGTGTTAGACGCTGACAGCGTTTAGCTCAGCGTTTGGTTCCTCGGCGTCTAGCCCAGCTTCTATATTATCATTTTACCCATTTGAACGCAAGCGGCAAGTAGTGCTACAATAGTCTGGCAATGATATCGCAACTCCCCACAATTACTCTCGTTTTAGCCGCTTTGGCCCTTATTTTAAGCGGATATTGCGCGTGGCAAATAATTTCCGTCAATAAGCTTAAAAAAATATTTTTTGCCGGCTCTAAAGCTTTAAGCCTGGAAAGTATAATTTATTCCCTAAAACAGGAATTGCAAAATAGCCGGGAGCAGGAAGCGGCTTTGGAACAGGCCTTGACGGAATTAAAAACTCGGGTAACTTTTGCGGTACAAAAAGTTGGTCTTGTGCGCTTTAACCCTTTTAACGACGGCGGAGGCAATTTCAGTTTTTCTTTGGCTTTATTGGACGAACACAATACGGGAATAATTATTACCTCCATGTACGGGCGCGAACAAAACCGGATATACACCAAAAAGGTTGAAAAAGGCAAATGTGAAATTAAACTGACCGAGGAAGAAGAACAGGCAGTAGAGAAAGCAAATTCGGCACAGCCATCCGACGTGCCGCCCCGTCGAATGACTGGGGCGAAATCCTAAACTCGAAATCCTAAACAATATCTTCCGCCAAAGGCGGATCCGCCTCTGGCGGAAAATCTACTAAAATACTTAAACGGGAACATCCAAGATTTTGAATTTATGATTTAGATATTTGAATTTGTTTCGAATTTCGCCTGCCCGCCAATGCCACACTTTTATAATCTGATGGATATTATTTATTGGATTGGCTTTCAATATTTATCTAAACTTAAATAATAGGCGTAGGCGGGCGGGTATTTCGTGTTTCGAATTTAATCAAAATCCATACAAAAACACAGAACCCAACCATTAACTAAGCTGTGAAAGATCAGCAGAAAAAGATATTTATGGACAAAACATTGGACGAAAACCTAAACAGTCCGGCCGAAACCGTAGTCGGCCCCAGCGTGAAAATCCAGGGAGATTTAAACAGTGAAGGAAACATAAAAATAGAAGGCCAGGTAAGCGGCAAAGTTAAAACCAGCCAGAGCGTGTTTGTTATTCCCGGCGCGAAAATTACCGCCGATATTTTGGCCGGAAACGCCGTTATTGGCGGCGAAATTTCCGGTAATATTAAAATTTCCGGACACTTAATTTTACAAAGCACGGCAAAAATTTTGGGTGATGTTGCCTGCACGGTTTTGAGGGTGGAAGACGGCGCCCAATTTTCCGGCAAGTGCGTAATGGGCGGCAACGGCATAAGCGGCGGCAACGGCAAAAAATCCTCCTTGGAAAAATCCGAACCCCTGATAGAACCGGAAGAATAAAACTTAGCGTTTAGCATTTAGCGAGTAGCATTTAGCCAGCCACTGTTTTGCTAAATGCTAACTGCTAATTGCTAAACGCTTTCTTTATGCATTACTATATCCTTGACCAGCACAACTTGCCTATGGAAAAATTTGAAAAGCTCCAGACCGAGCTTTCCGGCCTTTTGACTGAATTCAAAATTTCCGGCGAGGCCGCGCGGGTTACCCCTTTCCGCAGCGTCCAGGATTTAGTGGACACCGCCAGCCAACGCGGCGCCAATACTTTGGTGGCCTGCGGCAACGACAACACCTTTAATTTAATGTTGGCCGCGCTTAAAGGCCGCGATTTTACCCTGGGCTTTATCCCGTTTGACGAAAATTCAAACCTGGCAAAAATTTTAGGAATTGAAAATGTTTTTTTGGGCGTAAAAACTATTGCCGCCAGGAGAATAGAAAAAATTGATTTGGCAAAAATTTCCGGCAATTATTTTATAAGCTTTTTGGAATTCGGCGTTATGTCCCACAACATAAAAAGCGCTTCGTTGTGGCAAAGTCTGAAACTTCTTTCTTCGGAAGCCAAAGGCTTTACCATTCGGGTGGACGATTCCTACAACGTAACCATAAACGGGCTTGGGGGGCTGGTGGCCAACATCCGCTCCACTTCCTGCCAGAGCGAAAAAATCGCCAACCCCACCGACGGCAATCTGGATTTGCTTATTATGGAACGCCTAAGCAAAATGCAAATTTTAAAATACCGCAACATTATTTCCGAAGGCTGTTTGGAAAAAGTCCCAAACACCACTGTCATAAAATGCAAAAAAATCCAGTTCCTGGAACCCCGCGGCACTAACTTAACCATGCTCGGCCGTGTTGTTGCCAAATTCCCATCCATCGTAGAAATAATCCCGCAAAGATTAAAAATGATTGTGGGAAAGAATAGGACATTTTAAGTGGCCATCCCGAAATTTTTTGTGCTGATGATTATCACGGGTCGCAAAAAATATCCGGGATCCGGAACCGGATAGCAACCATATTGTAATGCGGGATAGTGGCCTGCTTTTTTTACAGGCTTGACAAAGTAGCGGCATGCATATACAATAAAAATATGCGAAACATTATATTACCTGAACCGCTAGTATTTGAATGGGATAGCGGCAATCTAAATAAAAATTTAATTAAACATACTATTTCCAAAGACGAAGCCGAGCAAACTTTCGTAAATGAGAATTTAATCTGGAATGACGAAAGGCACAGCAATGAAGAGGTAAGATATAATTTGGTAGGGCTGACTGATGCGGACAAAATTCTTTTTATAAGTTTCACAGTAAGAAAGTCTAAAGTAAGAATAATCTCCGCCCGACCGGCGGATAAAAAAGAAAGGAAGATTTATGAAGAAGAAATTTAAACAAATTCCCAAATTTAAAACCGAAGACGAAGAAAGAGAATTTTGGGACACTCATAGTTCAGTGGATTATATAGATTGGTCCAAAGCCAAGCGAGGCATATTTCCAAATTTAAAGCTTACCAGCAAACCGATTTCCCTCCGTTTGCCCGTTAGTGTCATCAACCAGGTAAAAATTAAAGCAAACAAGATGGATGTCTCTTACCAAGGCCTAATGAAGCAATACATTGCCGAAGGCGCGTGGAAAAAATACAAAGTTTAACACTAATTTTTCGTTCCAGCGGAAAATTTAAACCAGCCCGAATATTTTTAAAAAACATTTGAGCGAATGTTAGAATTGATGGATTTAACCATCGGTGATCCGCGCTGGCGCGACCCCAGACTGAGAGAACTTTGCCGCTTAAGGGAAAACGCTTGCGAAGAACTGGAAAATCCCAAAAATCCGGAAGGATTAAAAAAATATTTCTTGCAATTCGCCATTTTGGCAAGACGTTAAACCTACGCGGCCGCGTCGTGGCCAAATTTCCATCTAGCATAGAAATAATCCCGCAAAGATTAAAAATGATTGTGGAAAAAAATAGGACATTTTAATTACCTCTTGACATTGTGGTAACCAGTATATACAATATAATTATGAATCTAATAGCTTTGCCCGATCCGTTGGCATTCGAATGGGATAGGGGCAATCAAACAAAAAATTTTACCAAACATGGTATTACTATCCGCCAAGCGGAAGCGGTAATCCTCCATCCCGATCATATAACTTTTGACGATCCTGCCCATTCCGCGTATAAAAAACGTTATGTAGCGATTGGCGTAAGCATAAATTTTGAAATTTTAACCGTTGTTTTTACAATCCGCAAAAATATCATAAGAATTATATCCGCTCGCTCATCGAGCAAGAAGGAAAAGAGCTTATATGAAAAAACCTCTTAAATTGCCAAAATTTAAAAATGAAGACGAAGAAAGAGAATTCTGGGCTAAAATAGACTTAGGCGATTATTTAGAGCCCAAGGATTTTAAACATATAATCTTCCCCAATCTCAAACCAACTACCCAATCTATTTCCATTCGAATTCCGCTTTACATTGTGGATCAAGTCAAATCCAAGGCCAACCGCCTTAATATTCCCTACCAGAGCCTAATGAAGCAATATATTGCCAAAGGTGCTTGGGAAAAATAATTTTCTCCTCATATACAACCTACCAACATCAGAATAAAAATCGACTCAAAAACCAAAACGCAAGCATTAAAACTTGCGGAGAATTTAAATACCATAATTAACGATTTTCTAAATAATTTAGTCAACACTCCCAAAAACCAGTTTAGCAATGAATACTGGCAAGCAATCTTTAAACAAGCTAAAGCTTTGTACTGATTTTCGTTTAAACAAAAATAATCCGCCTTCGCTAAAGCTTCGGCGGATGACCCTCTATAAATAATATAAATGTGGGTCAAAACAAAACCGGCCAGTCGTTCGCGCACCTCCCAAGCGCCTGAACAACTGCCGGTTTTTTGCTAACCGATGATATTTAATAATGCAGGACTTAGCTTGATTTTATTAAGATTTGCGGGTATAATCAATTAGTTATTAAACGCTGAAGTGACGCTGAACTACTGCAGCCGCTGACCCATTCGACAAGCTCAGGGTCACCTTGAGCGAAGCCGAAAGGTGATAAAACGCTGAGCGCAAAATCATCAACTCAGCGACATATCAGCGTACTAATCAGCGACAGTTCAGCGGCCAATATATGAACCTTTCTAGCTTATCATCACAACTAAATATGTCCATCCAAGACGTCCGTCTCAAAGCCAAGGAGAAGGGTTATTTTATTTCGCCCAAGGCAAATAAAGTTGATAATTACGTGGCCAGAAAATTGCTGGAAGCTTTTGGCCAGCCCGTAAAAACCGCGAGTACCGGCCCCGTGGAAATCAAAAAAGTTAAACTGCCTTCGTTCATCAAGGTCCGCGACTTTGCTTTACTCCTTAAATTGCCCGTAACCAAAGTCATTACGGTTTTAATCAATAACGGCGTTATGGCCTCCATTAACGAGGAAGTGGATTTTGATACCGCCAGCATTGTGGCGCAGGACTTGGGCTTTGAAGTGGAAACAGAAGCCGACCAAACCGTGGCTGAATACGGCTTAGGATTTTTAAACGAGGTTTTAAAAGCCGAAAAAGAAGAAAATTTAAAACCGCGCCCGCCTATTGTCGCAATTATGGGGCACGTGGACCACGGAAAAACCACGCTCTTAGATACCATTAGAAAAACCAAAGTGGCCGAAGGCGAAAGCGGCGGCATTACACAACACATTGGCGCCTACAAAGTCAAAAAAAATGACAAATGGATAACGTTTTTGGACACCCCGGGCCACGAAGCCTTTAGTGAAATGCGTTCGCGCGGTGCCAACGTCACCGACATTATCGTTTTGGTCGTGGCCGCGGACGACGGCGTGCGTCCGCAGACTTTGGAAGTCATCAACCGCGCCAAATTTACCAACACGCCCATGATTGTGGCCATAAACAAAATAGATAAACCCGAGGCCAATGTCATAAAAGTCGAGCAGGAACTGGCCGGCCAAGGAGTGCTTACCGAAGAGTGGGGCGGCAAAGTAATTGCCTGCGAAATTTCCGCCAAACAAAACAAAGGCATAGATACGTTATTGGAAATGATTTTGCTTACCGCGGAAATGGAAAATTTGCGCGCCAACCCGCACGGCAAAACCGTGGGTACAATTATAGAAAGCAAAATCAGCCAAGGGAAAGGCGCCACGGCCACGGTTATTGTGCAAAACGGCACGCTCAAAGTCGGCGACATTATAGCCGCCGGCGCCGCTTTTGGCAGAATAAGGAGCCTGGAAGACGAAACCGGCAAAAAACTTAAAGAAGCCACTCCATCCACGGCCGCGCAAATTTCAGGCCTGTCCGAAGTGCCGCAAGCGGGCGACATTTTACAAACCACCGAAACTTTGGACCAAGCCAAAGCCATTGCCATTTTGGTCCAGCGCAAAAATCACAGCCACAAGCTTTCCAGCAAGCAGGCTATAGTTGGGGATTTGGAAAATAAAACTTTAAACCTTATTTTAAAAACAGACGTGGCCGGCTCGCTGGAAGCTATTAAGCAAAGCATAGCCAAACTAAAAAACGACGAAGTTAAAATCAACATTCTCCACGAAGGCGTCGGCGAAATTAACGAGTCCGATGTCTTATTGGCCGGCAGCTCCAAAGCCGTAATTATCGGTTTCCGCACCAAAGTAAACCCCAAAGCCGTAAATTTGGCCAAACAAAAAAAAGTTATTGTGGACAGCTACGACGTAATTTATGAACTTTTGGAAGATGTTACTTCGGCGGTTATAAAAATGTTCACGCCGGAGCTGGAAAAGTTTGTTTTGGGCAAAGCCAAAGTCCTGGCAATTTTCATGACGGAAAAAAGCCAAATGATAATCGGTGGCCGCGTGGAAGAAGGCGTTTTAAAAAAGACCGGCCATATTAACCTGTGGCGGGGAGATACAGAACTCGGCCGCGGAGAAATTACCGAACTCCAGCAAAGCAAGGTTATGGCCAAATCCATAAGCGCGGGCGAAGAATTCGGCATGAAAATAAAAACCCCGGTAAAAATTTTAGCCGGCGATGTTTTGGAAATTTTTGACGAGAAAATAAAACAGAAAACTTTGTAACTTCTACCAAATACAAAAAGAACGAAATACGAAACAGGCAATAGCTAAGTGTAGCGTGCAGTTTCCCCTCCCTTGCTTGTCCGCCGTAGCTTTAGCGAAGGAGGAACGGGAGGGGTTAGGAGAGGGTGATGTAGCGTGCCGACTTGTGCCGTTCTACGGTATTTATCGGCGATCGATAATACTCCGCGATGTAGTTAGCCGATTTATCAGCTGTCCAGTTAATTTGCTTTACTCCTTTTGCGTTTAAATAAAGACCTTATGCAAATTACCAAAATCGGCCATTGCTGCATGACTATAGAAGACCAAGGGATTAAAATTTTAACTGACCCCGGCGTTTGGAGCGACTTGTCCTTGGCAGACTTAAATAATATCGACGCGGTTCTAATTACCCACGAACACTCCGACCACTACGATCCCGAGGCAATAAAAAATATCGTGAGTAAAAATCCAAAAATTAAATTTATTTCCAATACCGCTGTCAGTAAACTTTTAAAGCAGTTGGGCATCAACTGTGAAATTTTAGAGCACGGACAAAATTATCAGCTTGACGGTATTAAAATTGAAGGATTTGGAGAGAAGCATGCTGAAATTTACAATGACTTCGGCCAAGTTCAAAACACCGGATTTTTTGTAAACGAAAAACTTTTTTACCCCGGCGATGCCTTTACCAACCCCGGTAAAAAAATTAATACTTTAGCCCTACCGGTCTGCGGTCCGTGGTCGCATGTTAAAGAATCTATCAATTATGCTTTAGCTCTAAAACCAAACCAGGCCTTCCCTGTCCACGACGGAATGTTAAAATTTTCAGGCCCCTTCCATATGGTGCCAAAGAAATTATTGGAAGAGAACAAAATAAATTTTATTATGCCGGAGCTTTATAGCCCATTTGAAATATAAACCAAGCGCTCTTGCCAAAAGAGCGTTTTTTGATTACAATGACTGGCTAACTTTATATTTAACCTCTCTGCCCTCGGATGCACTCGGGCATCTCCCCATAAATTGGGGAGAATAAAAATGATTTAAAATCTATGGAAGTAAAAAAAGACACCAATCGCATTGCTAAGGTTAATTCCTTAATCCAGCACGAACTGGGGCCGGTTTTGCATGAATATTTGGACTGGCAAAAAGGGCTGGTGACCATAACCAAAGTGGAAACCAGCAAAGATATGAAATATGCCAAAATTTGGATATCAATTTTTGCCAACGAAGCCCCGGAAACAAAAATTGAGGGTAAAAAATCCGGGACAGGGAGGGTTCTGTATGATTCTGATGAAAAAATATTAAACTTCCTTGCCAAAAATATTTACGACCTACAGGGCGAAGTCAACAAACATTTTGCCACCAAAATTATCCCGCGCATTAGCTTTCATTTGGACACAAGCCCGAGATACGCGCAGCATATTGAGGAAGTAATAAGGAAAGTACACGAAGAAAAATAAATTCGAAGCACGAAATTCGAAATTCGAAACAATACCTAAATTCAAATATTTAATATTTAAACTGGCGCATCCAAGGTTTTGATTTTTTGATTTAGATATTTGAATTTGTTTCGGATTTCGATATTCGGATTTCGAATTTAAAACTTTAAAATGCATCAAGCTTTTGAACAAGCAAAAAACTTAATAGACGCATCGCATAACATCCTCCTCACCATGCACGAGCGCATGGACGGCGACGATGGGGGAGCGCTTTTGGCGATGGGGCAACAATTGGAAAAAATGGGCAAGCGGGTAACCTACGCCGTTAAAAAAGGCGTGCCGCCCAATTTAAGCTTTTTACCCGGAGCGGAAAAAATCTTGGACGAAGCGCCAAGTTTAAATTACGACCTTTTAATAACTTTTGGCTGCTCTGACCTGTCCAGAACCGGATCAACAAAAATCGCTGAGTTATCAGTTATCAATTATCCACCTCGGCTCGCTTATCCGAATTACCGAGGCGAGACGGGTAAATTATCAATTATCAATTTTGACCACCATCCCGACAATGCCAACTTTGGCCATATAAACGTGGTGGACGCAAAAAAATCTTCGGTGGCGGAATTGGTTTACGACTTTTTTTTATTTAACAAATGGCCCATAACCAAAGACATCGCCACTTGTTTGCTGACGGGAATTATTACCGACACAGGCGGCTTTATGCACAGTAACACCCAAAGCTCCACGCTTACGGCCGCGGGAATGCTTTTACGCAAAGGCGCGCAGAGCCATAAAATTATCCGGCAGGCTTACAAAAATAAATCGCCGCAAATTTTAAAAGCCTGGGGCAGGGCAATGGAAAATTCCTATTACGACGAAAAAAATAAAATTATTTATTCGGTAATGACGGAAAAAGATTTAACGGAATTCGCAAGTTTGCCGCAGGCCGCCTTTGAAGGTTTTACCGAAACCCTAAACACCATGCCCGAAGCCAAGTTTGCCATGTTCCTGCGCCAGGACGGCGGCATAATAAAAGGCAGTTTGCGCTCGGACATTTTTAAAAATATAGACGTTTCCAAAATCGCCCAAATATTCGGCGGCGGCGGCCACAAACTGGCGGCCGGATTTTCCGTGGCAG
>Ga0182027_10006424_pt1 | contig 17582 bp, 13 predicted proteins | sample 712E1DmetaG_FD_121300 | JGI IMG/M metagenome (GOLD analysis project Ga0182027, IMG submission 121300) | Permafrost microbial communities from Stordalen Mire, Sweden - 712E1D metaG (Illumina Assembly) | ecosystem: Environmental > Terrestrial > Soil > Wetlands > Permafrost | place: Sweden... | reverse complement strand
CTTCGCCAGGCGGATTGCTCCGCCCCACGCTCGCTCGGCTACCTGTTGAACGGGCAATTGACAGGGCAAGCTCCTTTCAGCTTACAAGATCAGCCAGGCTTATCCTGGCGCTCCATACATTGCCTTTTATGTATGCGCCCTGCGAACACGGGCAACATCTCTGTCACCGCGTCCTGTCCGTGGCCTGTTCTGGCTTCCTAACGGTGGCACCCCGATGCATCGGGGTGTGCTCTACCTAGGAAGATTCAGCCTTGGACACAGGCAAGAGTGCCTGTGCTACCCTTGGCGTCTCACGGCCTGTTCACGAGCGCTTTTTCTACTGCTTCCGGGTTTCTATCAATCACCGTCAAGCAGGCGCGCACGGCGCTTTCTGGACGCCTGCGCCCTCGCTCCCATTCCTGGAGCGACCCTATTGACTTGCCACCGTGTGATTTACAAGTTACAATAAAAACGTGATCGAGATTCGCCGCTACGTCAGCCGCGGCGGAAAAGATGTCTTTGACGATTGGCTGTCGGAACTGGCGGACGCCCGCGCACAAGCGAAAATTGCGACGCGAATTAACCGGCTCGCCGCCGGGAACTTTGGTGACTGCATGCCGCTGCGACACGGTGTGTGCGAGCTGCGGATAGATTGGGGACCAGGGTACCGGGTCTATTACGCGATGGTGGGGAAGGTGTGCGTTTTGCTTCTCTGCGGCGGCGACAAACGAAAACAGTCATCCGACATTGACCGGGCGCTGGAGTACCTCAAGGATTATAAGGAAAGGACCGAAACCTCATGAAACGTAAAGCCAGCGTCTCCCACGACGAGGCCATCGTTCGGCGGCTCCGCAAGGACTCGGATTTTGCCGCAGAGTACCTCAAAGCGGCATTGGAAGATGAGGACGAACCCCGCGTTCTGCTGATTGCCTTGCGCCACCTCGCCCAAGCCCAGGGCATCGCCAAGGTTGCTAAGGCCGCCGGTATCGAGCGCGAGAGTCTTTACCGGGCATTGTCAGTCCACGGCAACCCTCGCCTGTCCACCTTGGTTGCCGTCACCAAGGCCATCGGGCTCAGACTCACCGTCGAAGCCGCTCCATAATTTGCGGGGGGCCTCCTATTGCCTTTTATGGATGCGCCCCACGAACACGGGCAACATCTCTGTCACCGCGTCCTATCCGTGGCCTGTTCTGGCTTCTTAACGGCCGCCGACATAAAATGTGATGTCAGCGCCGCCCCGACGTTGCTTAATGAAGTTCGCAAAATATAGTGACACCTCTGGGGTAGCGCCGGCATCTTGCCGGCATCGTAGAATGCCGCCTGGACGGCGGCGCTACGACGAAGGTTTGTCACCGTATTTTGCGAACATCAGTAGGTTCTTGTTTTGAGGAGGACGCTTACCGCGAAGCGTTGGGGCGTTCCTGCTGTCGAAGCTTGGCGACGAGTTCGGCGAAGGGGCCGGTTTGCGCGTGGTGGCGGAAATATTCGATCTGCTGCTCGGGGGTCTGGTCTTTGATTTCCTGGTAGATTTCGTTCTCCACCTTCCACTTAAAGGCCAAGCAGTCGAAAGATTTTTCAGTTGTCTCGCTCATCCAACCTTACCTCTCGGGGCGTAATGATGGCCAGCGAGCCATAACCCAGCGTCAGCCTGATTGTACTTCATTCTTGCCAAGCGCCGCGCCGTGCTACCACGCAGGCTCATGCCTGATACCCTTCGCAACTCACGACTTGTTCATGAGGGCTTTTTCCACCGCTTCCGGGTTTCTATGGGACGGCGCAGGAGCGCAAGCATTTCGAAATCTTCGGAGACGGCGCCTACATCCACTGGCCCGATCTGGACGAAGATCTGACCGTTGCGGGTCTCTTGGCGGGGCAGCGCTCGGGAGAGAGCCCTCAATCATTAAAGAAATGGCTGGACTCGCGAAAGACGAGAAGTAAGCGGATGGGATGACACCAGGACTTCCTCGGGCAAAACGTTTCACGAGCATGGCATCAAGCGATCACAGGGCTATGGTTGAGGGGGGCACGCGCGGTGACGCCGGGTTCAGCCCTCCCACGGGTTCAGGAGTAAAACCCCGGCGGGTTCGAAATCAGCCGTGTTCCGGGTCATGACGTGCAGACCGTGGCGTAGCGCCGTGGCCGCGATGAGTCCGTCAGTGGCATGCACCACCCGCCCTGCCTTTTGTGCGGCGGCTGTGAGTTCTCCCCAGAGGCGACTCGTTTCGAGGTCGACCGAGAGGAGGCGATCGCCATAGTCGCGTTCGAGAGTCTTCAGCCAGGTTTCAAGCGCACGCCTCTTCGAACTTTCCCTCAGCAGGGAGATCCCCTTGAGGATTTCACCGATAGATATAACGCTGACGAAAAGGTCCTCTTCGTTGCATGCATCCACGGCTTGGCGAACACGGGGGTGCACCTTTGAGTTACGCAGTTCTGACAGCACGCAGGTGTCCAGCAAGACTCTCACAGCTTCACGTTCCGCATGGGGGATTTGTCGCGACGAAGGTCGACTCCCCGCAAGCTTGGACCTTCGCCGAGGAGAAACTGCTTGAAGCTCATACGTTTGCCCGTCAGTTCCTGGTAATCGCGCCGGGCCACCACCACCACGGCGTCGCGGCGGCGCACAACCACTTGGGGTTCCCCCCTAAGGGCGCGGTTTACCAGTTCGCTAAAGCGATTCTTAGCATCTGCTAGACGCCATGACATCGAGGCTCTCCTTAATCTAGCCAATCTAGCTACATGCTCCCACAGCCAACGTAAAATTGCAAGCAGGGTGATACAGTCAATCCGGGCCGGCTGGCGCAGACCCCAGTTCTTTTGGGACTGCGATTTCTCGGGACTCCTCCCCAGAAACTGGACGCATTGCTTGTTTCTGTTGAACAAATTAGGCCGATCGTATCACAAGGCCTTTTTCCTACTTTTTGCGCCCGCGGAACGTCCTCGGCACTGTCCATTCTTGATCCCCGGAGGGGATCAATACAGTAGCCGGGGGCAACGCCCCCGGGAAACGCGTCCCCCAGAAGGTCCGATCCCGCAGGCGCGGGATCGAATCGGCGTGGCGTAACGCCGGTCTTGGGCCCCCGCTCGGGGTAATACGACCCCTTCAGGGTCGGGGCACGAACGCGGCGCATTCCGGGGGCGTTGCCCCCGGCTACTATCTTGTGCCCTTGCAGGGCACGAAAAACCTGCCATTTGGTCATGCTCTGGGGCTCCGCTTTTCTACATCGCAGATAGGCGTTTTCGGCTATCCCCGCTCGGGATCACGTGTGGAGTGTGGTCGGCGTCTCGTTCGTCTCCTTTGCGCCGGTGGCGGCTTTGGCAGTAGTATTGCCTTAGGGGAAAACTGGTGAGCAACCAAACCACATTCCAGCTCAGCCGGCGAGCGGCCATCAAGGTCTCCGCGCGACTTCAATGCATTTTGTCCCTTATCGGATTTACCTCCGTCATCGCCCAGATTGTCCTGATGCGCGAACTGATCGTGGTCTTTTATGGCAACGAAATTTCGCTCGGCATCATGCTAGCGGGCTGGCTGCTTTGGACTGCCATTGGTTCAAGCGTATCAGGTCAGGTTTCCGCGCTTTTGCGCGATTCCCGGAAATTCATGGCCTGTCTGGAGACCCTCATTGCTGCGGCTTTCCCGCTGACCATTCTAGCTGTACGCGCCAGCCGGCCTCTGTTTCAGTCAGTCCCAGGAGAGATGCTTGGCCCGGCTCCGATGTTCCTCACCTCCTTCGCCACGCTTAGCGTTTTCTGCCTGCTCTCGGGCGGTCTATTTGCGGCCGGCAGCAGGCTGTGCGGTGACGAAGCGCGAACCTCGACTGCGTCTGCGGCAAGTTCTGTTTACCTGCTGGAAGCTGCGGGTTCGGGCCTGGGAGGCATACTGGCAAGCCTCGTCTTGATCCGGTATTGCACCTCCTTCGAAATTGCCCTCTTCGTGGCGCTGCTCAACTTGCTGGCGGCGGCATGGGTCGGGGTGCGCACGCCTTCCTACCGCCGTGTCGTGCTGGCGCTGCTTCTCATGGCTGCGCTCCTGATCCCTCGATCCGCTCGCTGGCTCGAGGCCAAGTCGCTGGCGCTGGTGTGGCATGGCTTCAGTCTGGTGGAGTCACGGAATTCCGTTTATGGCAATCTGGCGTTGGTGGCGACGAGCGAAAGCCGCAGCCTTTTCGAGAACGGGTTGAGGGTTTTGACGGTGCCTGACGCTTCGGCCGCAGAAGAGTCCGTGCACTTCGCGCTTCTCGAACACGCCGCGCCTCGATCCGTGCTGCTCATCGGTGGTGGCATCAACGGCAGCCTGGCCCAAGCCCTCCAATACTCCAGCCTGGAGCGCCTCGAGTACGTCGAACTGGACCCGGCCATACTCGGCGTCGCAGAGCGCCACTTTGCGCAAGCTTGGACTCGCGTGCGCAGCGACCCGCGTGTACGCATCCACCCCATGGATGGGCGGTTGTTCCTCAAAACCAGCGACTCGAGGTTCGATGTCATCATCATTAACCTGCCAGACCCATTTACCGCGCAACTGAACCGCTTTTATACCCGGGAGTTTTTCACCGAGGCGGCGGAGAAGCTCAACCCCGGCGGAGTCCTGTCTTTCCAAGTGACAGCGTCGGAGAACTACATCAGCGGGGAACTGGCCAACCTCTTGAGATGTCTCGAAAAGACGCTGCGCTTAGTGTTCCCCCAAGTGGTCGCGATTCCGGGGGAAACGGTGCACTTTCTTGCTACGAACCAGCCCGGCTCGCTCACTCTCGATTCCGCAGAACTCATGACCCGGCTTCGCGAGCGCCGTATCCGCACCCAGTACGTGCGCGAGTATTACATCCCCTTCCGCATGTCGCCGGACCGCATGCTCGATCTCCAACTGCAAATTGAGCCGCAGCCCGCCACGCCCATCAACCGGGATTTCACCCCCATCGCTTATTATTTTGATGTGGTCCTTTGGAGCTCGCGATTTCACTCCAACTGGGGCGAGTTACTGGAATTCCTGGCGCGCCTTAAATTCGGTGCGGTAGCAGGCGCCTTGGCCCTCGGCATGTTGGGTCTAGCGCTGGTTGGGGCGCTGTATGAGCGCATCAGAGCTGCACGGCATCGAAGTAGCGGCGATCCCGCAGACGCGGGATCGCCGCTACACCGCCGCAACGCCACGCTGGGCCTTTGTGTTGCCGCCATGGGATTCACGCTGCTGGGTCTTGAAGTGCTGCTTTTGCTCGGGTTCCAGGCCCTTTACGGATACGTTTACCAACAACTGTCTATCCTGGTGGCCGTTTTCATGGTGGGGATGGCGGCAGGGGCGTGGCTGGCCTTGAGAAACACGAAGCTGGGAAGTCCGTCCGGCCTCGACGTCGGCTGGCGCAGAGCGAAGCTCTGCGCTCCGCGATTTCTAATCCCGGGAGACCGCAGAGCTTCGCTCTGCGCCAGCCAGGGGTTTGAGTTTCTCAGACTCGCGATCCTGCAACTTCTGGCCGCGGTGGCCCCTCTTCTCTTCTACGCATTATTCGTTTTGCTCGAGCGCGTCAGAAGTCTGTCAGGGCTTCTCACCATCAGTCAGTTGGTCTTCCCGGTGCTGGCTCTGATCGCGGGCTTCGCGGGCGGATACCAGTTCCCGCTGGCCAGCCGCATTTACTTCGCGCCTTCTGACAATTGCAAGCGCAACCCTGGGATGCTTTATGCTCTTGACCTGCTCGGGGCGTGCCTGGGAGCAGTGGTGCTGAGCGCCTACCTACTCCCGGTCTATGGCTTCCTGCGAACCGCCATGCTCATGGCCTTGGTGAACTTGGCGCCGACGGCCCTGGCAGCCCTGGCGGCTTTTGAGGTGAAGCTTCGTCGAGCGTAGCGGCCTTGCCAGTGGCCGGCTCGCCGAAAACAAGCGCGGTAAACAAGAAGAGGTCGGTATCCTCGTCCTTCCAGGATTGCTCAGGAAGGCCCGCTTTCACGCACACCTGTTCAAGGAAAGTGTTCCTGTTCCATCCTTCTTCCGTAGGCACCTGAGGCAGCAGCACGCCTTCAATATCCCCCTTGCGGATGAGCAGTCCGTGCTGGCCCACATGGATCTGATCGATGTCCTCAACTTTGCGCAGCGGGGAAAGCACCGAAATCTCGTATTGCAGAATCCCCAACTCGCTCTCGCTCACCGGCCGGAAGCGCCGGTCTTGAAGTGCGGCGTAGGCGGCCACATCCCGGACCGTTTCGGCGAGCGGTTTTATAGGCGACATATAGCCAATGCAGCCGCGCAATTCTCCATGCTCCTTCAAGGTCACGAAAGCGCCGCGGGCGTTCCGGAGGGCTTCAGGTTCGTCCGCGGGCGGCGAGTAGAGCTTCTTTTCTCGAACCGCAGTTTCAACGGACTGGCGCGCGATCTTCAGAAGCTCCTGCTTCTCGGCGGGAGTGAGCGAGAATTCAGCGCTTTTGCGCCCGTGCTTTTTGTTTTCTTTTTCTGCCACCAGCGCCACCGCCCCGTAGCCCACCACTCGGCTCTTGTCGCCCGTGACGTCTCCTGAATTTGCGTACATGAGGATCTGCGCGTGATGGGCGCCCAGGCGCTCGGCGGCAATCATGGCAGCGACGATGGGCCCGCCTCCGCAGGGGCCTTTCCAGATGTCACGCTCGATGTTTTGTGAGAGGGTCAGGTAATCCCAATCTTCGATCGTCTTCAGAATCTGGTGGTCCATCCGCTCTGCCTCATCGTAGGGGTGATAATGGGAAAGGTCAGAGCTGACCAAAATAAGCGTGTTCGTGCCTTGCACTGCTTTAGCGAGAGCGATTCCCAGCGCGCGGCAAGCGCCGTAACTCGGGTCGCCCATGACGATGGGCACCATCTTGAACTGTCCCAGCACCCGCTGCAAGAATGGCAGTTGGTCCTCGAGGGCGTGTTCACCATACCGTGCACCCTGCACTTCCACTTCTCCGTGTCCACGGCCCGAGATCTTGATTGCCGAGCTCAATTTGACGAGCTTGGTGGCAAAGTCTTTGTCCACGGGGACGTCGCCGAAGGGCGTCTGATAAGCCTCTCCGTCATAAATGGAGGAGAAGGGAAACGATTCGTAATGCGAGGGAGCAATCACTACGACGCGGTCGTACTTCCTGTCTTTAAGCTGTATATACGAGTAAGCTGCCACGCCGCCGGAGAATTGGTAGCCCGCATGAGGACAAATCAGGGCCACCAGGTTACCTTCCAGTTTCTCAGGCGTCGCCAGCGCCAGAAATCCGTCGATCATTTTTCCCAGTTCGTTCGGGTCTGCGGGGTAGAAACCCCCTGCCACATAGGCAGGCCTGATCTTATGCTCCTCGCTCAAGCCGAGATTCTTAGGCTTGAACACAAACAATACGACGGGGACAAGCAGGGCAAATAGCAATAGAGTCAGTTGTACCTTCATGTCTGGACCTTTGGCGAGGACTCTCGGGCAGGCAACTCGCAAGTATACACCTGAACTGTCCTGTGGGATTGTCTTTCATCGAACTTGGAAGGTCATCACTGGTCCCGGGGAACGCCAAGCCCCAGGCGTTCTTCTCCACAGTAAACCACAAACCGCCGGTTGCGAAGGAATCCGACCAAGGTAAGCCCAAACTCGCGCGCCATCTGAACGGCCAGGCTCGAGGCGGCGGAGACCGAAGCCAAGAGCGGGATTCCCGCCATTAGTGATTTCTGGATGATTTCAAATCCCCCCCGGCCGCTCGCCAGCAGCGCGCAGTTGGAGAGAGGAAGGTGGCCCTGCAACAACGCCCACCCCACGAGTTTATCCACCGCGTTATGACGGCCCACATCTTCCCTCAAGGCGAGCAACTTCCCGGAAGGGTCGAACAAAGCGGCCGCGTGCAGCCCTCCAGTTTGCCCAAAAACCGTTTGGGCGGGCCGCAGGGTTTCCGGAAGGCTGCAAAGGACCTGAGGATCGAGTCGGAAATCAGGATTTGGCCGCGTGATTCCGGGGGCGTAGAGGGCTTCGAGTGACGTCTTACCGCACAGTCCGCAACTCGATGTGGAGAGAAAATTCCGCTTCGTCTCTTGAGTCCGAGGGATGGCCCCTGCCTTCAGTTCCACGCGAACGGCATGGTGCTCGGCCTCAGAATCGTCTGCCCAGTCAAGGCTCACGATCTCCTCACGCGACCTGACCATCCCCTCCGTAAACAGGAACCCCGCCGTCAATTCAAAGTCATCACCCGGGGTTCGCATAGTCACTGTGAGTGCTTGGTCTGCAACCTGGATGAGCAGGGGCTCTTCCCCTGCCAGAGAATCATTTAACCTGCGGACCTTTCCATCATTCCACTCGGACACGAGGGAAGATTGCGCAGATCGCCGGTTTGACTCTGCTCCGTTCATTCCCTAAACCTCACCAAGTTTCCCAATTACCCCAATGGCATTTTCCCAAACCTGCGGACTTATTGCAAGCACGTTCGGGATATATGGCCGTCTGCCGATCCAACTCTGATATTTCCCCCAAGGTCAGTCAACCCGAATTCCTAAGTTGAGCGAGGTTGCTGGTTTGACCGAATGGAAAAACCCCTCACCCGTCCCGCTGTCCCGATGCACTTCATCGGGAAGCGGGACGGGTGAGGGGTTACTTGAGAGCACCCAGCAGCCCGCAGTGAGGCAATTGTCAAGCGCACTGTTCTATTCTCGCGCAGGTTTGGTCGAAGCGACTTCAGGCTGACGGGTAGGGGCGGACCAGCGCTCCCTTGTCCGCCACACCTGTTCATCAGAACGTTTTGTCCGGTTAGAGACGAAAATGTGTGGCGAGATACCTCAATTTAAGACAAACCGCAGTATAATCCCTAATGCCGAGGGCCGAACAGGACCTTCAGGTGTTCTCTTTTGCAGGCGTGCAATCCCATGCGAGCCCAACAACGTTACCGCGAAACTCACGGCGGCAAAAGGCAGAGTCTAATACAGCTCCAGGAATCGATCGCGGCTCAGGCGGTTCATCAACCCGGCGAAATCAGTCGAATCGCCAGGGAGGCGCAAGCTCCTGATGCGACTCTGCGCGGGGTGATCTCCTTCTACGCTGATTTCCAAAGCAAATCGGACCAGATGCGGGTTTGCCAGGGGACTTCCTGCAAGCTGGCAGGCGCAGCGGCCCTGGCCTCTTCGCTTCGGTCCCGCTTTGAGTGCCAGGATGTTTACTGTCTGGGCCATTGCGATCGTTCCCCCGCGGTGCTGAGTGAAGAGGGCGAGCTATTCACAGGAGAACAAGCGCTGGCACTGGCGAGCGGGGCCTCGGAGAAGACGGTTGCTCATGAACATCGAACCAGCCTGCGATGTTTGGCGCCTGAGCCTATCGTATTGCGTCACGTGCTCAAGGGGAATGCCAGCGACCTTGCCGCGGCGCGCAAGCAAGGTATTTACCAGACGCTGGCCCAGGCCCTGCGCGGAAGCCCTCAAGAAATTCTCGATGTCGTGGAGCATTCCGAGCAGCGGGGGCGCGGCGGCGCCGGCTTTCTAACCGGTGCGAAGTGGAGCAGTTGCGCCCGTGCGCCGGCCCAGCCCAAGTACGTGGTGGTGAATGGCGACGAGGGTGATCCCGGGTCATTCATAGACCGCGTGCTGATGGAAGACGACCCCCACTCCGTATTGGAGGGTCTGATTCTTTGCGCTTATGCCGTGGGCGCAAGCCAGGGAATCATCTTTATCCGTTCCGAGTATCCGCGGGCGATCGCGCGCATGCGCCAAGCCATTGTTGCCGCCTACGAGCAGGGAATCCTTGGCGCCTCCGTGCTGGGCAGCAAGTTTGCTTTCGAAGCCTCGATATGCACGGGCTTGGGAAGTTACGTGTGCGGGGAAGAAACCGCCATGCTCAATGCCATCGAAGGATGGCGCGGGGAAGTGCGCATTCGGCCTCCCTACCCGGCAATCGAAGGGCTGTATGGAAAGCCGACGGTGGTGAATAACGTCGAGACGCTGGTCAGCATTCCGTTCATTGTGGAGTGGGGCGCGGAAGTTTACGCAGCTTTGGGCACGGCGCGGAGTAAAGGCACAAAGGTGTTTTCCTTGAATCACGGTTTCGCCCGTCCCGGCTTGGTGGAAGTCGAGTTCGGGGCCACCTTGCTGGAGGTTATCGAGGAGGCGGGTGAGGGCGCGGGGGGCAAACGCCTCGAGGCGGCGATCCTCGGCGGGCCCATGGGGAGCGTGTTGTTGCCGCATGAATGGGGCGTGCCGGTATGTTACGTGCGCATGGCGGAAGAGGGCATTCAACTTGGACACGGAGGCCTGGTTGCCATCCCCGAGGGGACCGACTTTAGAGTCCTGCTGGAGCATTGGCTGGAGTTCATGATGGACGAGTCGTGCGGCAAGTGCGTGCCTTGCCGGCTCGGCTCCAAACGCGCTTGGCGTGTACTGCACGGGCAGGAGGGGACAGCTTGCCGGGCGCGCCTGGGCCGGTTGTTCGAGGCCATGGAGGCAGGGAGCCTCTGCGCTTTTGGACAGTCCATGCCTCGCCCCATGCGCAAATTGATGGAAAGATTCGGCGACTCGATTTTCAAATCCGGAGGCCGCCTTTGAACCGCGCTCAAGCCTGGATCAACGACCAGGCGATTGAAATCTGCGAGGGAGAAACCATTCTCCAGGCGGCCCGGCGGCTCGGTGTGGAGATCCCCACGCTTTGCTACACACCCGGGCTTGCCCCCGAGGGAGGATGCCGGCTCTGCCTGGTGGAGGTTAGTCGCGCCAGCCGGCCGGTGGGCGCGTGCCACACCCCCATCCAGCCCGGGATGCAGATTGCGACGCACACGGAGAAGCTCGAATCCCTGCGGCGCGAGATCCTGGCGCTTTACCTGGAAGCGGATGAGGATCGGGAGTTTCGAACTGATTCGCAGGAGAGCGAATTCACCAGGTTGCTGGCCCGCTACAGACTCCAAGCCAAACCTGTAGCGCGGGCGTCTCGCCCGCTGTGGCGGGAGCGTCTCGCTCCCGCGCACGGGCAGGATTCCCACGCTACAGCAGGCGAGACGCCCGCGCTACACGCTGGGCCCTCGCAATCCGGCGAGTGCATCGATCAAAGCCACACGTATTTACGTTTCGATCCTCGGCTCTGTATCAGTTGCCGTCGCTGCTTGAATACTTGCGAGCAGATTCAGGGGCAATTTGTTTACGGAATCGCCGGCCGCGGCCCCGCAACTCATCTCATCTTTGGTCCGGGCGAACGCTTTGACGCCAGCGCCTGTGTGGCCTGCGGCGCCTGCGTTGACCAGTGTCCAACCCACGCCCTCAGCGATCGCGATCGCTGGGAAGCAAAACCTGCGGAGCGAGTGACCCAGTCGGTTTGCGGCTACTGCGGGGTAGGCTGCCGCATCGAAATCGAGTCGGCAGGCGAGCGCGTCCTGCGCATTCGGGGCGTGCCTGACGCTGCCGTCAACAGGGGACACCTTTGTGTCAAGGGCCGCTACGCTCACAACTATCACCACTCAGACGACCGGCTGACCCGGCCATTGAAGCGGGTGGGCAGCGATTGGCTTCCCATTTCCTGGGACGAGGCGCTCTCCTTCGCCGCCCAGCGTTTATCAGGCATCCGCGACCGCTACGGGCCAAACGCTCTGGGCGGGTTGGCTTCTTCCCGCTCCACCAACGAAGCCTCCTACTTGCTGCAAAAGCTGTTTCGCACCGTAATCGGAACCAATAACGTGGACTGCTGTGCGCGCGTGTGCCACTCCTCCACGGCTTTGGCTTTGCAGAAGGTCACCGGCACCGGCGCCGCATCGGTCTCTTTTGCGGATATCGAATCGGCGCGTGGCATCGTGCTGGCGGGAGCGAATCCCACCGAAGCCCATCCGGTAATAGGGGCGCGCCTCAAACAAGCCGTGCTCAGAGGCGCACGGTTGATCGTGATCGACCCTCGGCGCGTGGAGTTGGCTGAATATGCTGACCATCATCTTCAGGTTCGGCCCGGCGCCAACGTGCCCTTGTTTAATGCCCTGGCGAAGGTGCTGGTGGAAGAAGGGTTGATTGATTCGGCCTACTTGGAAGAGCGCGTCGAAGGATTTCCTGAATTTCTCGAGTTTCTGCGGACGCTCTCACTCGAAGCCGCGGCAACGCAGGCGGGCGTGCCTTCCACAAAGATTTACGAAGCCGCGCGCTTGATGGGAAGCCTGCGGCCGGTTCTTTGCGTGACCGGACTGGGCCTCTCGGAGCTGACGCAGGGTACTGCTTCGGTCATGACCATGGCCAACCTCGCCATGCTGACAGGAAGCATCGGCCGCCCCGGCGCCGGCATGTTGCCCCTGCGCGGGCAGAATAATGTGCAGGGCAGCGCCGACATGGGAAGCATGCCGGGCCAAGTGACTGGATACCAGTCCCTGCGCGATCCGGCAGTGCGCCACCGGGTGCAACAGGTCTGGGGCAAGGTTCCACCTGAGGAGCCGGGCTTGACGATTCCGGAGATGATCGACGCCGCGGCGCGGGGCGACCTGCGCGGTCTCTGGATTCAGGGCGAAGACATTGCACATAGCGACCCCAATGAAGCGCATGTGATCAAGGCGCTCTCCCATCTGGATTTCCTGATGGTGCAGGAAATGTTCTTTTCCGAAACGGCGCGTTACGCACACTTGGTGTTGCCGGCCGCAGGAGCGCTGGAGCAAGAGGGAACCTTCACCAACGGCGAGCGCCGCATTCAGCGGGTGCGGCCGGCGGTGCGGCCTCCCGAAGGCGCCCGGCCGGATTGGAGCGTCATACGCGACGTGGGCGTCGCCATGGGCGCATCCTGGCATTACCTGGAACCGGCCGAGGTCATGGATGAAATCGCGCGTGTGGCGCCGCATTTGTTTGGCGGAGTGAGCTATACCCGCCTCGGCGCGGACGGGCTCCAATGGCCTTGCCCCGAGCCTGGCCACTCCGGGACAGCCAGAGTCCATACGGAAGGTTTCGTTCGCGGTAAAGGCCGCCTGGTTGCCATCGGCTACGTTGCCAGCCCCGAGCAGTGCTCGGAAGACTTTCCATTTGTTTTGGTGACTGGTCGTGTGCTGGATCATTACAACGTGGGCAGCATGACGCGACGCACGGCGCAGCGCGAACTGGTGGGAGAGGACCTCCTGGAGATACACCCCGATGACGCCGCGGCAAAAGGCCTTGCCGCCGGTGATCTCGTCGAGTTGGAAAGCCGGCGTAGCCGCGCGCGGGTGCGAGTCACCTTGTCGCAGCGCGTGACTCCCGGAACGCTGTTTCTTGCCTTCCACTATCCCGAAACACATACCAACCGCCTGACCAGCGCCTACACCGACCCGGAATCCAAGTGCCCGGAATACAAAATCACCGCCGTTCGGTTGCAGCCGATTCACTCCGTGCCTTTGTCCTGAGCGGCAAGCTCACACCTTGCACCTGGCACCAGTAGGCAGTAAGCAGAAGGCAGTCCGCGGCGGCCGGGAGTAAGAAGGCAATTCATAATTTACCAATCATAATTCAGCATTCACCATTTCCCTCTCCAACCGCTCTTCCGTCTCCTAACAGGCTGCGGAAAAACTCTTCGAAACTGTCATTCTGAGCGAAGCCCCGTACCGTACGGTACAGGGCGAAGCGAAGAATCTGGCCCTGTGCATTTTCAAGAAGATACGCAGAGCGAGATCCTTCGCTGCGCCCTGTACCGTACGGTACGGGGCTGCGCTCAGGATGACACCCGTGGATAGTTTTTCCGCAGCCTGCTAAGTCCTTCCGCCTCGGCGGACTGAATCCTGAAGCCAGTCCAATATAACTAGTCCACTAGCCTTTCCTTTCACTTCTCTGTGTTTCTGCGGTGAGAAGTTTGTATCATAATTTTCTCACAGCTTCTTTGTGATGTATGCGACCTCTTGGCAATTGGGTTAGAATGCACAGTTGCTCCGGGAACGGCACTGCGGACTGCTATGATCACTCGACGTCGATGAAGACGCCCTGAACCTCTACCGGATCAAAATCTGACCTGCGGCAAGCGCGCCCCCTCGACCCACTGTGCGGAGGTAATTCTAATGCTGACTCGAAGGAACCTCATTCAAGGCGCGGCGGTGGCCCTCGCCATGCCGCCGCTCAATCCGCTCCCCGCGCTCGCCGCGGAGGCGAAACGGGTCCGCATCACGGACGTTGAATCCTTCCAGGTGCGCGTACCCGGGGGGGACGAAAGCAATTCCCTCGCCGACTATAGCTACGGAGTCAGCCGCGTACATACGGATGCGGGCGTCACCGGGACCGCGTTTCTCCCCTGCCCGGAGGAAATCCTGCAAGGCTGGGTGAAGCCGACACTGGTGGGCGAAGACCTCTTCGCGATCGATCGTCACGTGGATCGACTTCAAGCCCAGCGCGGCGAATCGGGCGTGCAAATCTGGTCTGGAGTCGAGCATGCGATGTGGGACGCCGTGGGCAAGATCGCGAACCTCCCCGTGGCAAAGCTTTTGGGCGGCGCGCGCGATAAGCTGCGCGTCTATCGCACCACCGTGTTTCCCTATTCGGCGGCGAAAGCGGCGACGCACCCGCTGCTTGAAACGGACGAGTCCGAAATTTCCTACGACGAGCAGGCCAAGTTCGCCGTCCGCCTGAAAGTGAATGGCTTCACGGGCATGAAGATTCGCGCCTGGCGGCCGAGACCCATGGACGATGTCGAGGCGGTGAGGGTGATCCGCGAGGCCGTCGGTCCCGACTTCAAAATCATGTTGGACCGCACCGCCGTGCGGCCCGGCCGGGTCTGGGACTATCCCACCGCCCTCCAGGTCTGCCGTGGGCTCGAAAAGTACGATGCGTACTGGCTGGAAGAACCATTCGACGGCCATGACATCTACGGCCCCGCGCGCCTGGCCGCCGAAGTCGACATCCTGATCACAGGAGGGGAACTGGGCAAGAGCTTGTATGAGTTCCTGGAATTCCTCGTCAACCAAACCTACGATGTGGTGCAGCCCGATACTCGTATTTGCGGCGGCATCTGGACGGCGCGCAAGATTGCCTTGCTGGCGGAATCGTTCGGCGTGCCGTGCATCCAGCACGGGACGGCCTCCTTAGCGCTGGCGGGCTATATCCAAGCCGGCTGCGCGATGAACAATTGCGAGTGGCAGGAGATTATCGGCGGACCGAATCTGCCCCAGGAACAGTGGGCGCCCGCCCGCAAACTGGTGCGCACCCCGGATGTGTTCACCATTGAGAGAGGTTATATCCTGCTGCCTGATCTGCCGGGGCTTGGCCTCGACATCAACGAAGATGCCCTAAAGGAGTACCGCGTCCATGCATAACAGCTTTTCGCGTAGAACTTTCCTGGCCTTGCCTGTAGGATTGGCCGCAATCGACACACTCCGCGCGGCGGTGAAGCCCGTGCGTATCGCCGACATCGACCTTTTCACGGTGGACGTTCCCGTGACCCGGGCCGAAAACGCGGCTGGCGTGCAACATAGCCACGCGGTGGTGAAGCTGGTTACCGACGCCGGCGTCACCGGATATTCGTTTGCTGGTCCTTATCCGGGCCCGCCCCGCCCCGTTATTAAGCAAGCGTTGGTAGGCAAGGACCTGTTCAATGTCGTCGGCCTATTGCGCGAGGGTTTGTGGCGGTGGGGCGGCGTCGAACACGCGGTTTGGGACGCCATCGGCAAGATCGCCGGACAACCGGTGTTCAAGTTGCTCGGCGGCCGTGAAGACCGCGTCAACGCCTATCTCACCTGCGTCTGGCCCGGTCCAGCCGACCAGCAGCAGGTTCCCTTCAATGATCAGGTTGACATGGCTGTGCGCATCAAGCACGCCGGTTTCAAAGGCATGAAAATTCGCGTTTGGCGGCCGAATCCGATGGATGACGTCGAGGTGTGCCGTCTCATTAAGGAAGCCACCGGCCCCGACTTTCACCTGATGTTTGACCGCACTGCGGAGGCGCCGGTAGTCGAGTCCGGCCAGCTTGTATGGGACTTCGAGACCGGCCTAAAGGTCGCGCGCGCCTTGCAGAAGGAGGGCGCCTACTGGCTCGAAGAGCCCTTTGCGCGCCCGGATTACGAAACGCCCGCCAAGCTAGCCTCGATGGTGGACATCTTGATTACCGGCGGCGAGGGCTACGACTCGATCGATTCGTACCGCCAGTGTTTGCTTCACAGGACCTACGACATTCTGCAGCCGGACGGCAACCACGCTGGCGGGATCTTCCGCTGCCGGCAGGTCGGCATTCTGGGAGAGTCTTTCCACGTCCCGGTGATCCTGCATGGGACGATGAGCCTGATGCTGGCCGGATGGCTCCAGGCGACGCTCGCGATGGGCGCTCCGTGGCAGGAAATGGCTCTGATCACCCCGCCTCTGCTGCCCGAGGAGCAATGGGCTCCTGGGCTGAAACTTCTGAGGAGCAAACAGATGTTCACCATCGAGAACGGCCAATTGGTAGCGCAGCCCTATCCCGGCATCGGGCTCGACGTCGATGAAGACGCCCTGAACCGCTACCGGATCAGGACCTGACCTGAGCCTCGAGAACGCGTGCCTTAATCCGCACTTCTCACCACGCGTTTGGAAGGGCGGGACTGAAGAGTGAGTGTGAAAACTCAGCCCTCTCCCCCTTGGGGGAGAGGGTGGCCCGCGCCGGCGTTTGCACCAGCCGGCGCGGGACGGGTGAGGGGGTCCCGACCTGTCTCACCACACGAGGTTTTCACACAGGCTCTGAAGCCCCAGCCTTCCTGCAGCCCCCCCAAGTGCGTCCAAACGTGGTGAGAAATCCAGGCTATTCCTGTCACTGTGCCCGGCTCCGGCTCGGCGTTCGCTGATCGCAGACATGCCAAACGGCGCCATGTATGGGCCACCCGCGACCTACCGCCTACCAGGCACCCGACACCCGACACCTGTTCTTCCCCCCACCTACGACCTACCGCCTACCAGACACCCGACACCCGACACCTGGCACCTGTTCTTCCCCCCACCTACGACCTACCGCCTACCAGGCACCCGACACCCGACACCTGGCACCTGTTCTTCCCCCCACCTACCACCTACTAACTACCATTCCTTTCAACGACATTCCCGCTTTAGAGGGCTAAGCACCTGTGTTTTCATAGACATTCCCGCCTTGTCAGGACCTTTTCCCCAGCGCTCCTTTGTTTTCAATAACATTCGCGCGTCGTTCCGTCATTTTAGAAAGTTACAAGTCTTTTCTTGCCCTGTACGTGGCGACATCTTGTCGTAGACTGCGCTACCAGCCAAGAGTCCCGCCAACTCGAACCCCCCTCAAATTCAGTAGGCAGTAAGCAGTAGGCAGTCGGCAGTAAGCAGTAGGCAGTCGGCAGTAAGCAGAAGGCCGTCCGCAGTGGCCAGCAGTAAGGAGGCAATTCATAATTCACCCAAGAAGGAGTACAGCAATTAATAATTCACAATTCACCATTCATAATTCACAAATCACCAATCACCATTGACAATTCCCCCCTGCCGTCGCTCTTCCGTCCCCTGTCTCCCGAACCCCGATCCCCGAATCCCGAGTCCCGAGTCCAGCCCATCTCCGCATAGCACGATAGCCTAGTTATTTGTGAATGTCAAGGGACAGGTAGTCGTATTCTTCAATAGGTTGAAAAGCGGGTAGATTCTCTCTTACATTTCAAGAGTTTTTTCTTTCTAGAAGGGTGCGGGAAACCTCTTTCTTTTTGAAGGTCAGGAAGCGACGAGAGCATGGGTCACCTCCTGGGCAGGGGTAGACTTAAGCCGAAAGAGTTTGGAG
>Ga0182027_10006423_pt1 | contig 17584 bp, 19 predicted proteins | sample 712E1DmetaG_FD_121300 | JGI IMG/M metagenome (GOLD analysis project Ga0182027, IMG submission 121300) | Permafrost microbial communities from Stordalen Mire, Sweden - 712E1D metaG (Illumina Assembly) | ecosystem: Environmental > Terrestrial > Soil > Wetlands > Permafrost | place: Sweden... | reverse complement strand
TACGAGCCGATCCCCATACCGATCGCAAACAGGTAGAGAAGCGCCTCAACAAGCGGCGGGAAGAAATTGACCTGCCACGTGCGGGCGAATACCGTCATGTTCCGGTGCCATACTTTTATGGCGCGCCGGCTCACGGGAGGAATTGACAGGATATGCGGCATAATCACTCCCGGAGTTTCCTCCCGGTCAGTTTCAGGAACACATCCTCGAGCGTTGCCGGGCGTGTGATTACCTTCTCCGGACGGCAGCGGTCAAGCAGGATCCTTGCGACATCGCGGGAAGATTCCGTTGCAACTTGTATCATATCACCGGCCACCTCGTAGGGTATCTGCAGATCCTGGAGGCATGACACTACTTCCGCACTTTTCTCCACTTCGACTATCTCGCGTCCTGCATGTTCCCTTACGAGGTTCGCGGGTGTGCCCTCCACGAGGATCCTGCCATTGTCCATGATGACAAGCCGGTCGCAGAGCCTGGCCGCTTCGTCAAGATAGTGAGTGGTGAGCACGATGGTATTCCCCTGTGCCTGAAGAGCACGGAGTTTCTCCCAGATCAGGTGCCTGGCCTGCGGGTCAAGCCCGATGGTCGGCTCATCGAGAATGAGGATGTCAGGATTATTGACAAGGGCCCGTGCAAGGATCAGGCGGCGTTTCATGCCGCCGGATAATTTTTCTACGGTAATATCCCGTTTCTCTGTAAGCTGGACGAACTCCAGCAGTTCATCCGCTTTTTTTGCGGCAGCCGCTTCAGGAATATCGAAATACCGTGCGTACGTGAACAGATTACCGTAGCAGGTGAAGTCAGGGTCGAGATTGGTCTCCTGCGGGACAACACCGAGTCCCGCCTTGATTTTGGCCGGGGCCTCATCCGGGTCCATGCCGAGCACGATGAGGGTTCCCGAGGTTTTCGGCGAGACACAGGCGATCATCTTCATGGTCGTCGTCTTGCCGGCGCCGTTCGGTCCGAGAAATCCGAAGACCTCCCCCTTTTTCACGGAAAAAGCTATCCCATCGACCGCGATGGTATTGCCAAAGGTCTTTTTTAAGTCCTTTGCCTCGATGATGCCCGGTATTGCCTCACGCTCCCTTGCAAGTTGTTCGGTATATAACCATAAAAACCCTCACGCGGGGAAAGTGGAACGATACCGGAAAAAATGAATTCAGGGGGTCAGTTGCGGGGTTCGGGTTTGACGAGAACGATTCCCGCGATAAGGACTGCCAGCAGGGCGCCGGTTGCAAACATGGTCACCGGATCGGTGCCTTCCATGTTGTAGACGAGAACGTGTCGTACCATACCGGTCAGACCTGCGACAAGCAATGCCCGCACTTCAACATGTTTTGTCCTGAAATACACGGTAACGGTCTCGAACAGTACGATGATCGTGATCGTGAGGAGCAGGGCGTTGATGACGCTGGTGAGGTTGACCGGAACACTCGGGGGGACGATAAGCTGGTAGATCACAATGGCAGAGTCATAAAGAGAAAAGACTGCAATAATCGTGAGCATGATTGCGACGATGGTGTAGAGCACAAGGGGAACGAGAGAGAAAAAGTTCGTGAGGAGCTCGGTCACAGATGGTTTTTCCGGCATGGGACGACCTCATTTTGTATAACAACAGTGTAGCCGCGAAGGGATAAAAAGAATAGGGATGGCAGCCGCGTCTCGGATCTTCTCTGCAGAAAAAAGGGAATTAACGGGCTGAATTTCTTTTTTTCATGAGCCTTCCGACTGCATTCTCCGCAGCTTCCCTTACATCCGAGAAAGGATCCTGTGCGAGCGCACCCAGGGGTTCGATGGCCCGGGGATCGCCCAGTTTCCCCAGCACCCCGGCAGCCCCGATCCTCACCCGTTCATCGGCATCCTTCAGGCAGGATATGAGCGCACCGGTCGCCCGCCGGTCCCGTATCCTGCCGAGAGCGGCTATGACGGCGGCCCGTACCTCCGGTTCAGGGTCATTGAGTGCGGATATGAGTGCAGGAACGGCATCTCCATCGTTAAGACGCCCAAGGGCCTGTGCGCTTTCCCGCCGGACTTTCCAATGCGGGTCGGACAGGGATTGCGTCAGTGGCAGGATGGCAGAGGGATTACCGGATTTTCCCAGGGCAACCGCCGCGGCCACGCGTTTCTGGACCGTGGAACTGGGAAATGCTGTGATTTGGGGGGGATTCTCTTTCATCGACAGGTCAATGCCCGCATTCATGCCCGGATTCATATGCCGAGATGATGTTTTTTGCTGTTTCCGGGGACAAACGGTCGTGGACGATCTTCACGAGGGCCTCCACATCCTCCACCGGCATACATCCCATGCTCTCCTCCCCTTTCCGGATCATGTCGGTAATGTACGTGAGTTCCTCGTTGCTGAGCCGGTTGATCCGCTCTATGAAATCGTTGTTGTCCTCTGCAAAGTGATTGGATAACGGGGGAAGAATGGAATGGAACCTGTGGTCGGAGCCCGAACAGGTCAGGTCTTTGCATTCCGGTGCAAGTTTTTTAAGTATCGCAATATCCTTCTCATCAAGTTCGCGTGGCATGGCGGTTTCCCGGGTACTTATTTTCCGGGCCTTGGAATAAACGTACGGGAAGGACACCGGTCGCTGTCGCGGTCGGGTGGTGTTTCGCCATTGATGCGGCACTCCCGCCGCTCCTTTGTCTTCTGGGAATAACTGATACAATCCTGGCACGTGGGCATATATCTCTCTCCGGGCGTCTGGGAAGATTATCATTTCGGCAGGCATTTAAAATCGCGTCAGCGACAAAAAAAAAGATCAGAAATATTTCCCGAACCAGTTTCTGATACCGGCAAACACGCCGCCGGAGGATTTCTTCGAGGATTTAGGCTGGAGGGTGCTGTCCCTTCGGATTGTCCGGCGCTGTACCGGTTCACTCCGTGCGGGGATATCCTGAAGCGTACCCCTCGGTTCGCTTCCGTCCGGTTCAAAACCCCATGAAAATCCGATTTTATATGCCGATTCGTTCTGACGGATCCAGGTTGCTGCGTTCATATATCCACGGTCTTCTGCTTTCTTGATGGTATCCGTGACATCCGAAGTGAAATGGATCTCACGCTGGAGGGCGACTAACTCCTCATAGACCTTTCCGGGGACTTTAATCTTCTCCCTGCTCATAATTCTTCGTATAGGGATATGCCGGGATACGCTCTTTAATGCTTCGGTCAAAAATCGCCGAGAATACGTGAGAATCGGTTTATAGATTGTACCCTACGGTCAGAACACATATCGCACACGAATGATAAGCGCTCTGGCTGATTGACCATCAGATGCTGTTGCGTTTGCGGGTGATCGTCAAAATTTCCTCTCGTTGATTTGATCAAATCAACCGCCAAAGCAACAGAACCAAGAATTACATTATTAACAATAATTTTTCAGAATCAAGAATAGAACCATAGGTGCAAAAGTGCTGCTAAGGGGATTCGAACCCCTGTCGCGAGCGTGAGAGGCTCGCATGATTGGCCGGTCTACACTATAGCAGCAATTGCTCACTAAAATGGGCGATGAGGTTACTTATAGTTTTTTACAGGAGTATTCCGGCCAATCCCTCACGATTGGTTTCTGGAATGACAGGATCGTAAAAAAAAGAGAAGAATCACAAAAATACCGAGTCTTCGAAATAGTTTTTATAGGGAAGACCTGCCCGGCCAGGAAAAAACTGAGAGAAGATTGTTTTCTATCGCGATCCAGCCGGTTACCCGTGATTCACAAACAACTATATCTCGGACATGCTGCGATTACTATAGGAAATGAGTAGTCTTGAAGAACAGATCAAGGAGCTTGAGGACGAATTAACCAAGACTCCGTACAACAAGGCTACCTCCAAGCACATCGGCCGTATCAAGGCAAAGATTGCCCGCCTGAAAGACGAAGCCGTCAATCGTGCCATGAAAGCCGGTGGCGGCGGGGAAGGGTACGCGGTCAAGAAATCCGGAGACGCGACCGCAGTCCTTGTCGGTTTCCCGTCCACCGGGAAGAGCACCCTCTTAAACAAGCTGACCGGCACCGACAGTGCTGTAGCTGCGTATGCCTTCACCACCCTCACGGTGGTGCCCGGTGCTCTCGAGCACAAGGGAGCGAAGATCCAGATCCTTGATATCCCCGGGCTTATCGCCGGTGCTGCGATGGGGAAGGGCCGGGGCAAAGAAGTAATCGCGGTCGTAAGGAATGCCGACATCATTGTCATCCTCGTGGACGTATTCAACGAGCGGCATTTCGATGTCCTCATCAAGGAACTGTATGATGCCGGGATACGAATCAATGTGCCGAAACCGGACATTACCATCAAGAAATCCTCCCACGGGGGGATCCGGCTCAATGCAGTGGGTACCCTTGATCTTGATATCGAGGAAGTGCGGTCGATCCTTGCCGAGAGCAAGATGATGAATGCCGATATTCTTATCCGCGGAAACGCCACGCAGGACGATCTTATCGACGCGGTACAGGGTAGCCGCGTCTACATCCCGGCGTTCATCGCGGTCAACAAGGTCGACCTCGTGGACAAGGAACGGTACCTTGAGATCGAGCACGATATCGCCGGGCGGTTCGGTACTCCCCCGCTGATGATCTCGGCTGCTGCGGGATTTCACCTTGAGGAAACAAAGGACGCTCTCTACGACTGTCTCGGGTTTATCCGGGTCTACTTAAAACCGCATGGTGGGGAAGCCGACCTTGAGGAGCCCCTCATTATCCGCAGGGGGAGCACGGTCGAGGACATCTGCAACAAGCTCCACCGCGATTTCGCCCAGAAATTCCGGTATGCCCGCGTCTGGGGAAGATCGGTCAAGCACCCGGGCCAGCGTGTCGGCATCACCCATAAGATGATCGATGAGGATCTGCTCACGATCATCGCGGAACGTTGATTCTGCCAGTTTTCAACCCATAAAATGGTTGTTACCGTACTCCCTGCTTTATAAAAAGGAAAAACCTGCTCTGGAGAAATCATTTTGATATTAATTATGCAATCTCAGGGAAATTTTTAGTTCAGGTAATGCCGAGGTTCGCAATGCGCCCCCGCCCCCAATGGGGGCAGGGCTGGCGCAAGGGGGGCAATCATCACTTGAATAGAGGATTTCTCCAGAGCCGAAAACCCGTTTCCATCGGATGAAACAGTCTTTTCCGGAGTCCTCCCTTTTTTTATCTTACGATTGCTCCTTCGCCCAAACCGCGTTCCGGATGAGCTCCAGCGGTGCTTCTGTCTTGATACCATAGCCGGAGAAATGTGTCCGGGTTGCCGGGTACCCGTAAACCCGGATCCGTTCAAGGACCTTATCGATAGTGGGTGGTGAACACCCGAGTAATTTGGCGATATGGTGGTAATCGTAAAAGCTCGACGTGGGTAATTCAGACCTGCAGGTTTCCAGCAACCGGACCAGATCTTTTTTTGTTCCGAGTTCCCTGCCAGCGACAGTTTCCTGCATCTGTACAACCGTATCCTCATCCCGGATGCACCCCAGCCAGAGCGGTCCTATGGGCTGGAGCGGTTCGCCACAGCAGGGACAGGTCCGGTCGTGTGCCTGCAGTCCCGGCTGCTCCTCGCGGTACGGGCATTTCCTGCACTGGTGGACGAACCCCATTCGTTTCAGGGTGTCATCCGCGGCCTGTGCTCCCCGGAGCAGCCGCAGGTGGAGCCGGGTGAAATGCTCATGGGCATAGCAGAAGAGCGGCTCGATGCCCCGGTCGTACTTGACAGTCTCCCGGACAACAAATCCGAGGAGGATCCGGAGGCCCACCTCGCTGTGGTACTCGGTATTCATCGGCACAGCCCCGTACCGCCGGATACCTGCCTTCAGATGTGCCCCGCAGAGGGGGGCGGTGTCGGTTGCCGTCACGAAGAGAAACCGGCGGCACCCGCGGACAGCGGCATCGATGAACATCGCCGGTGTCCCGAATGGGTCGAGGTCCACGGCATCGAACGACTGTTCGGAGAGGAGTGCATTGACATCCCGCTCCTGGATGGTAACGGGAAGACCGGTATGGTTTTTGTTCTGCGTTATCAGTCCGATTGCATCGGGTTCGCGGTCGCAGATGGTCACCGGGATACCGCATTCGCCGGCAACCCTCATGCCCCGGATGCCGGTAGCCCCCATGGCATCGAGATAATCGGAGGGTTTTAGGAGTGAGAGGAGGAGGACGGTTGCGTCCCGGTTCAGTTCCATCCTGCGGTTGAAGAAGATCGGTACGGAACCCGGAGGGAACTGTGTTGTCGCATCCTGTACCGGGACGAGCACTGATGTTGTTCCCTCTGAAACTTCCATAAGTTCCATTGCGCACATCTGTTGCAGCGCGCAAAACTTATACATATTCCCTCGCAATGGATATGGGCAGGGCGAGTGGCTTAGCCCGGACATAGCGTCAGCCTCCTAAGCTGAATGCCGGGGGTTCAAATCCCCCCTCGCCCGTGGTATCTACGTTTTATGAAGTGTTTTCCTGCAGGTTAATTATCCGGGAGAGTGAGAGTTTATCAATGAGCCTGACAGGCTACGTTACCATTACCCGGCCGGTGAATGCCGCTGCAGCCGGCCTTGCGGCCATTGTTGCTTACCTCATTGCAACCGGCACCATCACTACCGCAGCCCTGCTGCTCTTCGCTGTCGTTACCCTTGTTACAGCTGCAGGAAATGTCATCAATGATTATTTTGACGTGGAGATCGACCGGGTGAACCGCCCGGACCGTCCGATCCCCGCAGGGCTGGTCAGCCTGCCCGCTGCACGGGCATATGCCGTTACGCTCTTCCTTGCAGGGATCCTTGTATGCCTTTTCACCAATGAACTGTGTATTGCGATCGCGGTTATCAGCTCGCTCCTCCTCATCGGGTATGCAGCCTGTCTGAAACGCACACCGCTCCTGGGGAATATTACGGTATCCTACCTTGCCGCGAGCATGTTCCTGTTCGGGGGGGCGCTCGGGGGCCTGCCGGGGCTTCTCCATGTCATGCCGTTTGCCGTCATGACGTTCTTTGCCATGCTGGCACGCGAGCTGGTCAAGGATGCCGAGGATGTTGAGGGGGACAGGGCCAGCGGCGCGGCCACCCTCCCCATCCGGTACGGGATCCGGGCAACCCTGTTCCTCGCCCTTTTCTCTGCTCTCCTGGGGGTTGTGGCAAGTCTTGGTCCGTACCTGTGGTGGGGATTCTGGTACATTTACGGCATTCTTCCTGTTGATGGCATCATCCTGTTTGCCTGCATAAAAGTGGTCCGGTCCACAACACCGGAAGAGGTAAAAACCACGGGGGCATCCACGCTCCTGAAAGCGGGCATGTTTGCCTCGCTTGTGATCTTTACCCTCTCGGCGCTCTTCCTCTGATACCCGGGCTCCTCCTTCCAGTCTTTTTTTCCGGTGTATCGTTGAGCAACAAGTTTATCCCCGAACCGTGCCACATCTCACTGAGGGATACATGCCAACCGTCCTACAGAAGGGCAATACCTTTTACGCACAGAAAGGATCGTATTTCGAAGGGAACGTGAAGATAGACGGTGATTTTATTGTTCCCGCCCATACACATTTCTGGGGACGGCTGACCGTAACTGGATCTCTTGAACTGGGTTCCCGGTCCAGTGTCGCACTCGATGTCAGCTGCTGGAATGCCGTTATCGGGAGCCAGTGCCGGATCAAGGGACCCGTCACTGCCCATGGGGATGTTACCATTCTCGATCATGCGGTTGTCCACTCGGTGGAGGCCGGGGGCAGGGTAATCCTCCGTACGGGTGTCACCGTTGGCGATGTAAGAAGCGGGGATGCCATCATCGTCCACGGCAGGATCAAGAGCGGGAACCTAGTCGGCAAGAGCATGAAGGTTCTCGGGGACTGAGGCCGGGTCAATACCCAGAACCGCTACTTCATAGATCTCCGGCCAGTTGGCAATCGTCTCCACACATCCTTCTTTTAACGTCACAATTCCCATGACGACGAGACCCATCTTATCGGCCATATCAATACCCTCTTTCACTTCTGAAAGGCAGCCGACGCCGACAATCGCCTTTGGCCGGTATTTTTTCACTATGCGTTTGATAAAGGATGACCCGGGGACAATGAAAACTTTATAACCCATCCTTTCAAGAAGGAGCCGGGCTTCACCTACCTCGCACTGGCCGCAGTTCCTGCACTTCAGGCCTTCGGGAGTCAGGTGTGCCGGGCATTTGGAGGATCGCAGGCACTGCGGGATGAATATGGCACGTTCTGATACAGGGATTTTAGCGAATTCCACGGAATTCATGGAATTGATAAGCTTGATCAAAAAGGTATAGAGCTCCCGGTCCTCAAGGCCGAAAAAGCGGAACATCCCCCTCATCAGGCCTTCGAGGAACACCAGTCCCGATTTGATCAGTCTCGGGAAATACAACCGCTTCTGCTTGATGGAATACAGAGAGATGATGACCAGGATAAACGCGATGATTAGCGCTCCCAGTATGATAGCGATGGTGAGTTCACCAACCAGGTATATCAGGGGGTTCCAGGGAAGAAAATCCAGGACCATTCTTCTCTCGTTTGTGGGGTGCCGGATTATTTAGTCTTTCCCTGCATAAGGTCGGTCATCGTAAAGGGCGGGCGGATAATGCCATTCTCGGTAATGATGGCGCTTACGAGTCCCATCGGCGTTGCATCGAAAGCCGGATTCCTTACCGGTACGGCGGGCGGGACAAAGGTCCGGTTCCCGATAGTGGCGATCTCGTCCCTGCTGCGTTCCTCAATGACGACATCCCGTGCCTTGCCGGTCATATCGAATGTTGAGAGCGGTGCTGCAACATAGAACGGGATCCCGTGGTACCGGGCAAGGACCGCGTGCATGTATGTCCCGATCTTGTTGAATACTGCGTCTCCCGTGATCCGGTCGGCCCCGACAATAACGGCATCGATTTTACTGGTCCGCATGAAGTGGGCGGCCATGGAATCCGTTATAACCGTGACCGGGATGCCATCCCGTGACAGTTCCCATGCCGTGAGGCGTGCTCCCTGCAGGAGCGGCCGGGTCTCGCACGCAATTACGTTCACCTCTTTACCTGCCTTTACCGCAGAACGGATGACACCCAGTGCCGTTCCCCATGATGAACAGGCAAGGGCCCCGGCATTGCAGTGGGTGAGGACCGTACAGGTGTCTGGAAGCAACGGTGCGCCCTGTTCCCCGATGGCATGACAACACGTGGTGTCCTCACGATAAACCATTTCTGCCGTGGTGAGCGCCTGCTCCCGTGCAAGTGGTACATCCGGGGCACTCTTTATAGCGTCCAGTACGCGGTCTATTCCCCACCCAAGGTTAACCGCAGTCGGACGGGTGGACCTGAGAAGCTCTGCATCGCGTGCAACGGTTTCAAGAAACGGTATCAGCGCCTTTTTCCTGCACCGTGATGCTGCCAGTGCAACCCCGAATGCTCCCGCGACTCCCAGCGCCGGTGCTCCCCGGATCTCGAGCCGTTGTATGGCCTTTGCCAGCCGCGGAATACTCCGGCACTCTATGATCCGCTCTTCGTTCGGGAGAATGGTTTGATCAATATAGCAGATGCTTCCTGTTGTCCTGTCCCACCAGAGGGTAAAGGAACTGTTCACGCTGATCGCAACCTGAACGCATCACGAAATGCCCGCATTGCTGCTGACTCCCCCGAGGCTACACTATCCGGGATGTCCTTGGGAGCAACTGCCGTGCCCGCCACATAGATTCCCGGGCGCAGCGTTGATGTAGTGTCCAGGGCATCATGCATGGTCCTCACAAAGCCGGTCTCCTCGAGGGCAATGCCAAATCTCCTGGCAAGATCGGGTAAGGATTCTGCCGGCCCCATGCCAACGGAGAGGACAACCAGTTCGGGATGCATCATTAGGATTTCGGAGGTCTCGGAGTTCTCGACCTGCAGGATCAGGCCGTTTTTATCGGCAAGGATATCGGACGGCATGCCCCGGAGGAAGCGGATGCCCAGTGCCTTTGCCCGCTCGTAATATTCCTCGTATCCCTTGCCATAGGACCGGATGTCCATATAGCAGATTGTTACGTCCATTGCCGGGTTCTTCTCCTTGATCAGGATCGCGTTCTTGATCGCCTGCATGCAGCAGACACAGGAGCAGTACGGCCGGCCGAGGGGCATGTCCCGGGACCCCACGCACTGGATGAAGACAATGCTTTCCGGGGTTTTCCCGGTGCTCATCCGCCGGATCTTCCCCCCGGTAGGGCCACTTGCATTGATCATCCGCTCCAGTTCGAGACTGGTCACGACATCGGGAAGGGAGAGGTGGCCGAACTGCGGTTTTTTCTGTGCATCGAAAACAGAGTAGCCGGTAGAAAGAACGATGCTTGCCGCGTCAAGGACGAGCTCCTGCTCGCTGTCCTCCCGTTTTACGGATCCGGGACCACAGACATCATAACAGAGCCCGCACTCAATGCAGTGGTCCGGATCCTTTATCACAATATCAGGAACTGCCTGGGAATGCGGTTTGTAGATTGCCTTGCGGACACCGATACCGGCATCGAAATGGTTGTAGACCTCCACCGGGCAGACAAGGATACAGTCCCCGCAACCGGTGCAGGTCGACTCATCGATATACCTCGGGTGTTTTTTTATCGTGACGCGGAAATGACCGATCCCGCCCGCAATTTTCGCCACCTCGGAGCACGTGTGGATGGTGATGTCGGGATGACGGGCAACGTCCACCATTTTTGGCGAGAGGATGCACATGGAGCAGTCGTTCGTGGGAAAGGTCTTGTCGAGCATTGCCATATGGCCGCCGATGGTCGGTTCGCGCTCGATGAGGTGGACGGGGATGCCGTGCGCCGCGATATCGAGGGCTGCCTGGATGCCGGCAATCCCCGCACCGACAACAACCACGTTACCCATGGTGTGCATACTCCTCTGCAAGCAGGACATAGGATGCGGCGTTATTCAGGATCTGCTGCTGCCGGGATGCGTCAGCCTGCTTGATTACCTTGCCCGGGACACCGACAACAACCGAACCTTCCGGTATCTCCGCACCTTCGCGGACGAGAGCGCCTGCACCTATCATCGATCCTTTCCCGATCCGGGCACCGTTAAGCACGATCGCACCCATGCCGACAAGCACCTGATCGGCTATCGTGCAGCCATGCAGGATCGCACCGTGACCTACCGAAACATCCCTGCCGAGGGTGACCGGAAAACCCCTGCTGGTATGCACGACGCAATTGTCCTGGATGTTGGACCGGTCGCCGATGACGATCCTGTCCTTATCGGCCCGCACAACCGCCCCGAACCAGATCCCAACCTGCTCTCCTATCATGACATCGCCGGTAACGGTTGCATTGCCGGCCATGAAGAGTGCCTCTCCGGTAATCCTCGCATCCATATGCATAATAACATAGGAAATTAAGAATCCAAGAGTATGAAGGTTATGGTAGGGGGTACGTTCGATCCCCTTCACGACGGCCATAAGCGTCTCCTCGATCGTTCATTCGCTATTGCCGGTCCCGGTGGACAGGTAGTGATCGGCCTTACCACGGATTCCTTTGCCAGTAAGAAACTTCACCCTATCCGCCCCTTTAAGGCACGGAAGGGGGAACTGGAACAGTATTTTGCCGATAACTGCCGCCAGGCCTACTGCCGGATCGAACCGCTGGATGACCGTTTCGGTTCCGCGCTCGATACCGATTTCGATGCTATCGTGGTATCGGAAGAGACCCTTCCCGTTGCCGTGGAAATAAACCGGCTCAGGAAAGAGAAGAACCGGAAGAAAGTGGATATCCACCAGATCAGCTGCGTTCTTGCTGAAGACGGCCGCTGGATATCCAGTACCCGGATCTACCGTGGCGAGATCGATGTGCACGGGCACCTGAAACACTAAAACCGGCTGTCACCTTATTGACCTGCCCGGCGCACCTTTCCGGAACCGTCATGGCAGGGAGGAAGGCTGGTGTCTCTGCAGAGGTGCCCCGCCGTTTTTGGTCCGGGGTGTTCATGAATAAAACATTGCGGCAAACCGGAAAAATTTTTGATCAATCCAAAAACCAGGAAAAAGATCCCGCCAGAAAAAATTAAAAACAAAGGCGGGTTGATGGTTCCGGCCTTTTTTACAGCACCCGTTCAGATGATATGGCCCGTGATATCACTGGTGATGACCCAGTCGCAATAGCAGCAGCGCAGGCCTTTTAGCTGTACTTTAAACCTGCTCCGGATGGGTTCATTCGTATTGGAGATGCACCCCGGGTTCGGGCAGCGGACAAGGCCTTCGATCAGGGTCGGGATCTCCACACCCTTTTTCTCGCAGACCTTGAAGTTCCTGATGATATTGATGGTGGCACGGGGTGAGATGAGCGCAATGCGGTCTACCTCTTCCTTGGACAATTCCCGGTTCGTAAGCTTGACGATATCCTTGCGTCCCATGTTCCTGCTGAGGACATTGGTTGCTATCGAGAGCGCCTCCTGGGTTGTGCCGGTGATCCCTAGGATCTTGACCACATTGAGTGCTTCACCGCCGGCAATATGGTCGATCACGGTGCCGTTCTTGATCCTCCGGACCAGCAGCCCCTCATTTTCCGATGATTCCGTTGTCGTCATTGGAGCACCTGCATGAGCATCGCCATCCGTATCGGTACCCCGTTCTTCGACTGCTCAAAGTAGCGGGCGTGCGGGGATGCATCCACCCTCGGGTCGATCTCGTCCACCCTTGGCAGAGGGTGGAGAACGATAAGGTGCTTTTTGGCGCCGGCTAAAAGTTCCGGGGTGATACGATAACTCGAGGCCACATTGAAGTACGAAGCCGAGTCGGGGAAGCGTTCCCGCTGGATCCTCGTGACGTACAGCACGTCCACGGTATCGATCACCTCCCGTATATCGTCATGCTCGATGATCTCCATCCCTTTCTCTGCAAGACCTGCGGCCATTGCGGCAGGCAGTTCGAGGCCCTTGGGGGAGATCGTATGGAGGCGTACGTTATACAGCGAGAGAGCGGAGGCAAGGGAATGGGCGGTGCGGCCATAGCGCAGGTCTCCGACCAGGGCGATATCGATCCCGTCGATGGGCATGCTCTGGCGTATCGTATAGAGGTCGAGCAGGGTCTGGGAGGGGTGCTGGCCGGCACCGTCACCGGCATTGATCACCGGTACCGTGGCGAACTCGGCAGCGAGCCGGGCAGCGCCCTCCTTCGGGTGGCGTATTACAATCGCATCCGCATACCCGCTCACGACCCGTATGGTGTCGGCAAGGGTTTCCCCCTTTGCCATGGAACAGGCCTCGACGCTTCCCACCGATAGGGATGTGCCGCCAAGGCGTGCCATGGCAGATTCAAAGGACATGCGTGTGCGGGTACTGGGTTCAAAAAAGAGAACGGCAAGGATCTTGCCGCGAAGGGCATTTTCATCGTATTTTTTTAATTCAATCTGTGCCGCATGGTCAAGCAGGCGGTCGATCTCCTTCCGGTCAAAGTCACCGATGGATATGATATGTCGCGTTGCCACCCCTCCTCTGCATGTACGATTACATTTCGCGTTCCTGCCCTAATTACCTATCTTTCAGGTTATCCTGGCGCATCTTTTTAAGCCAGGTCTGGCGTGCCTGCTGGTGCCACCAGTACGATCGGGAATGATATTATTCGATCACTGCCAATTTTTTATCCAAGAGTATCAGCCAGTATCAGTTTTTTGGAGGGGATCAGAAGGTGGACAATATACCCGTTGCACGACCGGCTATAGGCCAGGAGGAGATATCGGCGGTGAGTGATGTCCTGAAATCCGGTATGCTTGCTTCCGGCGACCGGGTTTTGGATTTTGAGAGAAAATTCGCTGATTTCTGCGGTTCGAACCATGCAGTAGCAGTAAACAACGGGACTGCTGCACTGCATGCCGCGCTCCTTGCCGCCGGTATAGGCCCGGGAGACGAGGTCATTGTCCCGGCCTTCACCTTCGTGGCTACGGCATCAGCTGTCGTTATGTGCGGTGCAAAACCGGTCTTTGCCGATGTTGATGAAATGACTTTCACTATCAGCCCGCAGCAGGTGGCAGAAAGGATTACTCCCAAAACCCGGGCCGTGATCGGGGTCCACCTCTTCGGCCAGCCGTGCGACATCGAGGCGCTGCAGGAGATCTGCGAATCCAAAAGCCTGAAGTTTATCGAGGACGCTGCACAGGCCCACGGGGCCCTGTACAAGGGCGCAAAGACGGGCTCGTTCGGGCACCTCGCATGCTTCTCCTTCTATGCCACCAAGAACATGATCACCGGCGAGGGAGGCATGGTGACCACCAGCGACAAGGCATATAACGAACGTCTCCGTCTCATCATCAACCACGGCCAGAGCGAGAAATACCTCCATACCCGTCTGGGCTATAACTACCGCATGACCGATATTGCAGCAGCTATGGGGATTGTCCAGTTAAAAAAACTGGAGAAGTTCAACCTCCGGCGCCGGAAGAATGCGGAATTCTATAATGCAAACCTCTCGGTGAAAGGTCTTTCCATCCCGTTTGTCGGTCCTGCACGGAACCATGTCTATCACCAGTATGTTATCCGGCTGACCGAAGAGTTCCCCATGAACCGTACGACCTTCATCGAATACCTGAAAGCGAAAGGGATCGGGTCCGCGGTCCACTACCCCATCCCCCTTCACCGCCAGCCCCTCTTCGGCCTTGAGAACGACCCCGATCCCTGTCCCGTCTCGACCAGCCTTGCAGGGTCCGTCCTGAGCCTGCCGGTGCATCCCCTTCTCGACCAGAAAGAGCTGACCTATATCTGCGATGCTGTCAAACGGGTGAGATAGATGCGTGTCGGCGTGATCGGCGTAGGGGCGATGGGAAAGAACCATGTGCGGGTCTATTCCGAGCTCAAAAGCGTGGACGAGGTGGGTGTCTGTGACCTGAACGCCGCCGCTGCGAAGGCGATCGCACAGCAGCATGGCGCAACGGCCTTCGAATCGGTAGACAAGCTTTTGAAAAAAGTCGATGCTGTCAGCGTGTGCGTACCGACACCGTTCCATGCAGCTATTGTCCGGCAGGTCTTTGCTGCTGGAAAATCCGTCCTGATCGAAAAGCCGATCTGTGCCACGGCAAAGGAAGCACACGAACTGATGAGCCATGCCCCGGCAGGCATTACGGTCGGCGTCGGCCATATTGAACGGTTCAACCCGGTGGTGGCAGAGATAAAAAAGATCATCAAAAAGCCGCTCTATGTCGAGATGAAACGGCACAACCCTGCTTCGGCGCGGGTGACCGGCAGTTCCGTGGTGGAAGACCTGATGATCCATGACATTGACATCCTGCTCAATGTACTCTTCCCGGAGCCGTGCTCTATCCACAGCGCCGGCAACAATGACGTCTGCAGCGTGCTGATGAACTGCGGTTCGATCCCCGTTGCCCTCTCTGCCAGCCGCAAGTCCTCAAAAAAGATCCGGATGATCTATATCGAAGAGGAGGAGTTCACGATCGAGGGGGACTTCATGTCGCAGGAGGTCATGATCTACCGGAAGCCCGGCCAGTACCAGTTCGAAGCCGAGCGGTATGTCCAGGAAAACATCATTGAGAAGGTGATGGTGAATAAGCTCGAACCCCTCAAACTGGAGCTCTCCACCTTTATCGACTGCGCGAAACGTGGCCTGCTCTTCCCGGTTACGCCGGCACAGGCAATCCGCAACCTTGAGACCTGTGAAAAGATCCGGGCTTCCTTCATCTCATAAACTGCCATGACACTTGAATCGCTTATGAAAAAGAGGGGACCGATCAAAAAAATCGGCGTGATCGGCATGGGCTATGTCGGTATCCCGGCCGCGGCCCTTTTTGCGGATTCTCCGGTCTTCGAACAGGTATACGGGTTCCAGCGGGACTCGCCCTCTTCGGGCTATAAGATCGCGATGCTGAACCGGGGGGAGAGTCCGCTTAAGGGAGAGGAGCCGGGACTTGAGGAACTGCTTAAAAAAGTCACGGCAGCCGGAAAATTCCGGTGTACTTCTGATTTTTCAAAGATTACCGGCCTTGATGCGGTGACCATCTCCATCCAGACCCCGTTTCTGAACAAGGACGACCTTCTCCCGGATTTCTCGGCGCTGAAGGAGGGTATCCGGCAGGTTGGCCGGCACCTGCAGCCCGGTATGCTCGTTGTCCTCGAGTCCACGATCACGCCGGGTACTACAGAAGGGATGGCCCGCGAGCTGCTGGAACAGGAGTCCGGGCTTGTTGCAGGGAAGGATTTTGCCCTTGCCCATGCACCGGAACGGGTAATGGTTGGCCGGCTCCTGAGGAATATCCGGGAGCATGACCGCTGTGTGGGCGGTATTGATGAGGCCAGCACAAAGCGGGCAACCGAACTCTATACCCCGGTCCTGACCGTGGGGAAGGTGATCCCGATGACGGCAACTGCGGCGGAAGTGACCAAGACTGCGGAGAACACCTTCCGCGACCTCCAGATTGCGGCCATCAACGAGCTGGCGCTCTACTGTGAAGCAATGGGGATCAATATCTATGATGTCCGGAGCGGTATCGACAGCCTCAAGGGCGAAGGGATCACCCGCGCCCTGCTCTGGCCGGGTGCCGGGGTCGGCGGGCATTGCCTGACCAAGGACACTTATCACCTTGAACGCGGGGTGCAGGTACTGGGAAAGGGCAACCTTGATTACCCGGAGAACGAGCTGTCTCTCTACGTGCTTGCCCGAAGAATCAATGACTTCATGCCTGCCCACATGTTTCATCTCACCGTAGATGCACTGAAGAGGGCTGGCGTTCCTCTGAATGGAGCGAAGGTGACGGTGCTCGGCTGGGCCTTCCTCTCCAATGCGGACGATACGCGGAATACTCCCTCCGAACCGTTCCGGAATGCCTGTATCCGTGAGGGTGCACAGGTGACCGTGCATGACCCGTACGTTGCAGAATATCCCGGTGTACCGATCCTTTCATCCATCGGGGATGCCGTGAAGGGAGCGGATGCAATCGTGATCTTTGCCGGTCACCGTCAATATCGAGCGCTCGATCCGAAAGCACTGAAGCAGGTATCCGGAAAGAAACACCCGGTCATCATCGACGTGAGAAACTTAGTGGATCCGGATGCCTATATTCGTGAGGGTTTCATCTACAAGGGGATCGGGCGCGGGGATAAGAACGGGCATAAGATTGTTGGCTGACCGCTACCGTGCCCCAAATTTTTAACTAATCATGAGCTGGCAGATCGCGTCCGGTCCACCCGGCCACATCCTTTCCTGAGTAGGTTTACACTAGTTCCGGTACGCTCTCCGACCATGCCTCCACTCGTTTCCGTATGGCATCGTCCGTATAGGACGAGACGGTGATATGGTCCCGGGCGAAACTGAGGAAATAGAGTTCCCCGCCCCCGTCATGACATTTGAGTGTAACAGAGAAGAGATCGGCATCTTTGCAGTGTACGATCTTTCCCCGGTGGGAAGCGATGTTGGCCAGGTTCGAGATCATGGCCGCGACGCCGGTCTCGTATCCCTCGACTGAGTCGTACACTTCCGAGCTCGTGCCTACCTGTTTCCCGTCTTTGTCAAGATAGATGAATTTTGCCGTATACCGCTCGCGCACCGGCATGACGGCCGGGAAGGCTCTCCTCCGGGCATAGTACGAGGTGCACCCGAGCGGGTTTCGGAGCCGGAGCGCCAGGACGACCGCTGAGAATGTCCCGAT
>Ga0182027_10006420_pt1 | contig 17591 bp, 15 predicted proteins | sample 712E1DmetaG_FD_121300 | JGI IMG/M metagenome (GOLD analysis project Ga0182027, IMG submission 121300) | Permafrost microbial communities from Stordalen Mire, Sweden - 712E1D metaG (Illumina Assembly) | ecosystem: Environmental > Terrestrial > Soil > Wetlands > Permafrost | place: Sweden... | reverse complement strand
GGCGGGATCAACGTCCCACGGCGGCAGGGTCATGGAAAACGAGCCGCCTTCCTTGCGGAACACGAGCTGGAGCTGGCCCTTTTTCGCGACGTCGGTGAGCGCGATGTAAATGGCGCAGTTGCCATGCTTTGACGGAAAATTCGGGCTGTTGATGGAACTGAACGTCCCGGCTAGAACACTCTTGCCGGTATGTACGTCTCGGTAATAGTAGTCGCAAACGATCATTGCAAGGACGATGGGTTTCATGCCGGGTTTTCTTTGGTAGACTTTTGCAAACGCTGATGTCCAAAATAAAATAATTCCTTCCATGGGAGCGCAACGCGAAAATCCGGGACGTATTTTGGTGCACGGTGCCATGAACAAAATCCACATTCCTTGCATCCTGCTGTTGTGCCTGGTCGCCGACCTGCGGCCGCAGAGCCTGGTTGAGCCTCCGTACCTGCATTCGTTCGGCATCCGTAAAGCAACGCCCGCGAACCTCTTTATGTTCTTTGGCCCCATTACCCAGTTCGACGACCCGCAAGGCATTGCAACCGCGAAGATGAAGTCGCGCGACGACCCGGCGACAGCGTCGGACGACGACGAACTCGTGGTGTACGGCGTGAACGCGGGGAAGAACCAGCTTATCTACAATACTTCGATGTGGACGCTCGGCCTGTACGGGAGCAAGGGGAGCGGCGACGGCCAATTCAATTCGCCGGCGGGAATCGCCATTGATGCCGACGGCAATGTGTATGTTGCCGATTGCGGCAACAACAGGATCGTGCACCTGTTCAATCCCAAAAAGGATTTGCATTGGGTCGGCTCGTTTACGGGCCGCAGCGCGAGCGATCCGGGCCTCTTGGGTCCGTGCAGGGTGGCGCTGGACAACCGCGGACGGGTATTTGTGTCCGACTCGGGCAACAGGCGCATCGTTGTGTTCACATCAGCGGGCGCGGAAAGCCGGGTGTTTCCCGGCACGGAGGCGTACCGCTTTGAGCTGGGGCCTACGATGCTGGCTGTGGCCGATGGATCCGATCCGTGGAGCATGTATCACGGCGAGCGCATCGTGTTCTGCGCCGACCAGGGCGGCCGCCGGTTGCGGAAAATCGATTTCAACGGGTCTATTATGAAACAGATCATGCTTCCGGAGGGGCATCATGCCTCATATGCTGCAGTTGACTATTACCACAACCTCTGGATCACCGACCAGGGAAAGCACTGCATTCTCAAATATGATCACGAACTGAACCTGCTGGACGTGTTCGGATCGTACGGCGACGGGGCGAACCAGTTCGAGGAACCGCGGGGCATTGCTATCTGGAAACGCTTCGGGCAGACGTTTGTTGCGGAGAAGCACGGAGCCCAATATTTTTGGGTCGGAACCGATTGCACGGCGAAAAGCTTGCGCAAAATCCGCGACAACAACTATACTCTTTCGCTCACGCTTACCGAGTACAGCTTCGTTTCCGTGTTTTCCCCTGCCGCCGACACGGTCTGGATGGTGAGGAAACTCATGGCGAACCCGGGAGCGAGCACGGTGCCGATCGTGGATGTCAACGGGATCGTGTCGGGGGGGAAACCGGTGCTCTTGAGGGTTGAGCCGACCTATTCATCATTCACATACTTCAAACAGGAATACCCGCTTACCGTCAACAGGTAGAGGAGCGATAATGGCGCTGCGAAAGGAAGAGATACAACGGAAAGTTCTTCATTTTATTTTCGGATCGATCATTCCGGCCGGAATCTTCTACATCCCGCTTTACGCGGAAAAGATGTCGTGGCATGTCCTCCCGCCGTGGACTCTGGCGCCGATCATTCTTGGGTTCTTCCTGGTATTTTTTATCGTGATCGAGACGCTTAGGTTCCGTGTGCCCGCTGTCCAGGAGGTCTTTCACAAGTACTGCGGCAGCATGCTCCGCCAGTCGGAAAAAGAGAAGACCACCGGGGCCACCTACATTCTCGCATCGTCTCTTCTGTGTTCGGTCATCTTCAAGAACTACCCCCAGGTTTCGCTCATGGCGCTCTCCACCTTTATATGGGGCGACGCGGTTGCCGCGCTCGTGGGCCAGAGCATCGGGAAAACCAAGATCGGCAGCAAGTCGCTGGAAGGGTCGCTCGGCTGCCTCGTGCTGTGCCTGGTGTTTTTCTTTGGCGTGTTTCCGCACGTGCCGTTGCTTCTTGACAAGTGGAACGGCAGGATCCCGGTTGTACTTTCCCTTATCGCGTCGATAGGAATTACCGTGATGGAATTGTTTCCGATAAGGATAAGGAATTTCGAGGTGAACGATAATTTTTCGGTGCCCGTGATTGTCGGCATCGTTATGATCGTGTTGTTCCCGGTGTTATGAACGTGCCTGTTGCGCCGGTTTGGCGATAAGAGAATTGTAGATTTGGAAAGGGCTCCGCCCTTTAGATCCCGTTGGGAAAATGCTTGTAATATCGCCCCACCAAACCTCCCCTCACTGGGAGGCTTTTCACGGGTGGCCTGAGTACTTCAGCTTATGCTCTTGATGCGGTTACATCGGATGGGCAAGGAAGCCTGACGTGAAGATTTCTCGCTCCACACTTCGCCCCACGTCGGTGGGAGCTTTTCAAGACGCCATTCTGAGGCATTACAAGCGCCACGGCCGGAAAATGCCGTGGCGTGAAACGGATGATCCGTATTGCATCCTCGTTTCCGAGATCATGCTCCAGCAGACGCAGGTGGGCAGGGTAAGCGGGAAGTACGAGCAGTTTGTGAAGGCGTTTCCCGATTTCGAGGCGCTCGATAACGCACCGCTTGCCAAAGTGTATGCAGTGTGGCAGGGGTTGGGCTACAACAGGCGCGCACTGGCGCTCAAGAAGATTGCCCGGATCGTTGTGAGCCAGCCAAGCGGCGTGCTCCCGCAAACGCATGATGAGCTTGTACGACTGCCCGGGATCGGCGCGGCAACGGCATCGTCGATAGCAGCATTCGCATTCAACAATCCCGTTGTCTTTGTTGAAACGAATATCAGGACCGTGTTCATTCATTTCTTTTTCATGAAGAAGAAAAAAGTCACCGACGCCGAGATCCTGCCTCTGGTTGATCAATGCCTGTACCGAGAAAATCCCCGCGTTTGGTACTGGGCGCTCATGGATTACGGCGTCATGCTCAAGAAGTCCGGGGAAGACAAGAACGAGCGCAGCGCACATTATGTGAAGCAAACCAAGTTTGAAGGGTCGGCGAGGCAGGTGAGGGGAAAAGTTCTCAAGTTACTGGCCGCGAGGGGGAATATCGCTGAGCATGAATTAGTTCGAGAAATCAACGACAAGCGTGTTCCTGAAATAGTCGACGATCTCTTGGGCGAGGGTTTCCTTCAGCGGCAACGGGGAAGAGTGAGAATTCGTAACGTCTGATAACTCTGCACAGCACGATCAGTCCGCGTGAGTCGAAGTCGCAGCGATGCACCTCATCCATCTTAGTTGCAGAAACACGACCTTTCTTGTCTTAACCGCAACATTAAGCCTTCGATCGTAACATTCTACAAATCAGAGCATTAAAATAATTAGCATGTTTTGGCATGTGGATTGTACTTACTGGAATGGCAACCAGCATCGGTGGCTGGTAGTTTCTTCACGAGCTACCTTGTTTCGACAAACAAAGGAGCACTTCCATGAAGACCAACCGCATGACAAAACAGATTGGAATTGCGAGTCCGGGAATTCTCGATTTCCTGCACATGCTGCTGTTGATCCCCGGAAACCTGATGTTGCGTGTGGTCTGCTCCTCTTTTGAAACGTTCTACTGGACGTTCAAAATCCTGCCGCCCTGGTATCTGGAATTGACAAGCAGGGTGAGGGCGAGGGCGGCTGCATTGCATGCTGTCAAGGATGTTCCGGCGTATGCCCATTATTTGCAGGGGGGAAAAGACGCCGGCGGGCAATTTCCCGAAACGGACAAGGACAATTACATCAAGGCGTTTTCCACGGAAGATCGGTGTCTGCACGGGGAGTTGCCGGCCACGAACATCATGATAGACGAGTCGTCGGGCAGCACAGGTACACCGTATAACTGGATCCGGACGCAGAACGAGCGCAGGGAGAGCCAGCAGGCGGTTAGCTATTTCGCAACCTACTGTTTTGGCAGGGAGCGATGGATTACGATTAACGCGTTTTCCATGGGCGCGTGGGCCACCGGCTACAACATGGGCGTAGCACTCCAGAAGAACAGCATTGTCAAAAACACAGGCCCGGATATCGAGAAGATTCTACACACGCTTTCGTTTTTCGGTCCACAGTATCCGTATCTGATTGCCGGGTATCCGCCGTTCCTGAAACACCTGCTCGATGAAGCAAGGAACCGGAATTTTCCTCTTGGGAAGTACCGGCTCAGCGGGCTTGTCGGAGGAGAAGGTATGTCCGAAGGCCTGCGCGACTATCTGCAGCAGTGCTTTGCGAAGGTCTACAGCGGATACGGCGCAACCGACCTGGAAATCGGCATTGCCGGCGAAACGCCGGTGGCTGTTGCCGTCAGGCGCCTGGCATGGCAAAGGCCGGATATTCGCACCGCATTGTTCGGTGATGATTCCCGTCTTCCGATGTTGTTCCAGTACAACCCGCTTATGCACCATATTGAGGTCAATGAGAACCGGGAGCTGCTGTTCACCATAACGCGCAGGACCCTGCTTTCTCCGCGGATCAGGTACAATGTGCATGACCAGGGCGGCATCATGCGTTTCGATACCTTGAAAAAGAATCTGCTTTCCCTGGGCGTGGACATTTCGAGCTTGCCCGGTTTCGACAGTTCCACGCTGCTGAATCTTCCCTTTGTCTGGGTTTTTGGAAGACGGGACTATACCATCAGCGTCATGGGCGCCAATATTTATCCCGAAGACCTTGAGCAATGCCTGTATGCCGAACCTGAACTTGCAAGAGCCACGCATTCTTTCTGCATGTCGGTATCCGAAAGCCGGCAGGGCGATGTTCGACCGTGCTTCCTCTTCGAAGTCAACACGGCACCCGATGAGGCAATGTCGGAAAAATTCAAACGGACAATCCCGGAACAACTCAGGAAATTCAACAGCGATTTCCGGGAGGCCTGGAAGGAATACCCGGAAACGCTTGTTCCGGAAATCAAGTTGTACGGCATGGGCCAGGGGCCGTTTGCAAAAGACAAAAACAAGATCAAACAGTCCAGGCTTCTTGTCGCACCGTCCAGTACGATCCGTTAATCCCAAAGTTTGCGGATTACGGGCTGCTCACCCGGGTGGTAATCGCGGTCCCCCAAGGTTCGCTGTCGCGTCTACTCCTGTAGTGTTGTGTGCAGTCGTAGTCGTGGTGCTTCGGGGTTAGCAAGCGACTACAAAAAATCTTCTTCCTTAGGGATGGAAGATGCCTCGCAACTTGCTGCGAGGTTCTTCAATCCCGAACCGCACGAAGCACACGCCAGTGAACGGGAAAAGGGCAGGCAAGAGGCGAAATCCGAAAAGGCTCAAAGTCCCGACGACGGGTTCATGCTCGGGAAGCGGAGCATGTTTCTCTTGTACCTTTCGTAGCCGGCGCGGCCGATCATGGCCGCGTTGTCGGTGCAGAGCGCGGGCGAAGGAAAGTAAACATTGTCTCCGAAACGTGCTTTTAGCACCCTGCGCAGTTCTCCGTTGCAGGCCACGCCGCCGGCAACGCCTATGCGCGAAATGCCCGACTGTTCCGCGGCAATTACGAGATTTCTCGCAAGAGCCTCCACTATCGCTTTCTGAAACGCGCGGCAGATGCCAGCCTTGTTGAGCGCCACCCAACCGTCACCCTTTTCCCTGCAGAAGTACTTTACCGCGGTCTTGAGACCCGAGAAACTGAAATTGAGCGATGAGCCTCCGAGCCGGGCGACCGGAAACGAAATGTCTCGATCTTCCGGGGCGAACGCGGCAGCCTGTTCGATCGCCCTTCCGGCAGGGTAGGGGAATCCGAGAAGTTTTCCTATTTTGTCAAATGCTTCGCCCGCGGCGTCGTCAACGGTTTCGCCCAGGCACGCGTATCGTCCGAAATCATCCGCGCGGTAGATTGCCGTGTGGCCGCCGGACGCGATAAGCGCCAGGAACGGGTAGGAGAGGTCGGGGTGTTCCAGGAACAGCGAGCAGAGGTGGCCTTCCAGGTGGTTGATGCCCGTTACCGGCATGCCATATTGGGAATGGAGGCCGAGCGCGAACCCGATTCCAACGAGCAGCGCGCCTGCAAGGCCGGGGCTGTCTGTTACCGCGATGCAGTCAACGGCGCTGCACGTGACACTGCTCTTTGCAAAGAGCGACTGCGCGAGTGCTTCAACCTTGCCAAGGTGGGCGCGTGAAGCAAGCTCCGGCACCACGCCGCCGTACGCGGCATGAACGGCCTGGGTGTACACTTCGCTTGCGAGGATGGCGCCGTCTTTAAGGAGTGAAACCGATGTTTCGTCGCAGGATGTCTCGATGCCGAGGATTACCATGCCGGGGCTCAGCGGCGCACCAGGGCAAAGAGCGCGGGACGTTGTTGGAAGATACCCAGAAGTTCGCGGTCGCAATTTTCAAAGGATATGCTGCCGCCCGACTGCAGGATGATAGACTTGAATTTGTCGAGGTACAGAAGTTCGCGTTCGTAAAGGAATATGACCCCGCTGAAATCAAAGCGGACGTGCGGTTTTGTTGAGCCGGGCAGCTCTTCGGAGAGTTTTCTCCAAGCCGCGGCAAAATCGGTGTCCTGCTTCGCTTTTGAAAAGAGCATGAGCACGATGACGTTTTTCCCCTCGGCAACCGGATCTGGAGCGGGACGGCTGCCGGACGGCGGCGCGCGATGTGGTGTCTGCGCCGCTTCCGGTTCAAACGATTTCTGGTGCGCCTGCTGAACCGGCGGAGGCGCGACGCCAGCGGTTTCCCCGAAGGCGGTAGCAAAATTGTCGTGTGACGGGGAATTGGCATTCTGCATTCCGGGCTGGGAATAATCCGCGTTTTTCTTTCCCATCTCGATGTCGAAATGGTCGAATCCCGCGCCCCTCACGTTGCGCACGATCTGGATCTGCGAATCCTCGGGCTGCGAAGGTGCAGCCTCGGCGTTCTCCGCGGCCGCAGACATGTTTCTTGCCGATGCGGCGAGCGTCTGCCTTTCTTTTCTCGCGGCTTCAAATTCGAGCGCCTTCTTTTCCACCTCTTGTTCAAGACGCGTTACTTTTGATCCGATTGATGAGAGAAAAAACCAGTTTGAGACTCCCAGGAAGACGGTGGCGGCCGCAACAATGCCCATGGCAATAAGAAAAACCAATTCCATGCTTATGCTTCCTCCATACTTCAAGTTGCAAAATAATATCCGATCGCCAAACGTCGCAACCAATTAAAACTTTCCAGGCTTTCCAAATGGGAGATAAGTAGGGCAAAAATACACTTTTGTGGCCATAACACACCTAAAGTGTACGTTTACATTAAATTAATTATTTTGTTATATTACAATCACTAACAGTATGTGTTGCTTCTTGGCACGAACCTAGCTTCAATAAGTAGTGACTATTATGGGTATTTCATTTAAAATCTTGGTAATCGAGGACAATCCTGCAACGCAGGAGGCGCTCAAGCGTTCATTGTCCCGTCTGGGTTGCGAAGTGTTCGCGGTTGATACTGCGGAAGGCGGGATAGATGAACTCAGCCGAACTCACTACGACGCTGTTTTTGCCGCGCTCTGCGTCAGGGAAATGGGCGCGAGAAGTGTTGCTCGCTGGGTCAAGAACAATTCACCGCAAACCAAGTTTTTCGTTGTAACCAGTTGGAAGGGTGATCTCGAATCGAATCTGCTGCACCTGGACGGAATTCACGATGTTATCCGCAAACCTCTGATATTTACGGAAATAAGAGATAAGCTTCTGGAATACCTTGGCTAGAACTGGTATCATGTTTATGGCACACACAATTACCGTCGCCTGTATCGAATGTGGAAAGAAACTGCAATCCGACGAACAAGAAACAGGTTTCTGCGCAGATTGCAACGCCAAGATCGAGAACGACATGCGAATTCTTCGCGAATGCGATGGCGATAGTTTCTCGTTTTTGGCCGACCTTGCGGTGTAAGGTCTCCTGTTTCTCAATTCCACAAGCCTCCAATAAATCGTTTTCCCATCTCGTAATCAAATTCTTGAAGATTGGCCGCCGTAGAAATAATATTTATTTTGCATTTCCAAAAATTTATTGTTATATTACTAATAAGTCCGTGGAAGTTTCCCAAAGGCGCAATACGATGAAAAAAACGGTCCTTGCATCAGTTGCAATTCTTTCGCTCACAATATGCGCATTTGCCCAAGCTCCTGTTTCCTCTTCCGATTCTCTCAAATCGGCCCAGAAAATCGAAACCGTCGGTTTCAACAAGAAGACCTCCATCGTTACGCCGAAGCCGCCTACGAACTGGTCAAAAATCAAGGATCTCTTCCGGTAAGCGTTTTTTGAACCGGAACAAAAAAGGGAATGCAAGCGCGTTCCCTTTTTTGTTGCAGAATTGGTTCGGGCTCACGGACTCCACTCCACGTCGGATTTCTCGCCGTAGAGTTTCGGCGTGATCGCGCCGATGCTCACCGAAAACCCCATTTCCTCAATCGGGGCCCTGCCGTCGAACTTCACTTTCGGGGAAACCGAGAGTTCCAGAGATACGTAGAAGATGTTCTGGCCGTTGAGTTTTTCCTGCGGAAAGTAGTCTACGGCGAGCCATCCGCGCACGTTGTTGACATTTGAGTAATTTCCCTTGTTCCCGGCATAGTCGGTCGTTTTGCCAAAAATGAGATATACTTCAGAACCTGCCGATAAGAAGCCGAAGTTCTGAATATGAAACTGCAGCCCGAGCGCCCCGGCCGCATCCGTTCCGCCATAGACCGTGCCGGCCTCGTTTTTCGATGAAAAGTAACTTCCGTGAACAATGCCGAGGAGCGACACGAGATTATTAAAGTAAAAGGGAGTTCCGAGCTTCAGGTGCGCCCCGCCCGAAAACCCGTACCCGCCGTGGAAAACGCCGAACGTGTCGGACGGGGTCGTGTCGCTTGCCACGTCCATTTGCGTGGTCCCGCCGTCGACCCCGATGCTCACGAATGAAAATGGAGAAAAGCTCACCTGGGCTTGAATCCTGTTCATGATGCTCGGAACCGCGCGATTGGTGAGGGAATATCCGCCCAGATCGTACGACACGCCGATCGCCATCCGGGCGGGAGGAGCAATCACCGCCGGATCGGCGAGCGTGGCTGCATGGAGATCGGCGCAGGCCATTACAAAGCCCGCGGCAACTATCGCCCGTCCAAGTCCAAGGGGAAACATGCGATTTTGTTTCATGGTTGTTCCTACTTCGTCGTCGTGACGCTGGTCGAAATCACAGGCAACACCTGTTGGAGCGGAAACTCGCACTCAACGCCCTGGCATTCCGCCCAGACCATCACTTCAACCCTATTGGCATTAGTCTGGCCATACACTATGGTGTTGATCGCCTTGCCGCCGCTGGTTTGCACTGTGCGGGTTATGGAAACGGCGGGCGAGGGTTGGGGATAGGGTTGGGCAGTCCAGGAGAAGTCGTAGGAGTGCAACGCGGGGATGAATCCGGGGCCGCTCATATAAGCGGAATCGCGGATGCAAAGATGGTACCAATACCCGCTGTCGGCCGTGCTCAACGGCTGCCTGCGATAGATCTTGATAAAAGCGCCATGCGACTGGAGAGAATCGTATGCGGTCAGATAGTCCGCATCGAGAAGAGGTTCAATAGGGTCCCAAAACCCGTTTTGGTTCAGATCTGGAAGCACGGTGTCTCCATTTGAACACACGTGGGGCGGCTCGGCAGAGCCGAAAATAATGTCACGAATTCCGTTGTGGTTGATGTCTTCGAACGCGGGCCCGGGATTGTATATCCCATCCCCGTTAAGATCCTCACCACGATTTGCAAACCCGTCTCCATTTCGATCTTCACCCGGATCGAGCTTGAAATTGTTGTTAAAATCCTCAAACGTCAGGATTCTTGCCACCGAGTCCCGTGTAATGTTAACCGCCCATCCGCCAATGCCTGTTTGTTCCGAGTAAACAGGAACAATAACGTAATACACGTACCCCGATGGTTGCAGGCTAAACGTCACTTGAGTCCCGTCTGCCACTGGGTTGCCGTTGACATCGGTGACTATCGCCGCGACAGGCAGGCCAAATGTGCCATCGCCATAATCAAGTCCCTTTTCGATGTTGGCGGCCACGGATATCCTGACGGGCGGTCCCGCGATGGTGACGTAGACGCTGTCCGACTTGATTCCCGATATGTCGCTTGCCACAAGGCCCACGCCGTGAAACGCGCTTGGCGTGGTGCCTGAAACGAAATTGGCGGACGCGGAACCGTCACTGCCGGTGATTACCATGGCGGGATCAACATATTCCCCGCCGCCCGGTCCGTTGAACATGTTGAAGGTGAGTTGCTCGTCTTTCACCCGGTTGCCCAGGGAATCGAAGGCGATTGCGGTGAGGACCGATTTGCTGCCGTTGGCCGCGATCACGGAGGGAGTGGCGGTCAAGGTGATCTTCCTCACGTTTGTCGACCGGAAGTAGAGTTGAAGATTGGAGGCCGTGACCTCCGCCGTAGTCTTCGCATACGCGAATATAGTGGACGTGTTGGCGAACCCGGGGTTCTTCATGTAAAAGTAAAGGACTCCGTTGTTTGCCGGCGACAGGGTGAATTGCCTGGCGAAAAGCGTGTCGTGATTGAGCGTGCCCAGAGTGATGCTTATGTTGATCAGCGCATTTTGAACGGGAGTGACCTTGTCTCCCTGGAAATAGCCCACGCGAATCTCGGTTGAATCTTTTCCGTTCGCGATACAGGGCTGGTAGCCCACCGTGTCGATGGAGAGGAAATTGGCGGAATAATATATCGGAACCTTGGCGGATGCGCCTGCCGCCTGAATCTTAATGGTGTCGGTTCCGGATCCCTTACCATAGACCTTGCAGATCGCGGTTCCCCGGTTGTCGGTCACCGAATCGGCCTTGAAGATAAACGTGCTGTCCTGAAGCTTTGAAAAATTGATCGGCTCGCCCACGATCGGATTCTTCGCGCCGTCCACCAGCGAAATAAAAATTGTGCTCGAGTCCTTTCCATTCGCGTTGATGCTCGGCGGATTTGCGCTGGCCGTCAACTGGACGCCCGAGAATTGAACCTGGATCGTGAGGAACTTGGTGGGATCCTTGGCAACTGTCGCCTTGACGTTGGCAACGGTGTTTCTTCGGTCACTCGTGAGATAGGCGACGGCGCGGCCCGAGTTGTCGGTAATGCCGGCTGCCGACACCATACCGGCGTCCGTGGTAAAGAGAACGGAGTCGCCCGACATGGGATTGTTGCTGGCATTCTTGACTTGTACGGTTATCACCGACTGGCTCGTTCCGTCGGCCTGGACAACGGGAGGAACCGCGGTTGCCACGAGCGTCCGCGTTGAGATGAACGACAGGGACGTCGTCGTGGAAGCGAGATCGGACGCGGAGTTGAAGGCCGTCACCTCAAGCGTCATGACGCACTCGTACGGTAGCGCGAAAATAGAGACGGCGCATTTCCCGGCGGTGTCCGTGGCGGTAAAAAGGTAGTCGCTCGTGTCGGACCCGCCGATCTGTTTGTAGGATCGCTTGATCTGGACGGTCTTGCGCGCAAGCGGCGATCCGCTGCTGCTGCTGAACACGGCGTGCAACAGGGTCGATTTGGATGCATCGGCCTGCAGGATCTTGTCGTCAAGGGAAACCGACAGGGAGAGGTCGGTCACGTTTATCCTGATGGTCGACAGGGCACCCGCGGCCGACACCCTCACCGAATCCGTGCCGGTTCTTTTTCCCCGTACCACGCATTGCGCGTTTCCAGCGGGCCCCGTCACCGTGTCCTTGGAGACAATTGACAAATTGGATGCGGTGTCCTTGCCGAGGATAAAGTACACCGGCGTGTAGGGGATAGGACTGTTGGATCCGTCGGTGAGAACCGCGGTAATGGTGGTTTGGCCCGATGGCTTCAGGTTTGTCGAATCGGCGTGGAGCAGCACGGAAACGCCGCTGAACACCACCTTGGTCTGAGCGTTTTTCGTTTTGTCGGATACGAGATAGGCAGTGATGTACGCCGTATCGTTGACGGCCGCGCTTGTGAGGACCGCTTGGGCGACGCCCTGGTCGCTGGTTGACGATTGCCCGGTTCCCGAACAGGTCCCCTTGGTTCCCATGATCATGCCGGCGCTCGAAATAAACTGGACGCACTGGCCGGAAATCGGGTTGTTGTTCTGGTCCTTGAGCGTTGCCTCTATGGTGGTATTGTCCGTGCCGTCCGCCTTGAGGATGGCGCGCGCCGGGACAATAAGAAACTGTTTCTGAATCTTGTCGGGTGCGTCGGTGACCTGGATGCTCAGGGTTTGTTGCGTTTGGCCGCAGGTAATTACGAGATTCACCTGCGTCTTTACGGAGTCCACAAGCTCAAAGACGACGCGGCCTTTTGCATTGGTGTACAGCGTTTCGGCCGACAGCCAGCCGTTGGACTGCACACAGGTGACGCGCGCGTCGCCAATGGGAACGTTGTGGAGGCTGTCGGTGAGGACGGTAACACTTATGCCGAGCGTGTCCTTCACGCCGATGTATTGACTGTCCGGAACCACCATGAGAAACGGGCTGATGGTGCCGCCGCCAGAGTTGCTGCTCGGTCCGGTGGGCGCAAGCGAGCCGTTGTCATCCTTGATGGTGCACAAAACCAGAAAGCACGTCGCGAGGGCGACGCAAACACCGGCGATGATGCGTACTGTTTTCACGGGAAAATCCTCCTTGGTGGCATGAAACGGGAATGGGGCGCGGCGTGCCTGAGGCACCGGGAAATTGTCTGGAACCTTTGATCGCCAGGAAAGCCGCGCCGGCCTCCGGCCGTCTTCTTTCTCACGAGCGGCCCAAAGGGAATGATGTATCTTTTCTCGTTGCGCGGCAGCGCGGAGAACAACAGTTTGTCAATTTGCGCCGTTTGCACGATGCGCTGCGGGCGTCCGGAATAAATTATAACTTTCCCTGGGCAAGGAAAGCAACATGTTTGCGCCGTGCCGGCACTTTTTACGCCGGCAGGGCGGCCGGGAGATTTGCATCATGACTGCACGACGGGGACTTGTGGTAAGGGCGGCAGCCAGGGGGCTGCCCGCGTGGACGTGCGGCCTGCGGAAAGGGGACGAGGTCCTTTCCGTCAACGGAGAACCGGTGCCAGACGAAATAGATTTCAGGTTTGCGGCGGCGCAGCCGCGCGCTCGTATCGCGGCGAAACGCGCGGGGAAAATGATTTCCCTGGACTTGGTGCGGCCCGACAACTCCGAGCTGGGGGTTGCCTTTGCCGACACTGCCGTAGCCCGCTGTTCCAATCACTGCGTTTTCTGCTTTATAGACCAGATGCCGCCGGGGCTGCGCGCGAGCCTCTACGTAAAAGACGAGGACGCCAATCACTCTTTTGTCAATGGAAACTACGTCACCCTCGGCGCAATGACCTATGCGCAGCTCGATCATCTCTGCGGCCTGGGACTGTCGCCGCTCTACATATCCGTTCACGCAACCGATCCTCGGGTCCGGCAGCGGATGCTGGGGAACAGGCACATCGGCATTATTTTGGACCAGCTCCGGTTTCTCGAAACAAACGGCATCAGGTTTCACACGCAGATTGTGGTGTGTCCCGGTTTCAATAGCGGCGCTGTTCTCACGCGCACCATTGAGGACCTCTGCACATTCGGGACCGGGCTTCTCTCGATCGCGGTGGTGCCGGTGGGCCTTACCAGGTATCACAGGAAAGCGCTGGGTCCCGTCGACCGCGAGGAGGCCAGGCGCATTTGTGAAGCTACGGCACGCCTGGGCGAACAGGACCTGCGCGGCAGCGGCCGGCGCCGGGTTTTTCTCGCCGATGAACTGCTTATCCTGGCCGGACTTCCCATTCCCCCGCGCCGCTATTACGAAGACTACCCGCAGATAGAAAACGGCATCGGGCTCGTACGGATGCTCCTGGAGGAGTGGGCCGCGCTCAAGCGGGGAATGACACGCCAACCTCCCCGGGGCGGAAAACGGCCGGTGCTCATTGTCACATCGGAATCGGCGCATCCGTATCTTGCTCGGGTTGCCAGGGAGCTTCCCGCGTATGTTCCGAAGCTTGAGGTGCGCGCGGTCGCGGCGAAGAACGAATTCTTCGGCGGAGGGGTAACCGTGGCGGGCCTGCTTGCGGCACGCGACGTTGTCCGCTGCGCGCGAACCGCGGGATGCCGGGGCTGCACCGTGATTCTCCCGTCGGTCATGTTCAATTGTTCCGGCCACACCCTGGACGGCTTTTCGGCCCGGCGAATCGGAAGAACGCTCGGTGTGCCGGTGACGGTCGCTGCGTCCCTTAACGACATGGTACAATCCCTATGAACCAACCGCTCACGCCGGGCCCGGTCCGCCTCAACCGCTATCTGGCAAGCTGCGGGCTCGGATCGCGGCGCGCGTGCGATGCGCTGATCGCGGCGGGGCGAATCTATCTCAACGGCGCCAAGGTCACCGAACTCGGCACCAAAGTGATCCCCGGCCAGGACAAAGTGGATTACCTCGGACGCGCGCTGTCACCCGTTGTGTCGCTGCGGTACCTGGCGTATCACAAGCCACAGAGCGTGATTGTCACCAAGAGCGATCCCGAAGGCCGAACCACTATTTTTGACGCGCTCAGGGAAAAGGGGTGCGACGCCGGCGGACTCAACTACGTGGGGCGCCTGGACGTTGCATCCGAAGGCCTGCTCCTTCTTACCAACGACGGCAGTCTTATTCACGCGCTTACCCATCCCCGGTATCATATCAAGAAAGTGTACGATGTCCAAATCGACAGAAAACTCCAGCCCGCCGATGTTGCGCGGATGACCGGGGAAGGAATCGATTCCGAGGGGCAGATCCTCCGGGCCGGCGACGTTCGCGACACCGGTTCCGAGGGCCGCTACTGGTGCCGGGCCGAACTGTACGAAGGCAAGAAACGCCAGATCAGGCGCATGTTCGAGGCGCTCGGCTACACCGTAATCAGGCTCAGGCGGATTCAATTCGCATCGGTAAAACTCGGCGACCTGGCTCCCGGCGCCGTGCGCGAACTGACCGGCCGCGAGGTTGACGCGCTCCGCGCCGCCGGGTTCCCCCGGGGGCGCTGATTAAAGAAGAGACGTGAGAAGCGGGAAGGCGGGAAATGCGCGACCCGGCAACTTTTCAACTCTTTAACTTTTCAACGCTTCAACTTTCTTCTCTCCCTTTGCATTTTCCCTGACGCGACATTATAATCAAGGCCGATGGTCCGCGCGCACCATTAAAGCCCGCAGCGCCTGTATGCACATGTTTTGGGGACCGCCATGAAGATAACCGTTGCCGACGTGGAACGCCTCCTTCCCCAGCTTTCAAGCTCTCCGGACGGCATTATTGTTGTTGACAAAAGCAGTATTGTGCGCTTCGCCAATCCATCTGCGCAGCTTTTTTTCGGGGCCGGCAGCGGCACGCTCGTCGGCAGGGGCCTGAACCTTGCAATCCGGCCCGGCGAGGCCGTTGAACACGAAACCGGGGGTTGCACGTTCGAGGTGCGCGCCGCGGCAACCTCGTGGGGCAGCGAAAGCGGAATCCTGCTTGCCATCCGCGACGTCACTGCGCGCAAACGCAGGGAACTGGCGCTGGTGGAAAGCGAAGAACGATACGCGCTTGCGGTCCAGGGAAGCAACGACGGCCTGTGGGATTGGAATCTTAAGAGCAACGAGGTTTACTATTCGGAAAGGTGGAAGTCGATCCTCGGGTACGAACCGCACGAGATAGCCGCGAGTCCCGAAGAATGGTTCGGCCGCATCCATCCCGAAGACGTAGCCGCCGTGAAATCCGCGGTTTCGGCCCACATGGAAGGGGCGACGCCTACGCTGGAGACCGAATACCGCATGCTGCACAAGGACGGCGCCTATAAGTGGATCCTGTGCCGGGGCATCGCCGTGTTCGGCAAGGACGGCAGCGTGTGCCGGCTTACCGGATCGCAAACCGACATCACCGAGCGCAAGCTGGCCGAACAGCAGCTCGCCGCCGCCATGGACGACCTGAAATTCGCGCTGGCCTCCGAGAAAGTGCTCCTCGATGAACTTGACAAAAAAAACAAGGAGCTCATCGAACTTTCCATCACCGACGGCCTCACGGGCCTGTACAATCACCGCTTTATCCAGGAGCGCTTCGAGTTCGAATTCAAACGCGTCAGGCGGTACGGCGGCAACCTGAGCTGCATGATGATCGACATCGACCATTTCAAGATGCTTAACGACACCTATGGTCATCAGTGCGGCGACTTTGTCCTGCGGGAACTGTCGCAGCTTCTCAGAATCCATTCGCGCGAGGTTGATATCTGCGGCAGGTACGGCGGGGAGGAATTCCTTATCCTTACCAATGTCGCGCTCGAATACACCATGCAGTACGCAAGCAAGCTCCATGCGGCCATAGACAGCCACGAGTTCACGTTCGACGATAAGAAACTGCACGTGACGGTGAGCATCGGTCTTGCCGATTTTCGACCCGGTATGAAGGACCGGCACGAGCTTATCGACCGGGCCGATCTTGCCCTTTACCAGGCCAAGGAAGACGGCCGCAACCTCATCAGGATCTGGAAGGAAAGGCACGAGGGCGGCGATGCGTCAGTCGATCATTTTTCAGCCGATCAGCTCAAAAAAGAATTTGTGCATCTGTCCAACCAGATGCGGTCCACCTACATGGAGTATACCAACGCTCTTGTCAAGGCCGTGGACGCCAAAGACCCCTACACCAAGGAACATTCGCAGAATGTCTCCGCAACGTCGGTGGAGATTGCGACGGGCATGGGGCTGTCGGAAATCGAGATAGAGGTCATCAAATACGCCGGGCTTCTGCACGACGTGGGCAAGATCGCGGTGAGCCAGGAGATTCTTGTCAAAAAGGAACCGCTTACCCTTGAGGAATACGAGCTGCTCAAGAAACACCCCGTGATCGGCGTTAACATCCTCAAGGATATCCGTTTTCTGGAAAAGGAGATTCCCATCATTCTTCACCACCACGAACGTTTTGACGGCAAGGGATATCCGCACGGGCTCAAAGGGAGGGAAATTCCAGTGGGCGCGCGCATCCTCGCGGTTTCGGACGCTTTCGACGCGATGACGTCCGGCAGAGGCTACAAGGACAAGGTTTCCCTGGAAAAAACAATCGGCGAACTGAAGCGGGGAAGCGGGACGCAGTTTGCGCCCGATGTGGTGGAGGTGTTCGTTAAAATTTTGGAAAAGAAACAGCGGGCCGCAGCCGCATAGAAAATTGGTGCAAATCCGGCGTGATAATGTATAATTACACTAGCTTGGCGGATCGCACCGCAACTATATTTTTGTCCGGATGCATGTGGAGGGAAGAATGAAAATACGAGTGGAATCGGTCGGCGACGTCACCATTGTGTTTATAGACGGGAACGTGCTGCAGGAAAACGTTCCCATTTTCCGGGTGAAACTCCTGGAACTCGTGGAGGAAGGGAAAGTGAACATCGTGTTGGACATGGTTGCGTCAAACTACATCAGCAGCATGTGCCTGGCAACTATTGTGGATGTCAAGAAGAAGCTCAACGAGCTTTCGGGCGATTTGAAACTTGCGCGCGTCAACAAGCTC
>Ga0182027_10006419_pt1 | contig 17594 bp, 15 predicted proteins | sample 712E1DmetaG_FD_121300 | JGI IMG/M metagenome (GOLD analysis project Ga0182027, IMG submission 121300) | Permafrost microbial communities from Stordalen Mire, Sweden - 712E1D metaG (Illumina Assembly) | ecosystem: Environmental > Terrestrial > Soil > Wetlands > Permafrost | place: Sweden... | reverse complement strand
GAAATTATATGCGGAGTTCTTGCCTCATCGATTAAAACAGAATCTACCTCATCAACTATTGCGAAGTAGAAACCGCGCTGAACTAAAGAGGAGGCATCCGGTGCCATATTATCCCTAAGGTAATCAAATCCAAACTCTGAATTTATTCCATAGACAATATCCTTCTCATAAGCTTCTTTTCTTGTAATTGATCTTAGGTGCAAAAGCCTAAGATCAATTACATCATTATTTAAAAAAATAGGATCATAAACAAATGATTCTTCACTGATTATTGAAGAAACCGAAAGTCCCAAAAGATCAAAAATTGGACCCATCCATCCCGCGTCTCTTCTTGCTAGGTAATCGTTTACGGTAACAAGATGAACACTTTTTCCGCTTAGTGCATGCAAATAAAGCGCGGGAACTGCTGATAAAGTTTTTCCTTCTCCTGTTTTTTGTTCGGCAATTTTCCCCTCAGCCAAAACGGTCGATGCAATAAGCTGAACATCAAAATGTCTTTGACCGATTGTTCTATTTGCAGCTTCTCTTACTAAGGCAAAAGCTTCGGGCATAATATTATCAAGAGGTTCTCCTTCTTTAACTCTATCTTTGAATTCTTTGGTCTTTTTAGGAAAATCCGAAAGCTTTAGTTTTTTAAATTCATTTTCTAAACTATTAATTTTTCCGACAATTGGTTTTATTCTGTTTAATTCTTTTTCATTTGAATCAAAAAACTTTCCAAAAACATTTAGCATAGTAAATTCATTTTACCATATTTGAGCGTAAAAAAACCCCTCACATTTTAAAACGTGAGGGGTACCAATTGATCAATTGGCAATAATTGGTAATGCTCCAAATAGCTTACCAACTATTTCTTCTTCTTCTTTTTCTTTGCCATTATAAATCACCTCCTTAAAATCAAGCTCAATTTAAATTAATAAGGATGAGCAGTAATTAATCTTATAATCTATTATTTTATTTCTATTGTCAAGGATTTTACTGGCTTCAAAATTAAGCGTTTAGGTTGGTTTGGAAGCAAAAATTATCGAGGCTATTTTTTGCTATTTTATAACGTTTTTTCCAATATATTTTTGTAAAACTTCGGGAACATTTATTGATCCGTCCTGCGTTTGATAATTTTCTAAAATTGCAATAATCGGTCTTGTTGAAAATGCAGTGCCGTTTAAAATATTAACAAAGTTTCTTTCGTTTCCTTCCTGATATTTTATATTTAATCTTCTTGCTTGAAAATCTGTCGTGGTTGACGTGGAAGTTACTTCCCGATACTTGTCTTCCGAAGGAATCCATGCTTCCAAGTCATATTTTCTTGCAGCAGGGAAACCTAAATCTCCCGTACACATTTTAACAACCTGATATGGGATTTTCAGCGCTTTTAATAATTTCTCTTCCTGCGACAAAAGATATTCGTGTTCTCTATCGTCTTCGCCTTGCCTAACAAACGAAACCATTTCAACTTTATCAAATTGATGCGCTCTTAAAATCCCTCTGGTATCTTTACCATAACTCCCGGCTTCTCTTCTAAAACAGGTTGAAAAGCCGACGTATCTTTTTGGCAAATCTTTTGAATTTAAAACCTCATCTTTATGCATAGCCACTATTGATTGTTCGGAAGTACCCACCAAAACCAAATCGTCTTTTTCAAAAATATACATATCTTCATCTCCGCCGTTTTCCATATACCCCAGACCCTTCATTACTTCAGTTTTAACCATTACGGGAGGAATTATTGGAATAAATCCTTCTTTAATTAATAATTCAAATGCAAATTCTCTTAGAGCAAACTCTAAAAGCACAGCATCATTTTTTAAAAAATAAAATCTTGCTCCTGATATTTTAGAAGCTCTAAGAACATCAATAATGTCTAAATTTTCCCCTAATTCCAGGTGGTCTTTTGGTTTAAAACTAAATTTAGTCGGCTCGCCGACTTTTTTTAAAATTTCATTTTCAGTATCGTTTTTTCCCACCCTTACATCCTCTTTTGCGGGATTTGGAATTTTAAGCAGTAGAGTATTTAATTCTTCGCTTAGTTTTGCCAGATTTTCTTCTAGTTTTTCTAATTCTTCTTTTAACAACTTTCCTTTTTTTAGCTGCTCCGCTGTGGGCTTTCCTTTAATAACGCCTGAATGCACATTTCTTTCTTCACGGAGTGTCTGAATTTTTGATGATAATTCTCTAAATTTACCATCAATTTCTAAAATGTGTTTTATATCAATATCTATACCCTTATCTTTTGCAGCTTTTTGAATTTTTGAAGAATTTTCTCTGATGAATTTTATATCGAGCATATTTTGTATTTTTATTATATCACTTGCAATTTAAAAAAAACTGCACTATTATTTAACCCTCATGGACGAAAAAAAAGAACGCGGTCCTTTTGTGGAAGAGGATTTTGATGGACCAGAACGACCTTCGGATTTACAGAGAAAATTTAACCTCTTAACTAGGTTGGCAGATCTTGAAGAAGCAGGCCACCACGCTCACGCCCTAGAGGAAGCAATTGATCCCACAAAAGACAAGGCAATTGCTCACGAAATAGAAGAACTTGGTCAAACTCCATACGAAGAAGGTTCTGAAGACTGTTGGAACAGTTCCAGAAGGTATGATATAAAAAGAAGAGATGCAAGAACTGTTAATACACTTTTATATCGTAATTGGCCAGGTTAGTCATTCCGTTTTGAGGCGTCAATAAATCTTTCTTCAACGAATTTTTTATCTAAAGATAAAATAAGCCACGCAGCTCTTGGCCCATAATCTTTTCCAAGAAGTGATAAATAAATTGCTGCAAAAGTCTCTTTTCCATCTAGCCCCAATTCCTTACCGATATTATAAATAGCTGTCTGAAACTGTTCTGGGTTCATTTTAATATCAATTTCTTTAGCAATTTTTGCTAATAGTTCTTTTTGTTTTGAGGATAAGTTTTTTGCAATCTCTGGAAGTTTTTCCTGAATAGTGAATTTTTCCGACTCAGGTGCATACCTTTCAACCCAAATTCGAGCATATTTTGCCCATTCTTCATATCCCTGTTTTTTAATTGTATCTTTCATTTCTGGCATTTGAACAAATTGAGCAAGTGCGGCAAACCGAAGGGGTAGCGGAGGTTCTTTAATTTTGTCGGAAACTTGAGATAACTCAAAAATTCTTCCCAAATCTGATTTTGAGTCTCTTTTATATTCTAAATATGCTTTTTGATATTCATCAAAAAGGTTTGGAATTGTGTCTTTTTCCGAAGGATCAAAATTTATTTGGGTATTAACTTTAATTCTTACCATTAAAAATCTAATAAGTTCTGGTGGTAAAATCTCAAGCATCTCGTAAGCGCTTACTCCAACACCTCTTGATGAAGACATTTTTTTACCTCCTATTAAAAGCCATTCGTAGGGAATTGCAAAAGGTGTAGGGTAATTTATAACCCTTTCGCAAATAAGTTTTGCCAAATCGTGAGATCCACCTGCTGACATATGATCTTTTCCCGCTCCCTCAACCGTTACCCCAATGACTTTCCATTTGCATGCCCACTCAACTTTCCAGGGAAGTTTTCCCATCATTTGGTCTTTACTGCTAAATGGAGACCTGCGGCCTGTTGCGCCGCATCCCTTTGTGAACTTAACTTTATCTATTACGCATTCAAAACTAACTTCTTTTCCGTCCCAATCTGTAACATTTGTTGTCGAAACTTTTCCGCAATTTGGGCAATAAAGTTGATAGGGATACCAATTATCAGGCAATTCTTTTTTATACATCTCCTCATATATTTTTCGAACCGCTGAAGCTTTATCTAAAACTTCTTTAATTACACCGTTCATCTTGCTACTTGTGTATAAATCTTTTGTCCAAATAATTTGCGGCTCACATCCAATCGCTCTAAAAGTTTTTTCAAATTCCGAAGCATAATACCTTGCATAGTTTTCAAATCCTGCAACCGGTGATGGGATTTTAAACAAAGGCATTCCTAAATATTGTTCATATTTTTCGCGTGGAAGATATGAGGGAATATCGTCCATTGGATCATGGTCTTCAAAAACATATGTATAAGTGACTTTTACTCCTTTGTCTTTTAGAGCTTTGTAAACCAAATCATGTACTACAACACCTCTTAAAGCACCTACATGAATCCTACCCGATGGAGTTTTCATATCATCAACCCAGTAGGGCATATATTTTCCTGATTTTATTATCTCTTCTGCAACGCCATCAGCCCAAAACATAAGCTAATTATACAATTTTTGAGGAGAAAAAATAAGATGAGGTTATTTTATAGCTCCGAGTTCTTTGCCGACTTTTTCAAAAGCGGCAATTCCAAAATCCAAATCTTTCTTACTATGCGCTGCCGATGGAATTACGCGGATTCTTGCTTTTCCTTTTGCAACCATAGGAAAAACAATCGGCGTTGCAAAAACATCGAGTCCAAAAAGTTTCGCGCTAAATTCTCTTGCCAAATCTTCTTGAGGAAGCATTACGGGTGTTATCGGAGTTTCACTATGTCCTGTGTCAAAACCGAGACGTTTAAATTTTTGTTTTAAATAATTTGCGTTATTCCAAAGTTTTTTTACTAAAAGATCTGATTCTTCCAAAATTTTAACTCCCTCAAGTATTGCGGCTGTATCGGGAATTGTTAAGGCGTTTGAAAAAAGATATTGTCTTGCTTTTTGCTTATAAAAAGTTATCAGAGATTTTTTAGCTGCAATAAAACCGCCTATAACACTAAATGCTTTTGATAATGTTCCAACCTCTATATCGACTTGCCCGTGAAGACCAAAGTAGTCAACAATTCCTCTCCCGCCCTTTCCCAAAACCCCCTCACCATGCGCATCATCAACCATTGTCAAAACGTTGTATTTTTTGGCTAGAGTTACGATTTGCGGAAGAGGCGCTAAATCCCCATCCATGGAAAAAACCCCGTCTGTCACAATTAAAATAACCGGGGGCTGACCGTCGGACTTTGGAGTTTTGGAAAGTTCTACCGCTTCTTTTAATTTTTGTTCCAAATCACTTACATTAAGATGTTTATAGATAAATTTATTTATAACACCCGAGAGTCTGACTGCATCAATAATTGATGCGTGGTTAAGTTCATCAGAAATTACAATATCCTCTTTACCGATAATCGTTTGAATTGCTGCACAATTTGCCATATATCCGCCCTGAAAAATAACAGCCGCTTCAGACTTTTTAAAACGCGCTAAAGCTTCTTCTAACTGAATGTGAAGTGTGTGGTTACCCGCCAAGGTTCTGTATCCTGTTCCAATGCCATATTTGTCAACTGCTTGTTTTACGGCTTTTGCCAAACGTGGATTAACCGATAAACCCAGGTAATGGCTCGAGCAAAAATTAAGTTTTTTCTTGCCGTTTATTGTTAAATATGCCCCTTCGCCCGATTCAATCGTGTAAGGCGTATTGCCCGATGCTATTGCTTCATCTATAAATTTATAAAAATTATCAATTTTCATGGTATTAAGATTATCTTACCGCACTTCCCGCTTTTCATAACTTCCATTGCTTTTTTAAAATCTTTGAGTGGAAATTTATGTGTTATCATTTTTGTCAAATCAACTTTTTTGGACTTTAAAAGATCGGAAACTTGATACCAAGTATCCCAAATTCTTCTTCCGAAAACTCCTTTTACGGTTAACTCTTTATCGATAAAATATCTTCCAAAATTTAAAGTTATATCTTTCTTGGGAATTCCAAAAATTATAACTGTTCCCGCAATTCTTGCTGCTTCAAACGCAAAAGAAATAGCATTTTCGTTTCCCGACATTTCTAAAACTACATCAATTTGATTTATGTATTTTTCAGGAAGTTTATCATAAGTTTCATCCGCGCCCATTTTTTTGCCCAAATTTCTTCTATATTCACCTCTGTTTATTGCAATTACTTTTTTAGCTCCATATGCTTTTGCTGCCGCAACAGCACATAGACCCGTTGGACCAAGACCCGTGACTAAAACTACCTTTCCTTTAACATCCGCTTTTGTAACTACGTGAACAGCATTTCCCAAGGGCTCTTGCGAGCTCATCGCCTCAAGAGGAATATTTTTATCATTCTTCCAGGAAGTTCTAATTGGAATTGTTGCATACTCCGCAAAACCGCCATTTCTCCCAATTCCAAAAAGCTGCATATTTTCGCAAATATGTTTATTGCCGATTTTGCATTGATAACATTTTCCGCAAAAAATATGAGTTTCAGACGAAACCAAATCACCAACCTTAATTCCCGCAGGATTATCGCCATTTATTTCTAACACTTCCCCAACAATCTCATGTCCCGGAATATAAGGCGGAGTTATATGGCTCTTAGCCCAAGGAGTCCAATCATAAATTCCTATATCTGTTCCGCAAATTGAAGCAAGTCTTACTTTGACAAGAAGTTCACCAATTTTGGGTTTTGGAATAGGAATATTTTTAAGCGTTACTCCGGAAGCTTTCCTTTCCTTAACTACGGCTAACATAGTTCTTTTCATAGAATTAAATGGATAACTCGTTATAGTTTAGCTTACAGAAGCAATAGTGTAAATAACTTTTCCGGCGGGAGCTTCTACTTCCACTTTTTCTCCGACTTTTTTGCCCAAAAGCGCTTTTCCAAGAGGGGATTCATGGGAAATTTTTTTCTCATCCGGATCTGCTTCCCATTCGCCAACAACAGTAAATATTTCTTTTTTACCCTTAATGCTAACCGTAACTGTTGAACCAATTTTTACAACACTTCCGCTTGATTTACCGTGTGTCTCGGCAATAAGTACTGCCTGTTTTATTAACTCCTCTATTTCATCAATTCTTCCGTCTATAAAAGATAATTCTTCCCTGGCTGCAACATACTCAGCATTTTCAGAAAGATCTCCCATACTCCTTGCCTGAGAAACACGAGCCAGAATATCAGGCCTTTTAACGTTAATTAATTCCTTAAATTCTTTTTTAAGTTCTTCCAAGCCCTCTTTTGTAAGGTATATTTTTTTAGCGTTCATAAAATCTCTTATTTAAAATAAAATCCCTCAAAAGATTAAACTTGAGGGAATAAAATAATAAATACTATTTAAATTTACTCTAAGAATAATAGATTATAGGGAAACTTTTGTCAATGACCTCTAGTACTATACTCGAGGATAAACCAATAGCTAATATTTTAGACCAAAATTTTTAAGTTTATTTCTGTAAGTTTTTAAAATATAAGTCTCATAATCAAATGGGTGAAATCCTAAATAATTATTTGAGACAGTCTCTTTAGATATGTGTTTTTTCATGTAGGCAAATTGTAAAAACCTTAATACTTTTTCGGCCAACAATACCTTAAGCAATACGATTATTAATGGATCCCAAATAGTATTCCGCTTTTTATTAATATAATAATTTTTTTTGACTTTGGCATTTGGTAAAAAATTATTAGTCCAATTATTTATTCCAATAAACTTCTCAAAGGTTTCATTTTTATTAAAGACTGGGAGCATTTGCATAATCTCATGAGCTACATATAAATTTTGTTTTTTATTTTTAAAATACATAGAATTTTCATCTAGGATCATATTCAAGCAAATCTTGTCCGCAAAATTAATACTATTTCTTGTTCTATAACTTCCAAGAAGATTCAAAAAAATGGCAACTAAAAATCTCGTGGTCCAGGCGAAATCCTTTTCTGAAATTATAAATATATCTATATCGTCATTTTCCTCCGAATTTTTCATCGATAATGCTCCGCTTATTCCAATAAATTTTATAGTTGGAATTATTGAGATTTTTTTTATGATTTTTTTGGCTTTCTTAATTTTTTTGTTACTTTTCTCTTCTTTATTTTGTCTCTCGCTTACCCTAGCTATATCGCTTGATATATAAAAATAATTGTTCTTTTCTTTTAAAGGTTTTTTTAAAAATTTTAGGGTTTTATAAATTTCTTCTTCACTTATCTTATGAGAAGATATAAGAAAATTATAAATTTCTTCTTTTTTGAGAGGGTAATTAAAAATTTCTGAGTAGAGCAGGGTTTTTAAAATTGCCGCTCTATTGCCCATACTTTTGAAGAATTTGCGAAACTCCGCTTGAAAATGCAGCAAATGCTGATTCAACAGATCCACCATTTAACGTGGAATTTACGGCGTTTCCTAAATAAGTATTTAACTGTTGATTTAAACCATCATCGGAAGTTTTATCTACGAAAGGAGTTGATGATGCGTAATCTGCCTGCTGAACAAATGTATAAACATTCGGATTACTCTTAAGAGTATCTGCAAGATCTATCCTTGAATATGGCTCTCCGAAAGCTCTCGTCTTAGATTCTTCAGCATATAATTTTTCTTCTGTATTTTTTTGTGCCAAAAATTTCATGAAAAGAAATGCTTGTTTTTGATATTTGCTTTTTGAGGAAACTCCTTCTGCCCAATAGCTTGCCATTGTTACATTTCTATCAGGAAGCTGTGGAACGGGAACTATTTTAAAATTAAGATTAGGGTTATACTTTTTTATCGTAAAATAATCCCAAGAATAACCAAAATACATTGCGAGATTTCCTTTGGAAAAGGCAAGAGTTGATGGATCCAGCGTATTATCCCAAACATTATTTTGATCAGTTACAAAAGAGGTATAGAAAGAAAGAGCTCCGGTAAATCTATCGGAGGAAGCAGGTAAGTTTTTAAAATCAACTCCATTTTGTAAGAAAAGCAGAGACAATATATCCGGTGCGTTATCTATATTATCAAATGTTCCAATTGCTGCGCCCGCTGTTTGTATTTTCCCGTTTTCATCTTTTACTGTCATTGCTCTTGCATCATTTATAAAATCATTCCAGGTTGTTGGCGGATTTAAACCAACAGATTGAAGAAGTTGAGTATTTATGTATAAAGATAAAGTATCTACTTCAAGGGGAATGCCATAAATTGCTCCGTTTCTTACCAGATCCTTCCCCATAACAGGATAAAAAGTTTTGTTAAAATCACTGCTAGTTATTACATTGCTTGGCAAAGGAAGTAAAATACCCGAAAACATCGGATACCAGGTATTATGAAATCTAAAAATATCTGGACCCGTTCCATTGTTAATTCTTGTCTGAAGAGTCTCTCTATATTGCTTAATAGATTGAGGGACATAATTTATGATAATATTTGGATTCTCTCTTTCAAAATCAGAAATTATTGGCTGCATAGTTTTCTGATCTTCCCACAATCCCCAATATGTCAAAGTAAGTTTTCCTCCTATACCTTTACCAGAATTTGAAGAGATTACAAAAAGCACAACCGGTATTAGAATTGCTATTACCAAAAGGCCAAGAAAAATTTTAATTATTTTGCCAATTGGTCTTTTGCTTCCCCCATTATCTGGTTTGTCAGATCTATACGCAGTAGTCGCTTGCCCGGAACCAAGCGGATTAGGCGAAGCCTGCGGGGTTACAGGACTTTGTCTTAAGACCTGACCCTGATCTTGTCCCTGAGCTTGAGAGCCTAAATTGTTATTACCATTTTCCATAGCTAATTTATAGTATAATACCTAATGTAAAGTATAATCAATGAAGAGTTATTTTGCCAAGCTTAAGTTTAAGTTTAAGCTTAAACTTAAATATCACAGGCAACACATCCTACGAATCTCAAGAGTAATTTTTTGGTTTTTAACCGGAGCATTCTTAGCTTTATTTTTTATAACTAGTATTGGACTTCTAACTTACAAAGATTTGTATACAAATAAAATTTATCCTGGGATTTATGTAGATAACGTAAATTTTGGAGGGGAAAATGAACAAAATCTTAAGGATTATCTGCTTAAAAAAAACTTATCTATCGCAAATAAAAGTTTTGTTTTAAAAAGTGACTATGGTATAGCAACTATTTCTGCAAAACAGATAGACTTTGGCTATGATTCAAATCTGCTAACAACACAGGCATATGTACTAGGACGGTCGGGGAATTTTATTTCGGACTTAAGTATAATTTTACAATCTTATACAAACGGTGTTTATTTAAGCTCTTCTTATACCTATAATCAGAATAAGTTAACCGCTTTAATAAATCCTCTTGCCAAACGGATAAATATTGATCCTGTTAATGCGGTTTTTACATTTGAAAATAATAGAGTTACAACTTTTAAGCCATCAAGTAGCGGACAAACTATTGACGTTGATGAGTTAAATAATCAAATTAGCACCAAGGCGCCTTTGATGTTTTCAGAAAATATCCAAAATATTAATTTAACAATTCCTATTAAAATTTTAGAGCCTAAAATTACAACAGAAAAAGTAAATAACCTAGGAATTAAAGAATTAATAGGAGAAGGACATTCTCTTTTTTATCATTCAATCCAAAGCAGAATTTATAATATTAACCTTGCCGCCAGTAGGCTTAATGGAATTTTGGTTGCCCCTGGCGATACTTTTTCCTTTGATCAAGCTTTGGGAGACGTTTCAGCTTTTACAGGTTATCAACAAGCATATGTAATACAGAATGGAAAAACAGTTTTAGGCGACGGAGGCGGAGTTTGTCAGGTTTCAACTACTTTTTTTAGAGCACTTCTAAACGCAGGCCTTCCAATTGTTGAAAGACACGCGCATGCTTATAGGGTTGGGTACTATGAAGAAGATTCTCCACCGGGTATTGATGCAACTATTTTTGTACCCAGTGTTGACCTTAAATTTAAAAACGATACAGGGCATTATATTCTAATTCAAAGCGCTGTAGATCTTGATAATCTTGCTCTTGCGTTTTATTTATATGGCACAAAAGACGGAAGAAGCGTTAGCATGAGCCAACCAGTTATAACTAATCAGACTCCCGCGCCACCGCCTCTTTATCAGGATAATCCCAATCTTCCAAAAGGAGTTATACAACAAACGGATTTTGCAGCAGCTGGGGCAAATGTTTATTTTACAAGAACTGTTACTAAAAACGGGAAAATAATAATTTCCGATAAGTTCGTTTCAGATTATCAACCCTGGCAAGCAATTTATCAGGTTGGAACAAAAGAATGAATAAAATAATAAGCGTAAAAGAGGCAAAAAAACTTGCCCAAGAACTAAAGAGCAAAAACAAAACAATTGTTATAACGGGTGGCTGTTTTGATATTCTTCATATAGGACATATCAATCTTTTTAATAAGTCTAAAAAACACGGAGACTACTTATTCGTCCTTTTAGAAAATGATAAATCCGTAAGAAAGCTTAAGGGTAAAGGAAGACCAATTAATCCCCAACTTGAAAGGGCACAAATCTTAGCAAATCTTTCCCCTATTGATTACGTGGTAATGCTAAACGAAATGAAGGAAAACAAAGATTATGATAATTTAATTTTTGACTTAAAACCCTCGGTAATAACAACGACACAAGGTAACCCGCAAGGAATACACAACGAAAGGCAGGCAAAAAAAATTGGGGCTAAAGTTTTGTATGTAACTAAACTGATTAATAATAAGTCTACAAGTATTTTAGCAAAAATAATTTCAGAAAATTTTGATTAATGAACAAGCTTAATATAATACTTTTAATTTTAATATGTATTTTATCTGTTTTTGTTTTTTTAAAACTATCTCCCGAGAAAAAAAATTACATAATAATCGACAACCAAAAATTCTATATTGATGTTGCCAAAACGGACGAACAAAAAGAAAAAGGTCTTAGCATATACAATAAACTTCCGCTTGAAAAAGGCATGATATTCCCCTATGAAGACTCAGGCTATCATCCATTTTGGATGAAAGGAATGAAATTCTCAATTGACATAATATATATTCAAAATAACAAGATTGTTGATATTTTCGAAAATCTCCCCTTTCCAAAAAATGATTTTCAAACACCCGTTATAGTTAGACCGACAGCAAATTCAAATTATGTTTTGGAAATAAACGCGGGTCTTTCAAAAAAATACAATTTTAAAAAAGGAGATATTGTTGAAATACACTTATGATAATTTTGGGAATTGAAACAAGTTGCGATGAAACTTCTGCGGCAATTATAAAAGCAAATAAAAAAACCGGAAGAGTTAAGCTTTTATCTAATATCATAGCGTCTTCCTTGACTTTGCATGCAAAAACCGGCGGAATAATTCCCGAAGTTGCCGCAAGAGAACAAGTAAAATTTATAATTCCTGTTATTAAAAAAGCTTTAGAAGTTTTAAAAGACCCTAAAAGAGAAATTGACGCAATTGCCATAACCGTAGGTCCCGGACTAATTGGATCACTTTTGGTGGGAGTTGAAACGGCAAAAACAATTTCATATGTTTGGAAAAAACCTATAATTCCAATTAATCATTTATTCGGACACATATACGCTAACTTCGTTAGCGAAATTAATAATTCTGCCGTGCCGGAATTTCCCGCCATTGCCCTGATCGTTTCAGGCGGACATACGGATTTGGTTTTGCTGAAAAATCATAAAGATACCTTATGGCTTGGAGGAACAAGAGACGACGCTGCGGGAGAAGCGTTTGATAAAACAGGAAGGCTTCTAAACTTACCTTATCCTGGTGGTTTGGAGATTGAAAAAATGGCAAAAGGCATTAAGCAGGACCTATATAATTTCCCAAGGCCTTTAATTGATTCTAATGATTTTGATTTTTCATTTTCGGGATTAAAAACCGCAGTTTTAAGAGAAGTTCAAAAAACCGGAAAAATTGATGGAAGAATAATAAAAAATATTTCATATTCGCTGCAGGAAGCAATTTTTGATGTCCTCATAAATAAAACTTTGAAAGCTGCTGCTAAATATAATGCAAAATCTATATTATTGGGTGGGGGTGTTGCAGCCAATCAAACGCTTAGAAAGAGGTTCGAATTTGAAATTAGAAATTTGAAGTTAGAAATTCCGTTTTTCGTTCCCGAAAAATGGTTATGTACCGATAACGCAGGAATGATAGCGGCAGCCGGATTCTATAATTACGAAGAGATTCCATGGAATAAAATAACTGCAAATCCGGAACTTTACTTTGATTGAAAGTGATAAAATAGAAATATGCCCAATGAATTCTTCATTTTGATAGTTATTATCCTCTTGGGGTTTGTTATCCTCATTTACTTTTTGAACAGAAAGCTCTCCGAGCTTAGTAAAAACAAAACCGATGAAAATCTTTTAGAATGGCTAAAAACGATGCAATCTACAATAAATAATTCTTCATCTCAAACCGTAAAAACTCTTCAGGAAAATTCTAAACAACTAAACGAAAGGCTGGATACTGCCGCCAGAGTTATTCGGGATGTTGAAAAAGAAGTGGGGCAAATGAGTGAAATCGGAAGAAATATGCGAGAATTGCAAGATTTTTTGAAAAGTCCAAAACTAAGAGGAAATATCGGAGAACAAGTTCTAAAAGACTTAATTACCCAAATGTTCCCAAAAACCAGTTTTTTTCTTCAGTATGAATTTAAATCCGGGGAAAAAGTTGATGCGGCAATAAAAACCGATGCAGGAATACTCCCAATTGATTCTAAATTTCCAATGGAAAATTACATTAAAATGACTAAGGCAAAAGATACTAAGGAAAAGGAGATTTTTGAAAAAGAATTCCTGCGGGATATTAGAAAACATATAGATGCAATTTCAAATAAATATATTTTGCCAAGCGAAGGAACAATGGATTTTGCGCTTATGTATATTCCAAGCGAATCTGTTTATTATGAAGTTGTAAATCAGACTGAAGTTTTGGATTATGCCAGAAAATTAAGAGTTTATATGGTCTCTCCCTCGACTTTATACGCACATTTACAAACTATTCTCTTAGCTTTTGAGGGTAAAAAAATCGAAAGCAAGTCTAAGGAATTATTTACGCTTTTAAGAAGTCTTCAGATTGATTATGTAAAGGTTGAGGATAATCTATCAATCCTGGGCAAACATATTAATAATTCCTATTCCCAATTTGGAAATGTATCTTCTGGTTTTTTAAATTTAGGAAGAAAGCTGAATTCGACAAAATCTATTGAAGAGGAACAAGAAAAATTAGCAGATTAATTGAATTAAGTTTAAAAAAGTGATAACCTATTTTTATATCCTCATAAGAAGGTGAAAGATGAATAATAAATATTTATTGGGAGGTTTGGCACTACTTATTATTATAATAATTGTTGTGGGAGGATTTTTGTTTTTAAAAAATAAAACTAATTACTCTGAAACTTCTCAACAAACAACCGTGTCTCAACCAATTAAGCAGATAAAAGAAGTAACCGTTACTGTTACTAATTCAGGTTTTGACCCCGCAATTGTTAATATTAAGGCGGGAACAACGGTTGTTTGGACAAATAAAAGCGGACAAAGTGCTACTGTAAATTCAGACGTATACCCAAATAATCTTTTATGGTCATTTTTAAATCTGGGTAAATTTGATAATAACTCTAATATTTCCGCTGTGTTTGAAAAGATTGGAAAATATACTTACCATAATCAGCTTAATCCAAATCAAAAAGGTACAATAGTTGTCCAATAAATCGACTGTGATACAATAGCTCCATGGAAGGCAGGATAAGACTAGATCAACAACAGCTTGAGGCTGTAAAACACGACAAAGGACCACTACTTATTATTGCAGGAGCCGGAACAGGAAAGACTACGGTTATTACCAGACGCATAAACCGGCTTATTGTAGAGAAAAACATATCGCCATCAAATGTTCTTGCTTTAACTTTTACAGAAAAAGCTGCATTTGAAATGCAGGAAAGAGTTGATATTCTGCTTCCTTACGGATATTCAAATTTATGGATTGATACATTTCACTCATTTTGCGATAGAATTTTGCGCAACGAAGTACACACCATAGGACTTGACCCAAATTATAAAGTAATTTCAGAAGCAGAATCAATTTTACTGCTGCAACAAAATATTTTTAATTTAGGACTTAAACTTTTCAGACCCCTTGGAAATCCCACTAAATTCTTAGAAGCTATTCTTAAACATTTTTCAAGGCTAAAAGACGAGGATATAACACCTGATAAATACTTAAAATGGGCAAGAAATGTTAAATCTATAGAGGAAAAAACTCAATATCTTGAACTCGCATATGCTTTTGCAGCATATGAAAAACTCAAAAATAAAGAATCAGTTATGGATTTTTCCGATTTAATATCTAATACTCTTTTACTTTTTAGAACAAGAAAAAATATTTTAAATAGGTATCAGAAACAATTTAAGTTTATATTAGTTGATGAATTCCAAGACACAAACTACGCGCAAAATGAATTGGCAATATTGCTTGCCGGAGAGGATAAAAATATTACCGTAGTTGCAGATGACGACCAATCTATTTACAGATTCAGAGGCGCTGCAGTTTCAAACGTTTTACAATTTAAGAAAAATTTTCCAAAAGCTAAGATCATAACATTAATTAATAATTACAGATCAACCCAAACTATTTTAGACAATTCGTATGCGCTTATTCAACACAATAATCCAAATAGGCTTGAAGTTGTTGAGAAAATAAATAAAAAACTTAAAAGCCATTCCAAAGCACAAGAAAAAGAGATCATTTTAATTCACGAACAAAGGTCTGAGGATGAAGCCGAGCAAATTGCTAAAACGATTAAAGAACTTGAGGAAACTTATGAATATAAAGATATTGCGATTTTAATACGCGCTAACAATCATGCCCAAATTATCACAACAGCTCTTCAAAGATACACGATACCTTACCAATTTTTAGGACCGGGGTATTTGTTTCAACAGGATGAAATAAAAGATTTAATCGCATACCTAACATTTCTAACTAATCTGTCCGATTCTGTTTCTCTTTTTAGAATTTTATCTATGGATATTTTTAATATCTCTTATATTGAATTAAATTATCTTCTTAATTTTGCTAAAAAGAAAAATCTTAACTTATTTGAAACGCTTTATGATTTAAATCAAAAATTCTTAAAACCAGAAACTCAAAAAAAATTAGAAAAGTTTAGAAAAATGGCAGAAAAACATTTAGAACGAAGCAAAAAAGAGTCGGCAGGACAAATACTTTTTGATTTTTTAATAGACTCTGGTCTTTATAATACATTGAGCAAGACTGAATCTATAAAAGATGAAAAAAGAGTTCAAAATATTGCCAAATTTTTTGACAGAATTAAAGACTTTGAGATGGAAAGAAAAACCAGTAATATATTCATCTTGGTTGAGTGGCTAAATCTTATGCTGCAAATGGGAGATAGCCCAACCGCTGCGGATATTGATACTAGGGACCAAAATGCAGTTAATATTTTAACTGTTCATTCAAGTAAGGGTCTTGAATTTAAAGTGGTATTTTTGGTAAACCTTGTTTCGGACCGTTTTCCAACAAGGGAAAGAGCAGAAAAAATCCCTCTGCCACAAGGGATTATTAAAGAAAAGCTGACAAAGAATGCGGATTTTCATTTAGAAGAAGAACGGCGGCTTTTTTACGTAGGGATGACACGGGCCAAGGAACTTCTTTACTTTACGGCTTCCAACTATTACGCGGGTGCAAAAAGGATCAAAAAACTCTCCCAATTTATTTATGAAGCGTCGCCAAAACTCCTGGAAAGAGAAAAAATACTGGAAAAAACAAAACAACTTTCTCTGTCCGATTCTCTTTCTTTGTATCAAAATCTTAAGGAGCCGAGAGAGAAAAAACAACCTCTTAAAATTAAGTTTCTTACATATTCAAATCTTCAAATGTTTGACATCTGTCCCCTACATTACAAAGCAAAAGTTATATTAAATATTCCAACCCCCATTGCGCCTGTTCAGAGTTTTGGAATTTCTTTACACAGTACACTTTATAATTTTTACAAATTGGTTCAGGAAGGAAATAGTCCATCTTTTAACGATTTTAAAAAAATACTTAATAAAGAATGGATAAACGAAGGATATGAAAATAAGAAACATGAACAAGAACGTTTCAAACAAGCGGTAAAGATTCTTAATGAGTTTTATAAACGAGAATGTAATCCTCTAATAAAACCTTTAGGAATTGAGCTTCCATTTTCATTTATTCTGAAAAACGGCGTAAAAGTTTCGGGAAAAATTGATCGGGTGGATAAAAAAGGTAAAGGCATTGAAATTATTGACTATAAAACCGGAGCAGATAATCCAAAAGCAGATGAAGCGCATAGGCTACAACTTTCTATATATGCCCTTGCTGCGACCAGGGTAAAAGATGATATTTTCAACCAAAAACCCGAAAACATAACCCTAACTATCTATTTCCTGGAGGGAAATACGAAAAAATCAATGACTTTTTCAAAAGAAGATTTAGAAGATTTTGAAGATGAATTAATAAATAAAATTACAGAAATTGAAAACAGCAAATTTCAATGCAGTGGCAATATAATCTGTAAAACCTGTGAGTATAAAATGTTATGTAACGCTTAACATGAGATGCCCTTGCGAAGCAATGGGTACAAGATGCTTTGCTGCGCCTGACGCGGCTTTGTTCGACTTTGGGATGAAAATTTGCTATAATTTCATCAATTCTGCGGAAGAAGAGTCGCTAGTCTCGATTTAATCGGGACAGGAAAGTCCAGACAGGCCTAAAGCCGGGGACGGGACGAAAGTTCCGACTAGTAATAGCTAGTGTCTAAAGTTTTACCCACATATAAACTTTAGAACAAATCTTGAATTGACAAGATTTGAGAGCAACAGAGACGAGTGGGAGTGAAACGGGCAATCCTACCTGCTGCAACCAAACGATAGATGCGTTTTAAATT
>Ga0182027_10006418_pt1 | contig 17596 bp, 12 predicted proteins | sample 712E1DmetaG_FD_121300 | JGI IMG/M metagenome (GOLD analysis project Ga0182027, IMG submission 121300) | Permafrost microbial communities from Stordalen Mire, Sweden - 712E1D metaG (Illumina Assembly) | ecosystem: Environmental > Terrestrial > Soil > Wetlands > Permafrost | place: Sweden... | reverse complement strand
CATTATTTCATCCGGAGAAAAATCGTAACCGCTTTTCAATGTTGTTTCCCGCGCCATGGCAATGCCATTCAAACTATAATCATTGATCCCGGATTTCATGAATTGCTCAATCTGGTTTAGATTATAAAATTTAATAGCATTGGCAAAAGCGAAAGGAGCATGGATTTTATCGGCAAGCTCGGAAACCTTTTTTATGCCAAAATCGTAACCGTTGCGATCAAGAATATTGGCAATCTTCAATAATTTTTCAAGCCTCTGTTTTGCGCTTAAATCACCGCCCTCAACCTTATCAACCAAGTCGTGGATAATCTTAAGTTCATTAATTTCATCCTCGCTTGTCTCTTGAGCCGCGCCGGCAATATCGGCCAAATCATATTCTCCCGAACTATTTCCTGGCGCTTTTTGGTGATTAACGTTGGCGTTTTTCCTTTTTAACATTATATCTTCCAACGCCTGCCTGATAATAAGCTTGTGATCAACGCCTTGGCAAAGAAATCGGTGCGAACGCTTGATTGTTCCGAGCGGCGCAAAATTAATCCAATCAATAATCTCTGAAAATGGTTTTATCAAATCGGCTTCCTCATCCTTATCCTCCTCGTGCAAATGTTCAATCAGGTCCCTCTCGTCGCTGGTTAAATGGTTAATCGCAAAATGCAAATCAAGCGCTTTTTGCGCCAAACTTTTTCTTTTCTCATATCGCTTGTCAACAATTTCTTTTCTGGCGATTAAATCAGCCAGCAAAACTTCGGGCGTTCGGTTTTGCAAATATTCTTTTCTTGCCCGACATTCAACCTCAATTTTATTTAAATTTTGACGGTAATCATTTAATTCTGACGATACATAATCCGCCCCACCCCTTTTACCGATACTAATCTTGACCCCGATTCTCGCGTTGCTCTCGGTAATCGATGCGCTTTCCATCAAATCCAATCCTTTTCCGTCCGCTTTCTTGGCTATCCGCATCATTTGGGCCTGATGCCATTTTTCTAATTTGTTTACCGCGATTGAATTTTCTTCATTGGTAAATTCTTGTTTTTCGTTTTCGCTGTCTGCTGCCGTTAAAAATTCTATTTGGGAATCCAGCCTGTTTTTTTCCTTCTCGTATTTATTATCCCCGGATTTGCCGACAAAACGATCTATATGGCCAAAATCAGTTTTTTTGATCTTCTTTCGCATACCCGCCATTTGGCGCATGACTTTATTGCCAAGTTGGCCGGCAATTACCGCCTCATTGAAGTTCGCATCGTAAGGTGACGCGGATTTATTCATTATGCCATCATATTGATTGGCGTTTTCCAGTCTTTTTGCCATCAACAATACGGCTTTGTGCTCCATCTCCTCTTTGCCAATTTCTTGGCCAGTTAATTTATCTTTGATTTGGCCTTCGCATCTTTTATAAAGGTTTATCGCATGCTCATACATGCCAATCGACAGGTCATTGATCCCGGAATAATAACCCCACAATTCAACCACCGAACGAATCCTTGCCGGTTCGCTGACTTTTTCGCCCTGTTCTTTTTTATCGGAATAGATTTCGGCGTTTCTCCGATTAATATTGTTTGTGGCAATCTTAATTCCCGCCATTTCTGGCGTTCCTTGCATCGCGGCATACATCGCGTCTCTTAACAATCCCAAATTAACCGATTCCGGTTTCATTTGGGTCGTGTCAATTAAAACATCGCAATTCGCTTTATTGCCATCCCCAGCTTGTTCAGTTTTGGTCGCCTGCCCGTTAACAAGCTTTTGGTAAAAAACAAGCCTATCTTTTAAGTAAGCGGCCGCAACCGGCGATTTGGAACAATCAGAAATACACCGGACGATGTCGGCCGTACACATAAAACGCATTAAATTCAGCCTCTCTGCGTTATCGGTTGTTTGTTTATACTTTTCAACAAGCTTTTTATCGCCAATTTTATTGTTTTCGCCAAGATAATTAATTAATTGAGGAAAATCATCTATTTTAATTTCGGTCGTTTCGATCTTTTTAACGGGCGCGCCGCCTTCGCTCAAATTTATAAATTTACTTTCAGTCTTAACCCTGCCATCTTCATGGTATAATTGTTCAGCTTCAATAATCCGATCGCCCTTTTCGGGTTCGAAATCTTCATTTTCTTCATCTTCAAGCCGCTCGCCCGAATTTACTTGTCCGCGCATATATTTTTATATAATCCAAGCTTTTGAATAATCGGTCAAATTAGAATGAATTATTCCAAAATTATTTTTAATAATAACACTTTATAAAGGTTTTCTAAAGCGCGTACCCCAAAGCCAATCGCTATGATCGCAATGACCATTGACAAGGAAATTTCGAGGCATGTTATCCGCGTTTTTTTGCTTCCGTAATCCTTTTGAATCAGAAGCCGGCGATAATCCGCTGGCTCATTTTCGATTGCAAAAATACAAAAAAGCCGTAAAAATATACGGCAAAGAAACAAAAAAACGCGGCACGTAAGTTAAAAATTAAATATGTCACTATCGATTCGCTCAAATCTTCGCCGCAAAACCCGCGAGTGCGGACGAAAAAGGCAAAAGCGAACTAGATGATGCGGATTTATTGCAAATCTTCGATGAAAATTTGGAGATCTAGAACGATAATTTTTGTAATATAAAAGAAACTAACCACAATAAAATATTAACCTTTTTCGTTTTTACGAAAATTATCTTCTTCTGGCATTTCCGGCGGTACAAGTATTTCTATTATTCCATTAACGCCGGAAGAAACTTCCCAATAACTAGCAAATTTATACCCTAGTTTTTCATATATTGGAACTAATCTTTTACGAGCATCAAAATTATATTCTACCTCTTTAGTATAACTTGCATCTGGATGAGGTATAGCATCGTCTTTTTGCCAGCGGTTTATTTCCTGCCGCGCCAAATCACGGTCCCTTTTTCTGTCCTCAATTGGCGGCAGTTTCCGGCGCACAAATTCTAATACTTTATCTGGATATTTTTCTCCCTCCTCCACGCAAGACCCGTCCTCCCTTAAACATACACGCCATTCTTTATCTTCCCCGTCAACCTTACCAAATACTGTAATATCTCTCGCTATTAAGCTAAACGGATTATTCCAAATAGTTTTCCGACCTTCTCTATATGCTCCCTCGCAAATCACAATCTGTTGCTCCTTTTCGTTTATATTTATGTCGTCTTTTCCGAGTTCCATTATTTTGAATAATATTGCTTACATCAAAGCAATAGAAGTTAATTACACATAACACTCTCAACCATTTTTTTTATAATAACCCACGCCAACCGTTAAAGTCAAATTTCCGTATACGCTTTATTTATGTAAAAAATTCGCGACGCTAGCGACTAAAGTACGGTGGATATGTCTTAATAACGACTCTCGCCATTCCTTTGCTAGCGCCAAGATAGGTGGTACCGATGCCCGCACTGAGTAAACACAGTGAATCGAAGTGCCCCCGCCAGGAATCGGACCTGGATCTAGAGCTTAGGAGTCTCTCGTTCTATCCATTGAACTATGGGGGCGATAATAGTAAATTAGTTTATGAGTTATGAGCAATGAGCAAACACAACTTACACCGGCACAAGGGGAGTTTAGCAAAAAATGAGCTTGTTGACAACGTAATTGGATGGTAAAATAAGCAATAAATCAAATCTACGATTTTCAATACATCGTTCGTCTTTTTGAAAATAGGAAATTGTAAATTGAAAATTTCGCAAATATTATGCCAAAAACCACCCGCTCTCCGATAGTGCGCGTCGCCAAGAAAGTCTGCCCGGCGGTCATCACCATTATTGTCACCAAGGACTTGTCCAAAGTAGAGGGATTTTATTTTGTCCCGATGGGCGACCAAAACATGGTAGTGCCCAAAATGGACAAGAAAGAAAAGACCAAAGTCGGCGGCGGCTCGGGATTTATCGTCTCGCCCGACGGTTTCGTCGTCACCTGTTCGCACGTGGTTGACGATCCCGAGGCCAGCTACACCGTGATCGTCGACCCGAAACACAAATACGAATGCGCCGTCCTGGCCAAAGACCCGCTAATCGACTTGGCGATCCTAAAAATCAACGACACCGGCCTGCCCTATCTTAAAATGGGCGACTCGGCCACCCTCGAACTGGGTGAAGACGTGCTGGCCGTGGGCAACCCGATGGGCGAATTCGAAGACACGCTGTCGGCCGGCATTGTCTCGGGCTTGAGCCGCAAAATCACCGCTTACGGCGGCGCCAAAATGCACGAGACCAGCCTGCGGGGACTTATCCAAACCGACGCGGCCATCAATCCCGGCAATTCGGGCGGGCCGCTGGTGAACATGACTGGACTTGCCATCGGCGTCAACACCGCCATGGTGATGAACGCGCAGAACCTAGGCTTTGCCATTCCGATAAACTACGCGAAAAATATCTTAAAAGAGGTCAAGCAATATGGCAAGATCAAGCGGCCGTTTTTAGGCATACGCTACGTCGTCTTAAACGCCGAGATCTCACAAGCCAACAAATTGCCGGTCGATTACGGCGCCCTGATCGTGCGCGAGAATTTCGGCGAACCGGCGGTGATCAAAGGCAGCGCGGCCGACAAAGCCGGCCTTATGGAATATGACACGATCTTGGAATTCGGCGGCCAAAAAGTAACCCAGGAAAAACTGCTCACCGATATCTTGCAGGAATGCCGGATCGGCGACAGTATTCCGTTAAAAGTTTTGCGCGACGGAAGAGAAATCGCCTTATCGATCACTCTCCTGGAAAAGAAAACCTGCTAATGCGACAACCCGCTTGGCCACGGAATCATTTAATCACGCAATCATTCATTGTGTCGTAAGTAAAAAAAGATGGGCCTTGATTATAGCCCAAATATTTTTCAGTTGCCGGTTCGGATCGGCAACCGTTTTTTGTGTTTGCGCGGGAGTCGCTGCCGGCAAAATCGTGTTTTGAATCTTTGCCATGGTGGACGGCGGACTATTCTTGGTGTTTTGCGTCACGTTGACGGTAACGGTTTCCTCGTTGTAATCGCCGGAATCCGAACCGTCGTCTTCAACGCGATACGCCCGGACAATAACGGTCTTATCCCCTGGCTGCGTGTAGTTGATCTGGCAAACCGGACCGGCGCAATCAAACCGTCTGCCCTCCGGGTCGAAAAATCCGACCGCGGCGTTGGGGTTATGATAACCGGTCGGACTGGCATCGATATCACAGGAACCGTTGGTCGTGCAATTGACCAGACGATTCGCGACATAGACCTTGGGAATATCGTTTTCGACCGCCGGCACCGTAATAACCCTTGTTTGGTCCGGAGACCTTTGTCCGTGTTCGTCTACCAGATACGCGACAACCTTGTATCCCCCTTCTCCCCGGTCAGCGTAAACGTCGACATCGCCACCGTCATCGGAAGTACGGTTATCGACAAGCAACCAGTCCCCGTCGCCGTAATAGTAAAGTTGGGCGACGAAAAGACCGATCTTATCGCCGTCGCTTGGCACCGTGGAACCGGCGCACGATACGACGATCGTATTCACCGAGTACGACGAAAAGCGAACGCTCAATTCCAATTCCGGCGGCTGGGGAATTTCGACAATAATGGTCTGTTTTATTTCCTTTGGCTGGTCATAGCCATTGGAAAGAACGCCCCTTATCACCGGATTGATCCCGCTGGCCGGAACTTTAACGACAGTTGCCGTGGTTTCGCTGGAATGCTGGTTGCTGATCGTCAACACGCCATCTTCGTTGTTGTCGACAACCCAGTTAAAGTCGAACGAACAGTCCGTCGACGTGTATTCGGCCCGGATAGTGAAAGTGTCGCCAGGCGCAAACCACTGCCGGTTCTCATCTTCGTCCAACACATTATCCGACGTAAATTCCGGCAAACAATGACTCTCCTGATTAACGAAAACCCGCACCGTCGCCCGCTGACTGTCGTTGGCCACGAAGGTAAACTCCGAATCCTGGTTTATCGTCGCGGTCAACTGCTCGTTGTAGCCGGCCGAACCGATCCAAATGCCGGGCAAGTTGCCGGCAAGCGTTATAGCGGCGCCGGAAGGCAAATAAAAATCCGAACCATACGGCACAACATTCTCACCGTACCCGCTTATTTGCAGTTCCTCACCCGGGGGTAATACCGGAGCCGCGCACACCGCTCCGGCAACAAACAACAATCCCAACAAACACATAATACATCTTTTCAATATAATCACTCCCTATTTGTCCGCTTCGCGGATTTACAAGCTATTCTGGCGTAAATTATATAATAAAATAGTGTTCTGTCAATGGTAAAATTAAACAAAAGATCCCCACTCAGGCAGGGATCTTTTTGTGATCGAAACTATGATTTGTTCAGCTTGGACACTATAAACACCAAATAGATCGCCGCCAGCCCAACGAGGTCGTAAACCAAGGGGGCCAGGGCCGGATAAAAAGCAAGCAAGGTGTCGACGAGATTGAATTTAAACGCTCCGACAAGGCCCCAATTCAAACCGCCGATAATCACCAAAATTAACGCGACAAGATCAAAGACGGTAAGTTTTGCCATTATATTTAAGTTAAATCGATTAGTTAAACTTCGACCTTTCTCTATATTAACCTCATTACATCAAAAAGAAAAAGAACGGTCAACGTCCCCTTGGGGATAACTGCGGTGAATCACCGGTTCAAAAAATAGTCGAAGATCTCTTTGCAGGAATTGCGTTCCAGCGACTGGCCAAAATAATTCTTGCGCTTGCGGACGCGCAGCGATTTGAAAACCCCGTCAACGATCTGGCGCCGGTCGCGGGCGATGATGCCCAAGTTATTGCGTTCCATGAAACGCGCGTTGCGTTCCTCCTGCCCGGGAATGGGATTAATGATCACCAGGGGTTTGGCCAGACTGATACATTCCGACACCGTCATTCCGCCCGGCTTTGATATGACAACATCGGCCAGACGCATGAATTCGTCCATGGCGTCGGTCCAATTTATCAAAGTAAGGTTGCTCCGGTCGCCCAAAGGCGACGCACTGATCTGATAGTAAAGATCCTTGTTGCCGCTGGCCACGACGATCAGGTTGATTGCCGGCTTGCGCGCCAGCAGTTCGGCAATCGTCGGCTCCACCTCATCGCGCGACAAGAAATTAGGCATCATCAAAACCACTGGCTGACGATTTGTCAGGCCATACTTGGTTTTTAATTCCCGCACGGAACGTTTGGCGTAAAACGATGGACTGACCGGCATGCCCGATACCTGTATCCGTTCGCCGGCAACGCCGGCCGACACCAGCTCATCCTTGACATATTCGTCGGCCACGAAATAGCGGTCGATCGCCGGCATATTGTAAAGCGAATGGCCGTGGTAATCGGTTACCACCATGCCGATATTCACACCATCCAGTCGTTTGCGGCAGATCGGGGACAAAAGCTGCGCGATGCCCACGTACGTGAAAATAATTCCGTCGGGCCGCTTGGAAACGATATACCGGACAAGCTTTTTGCAAAACGGCGCCTGCAACTGCGAAATATGGCGCAAGGCTTCGGCCGAAACCCGGTGGTCAAACGCCTTGTAGGCGCGTCCCCACAGCTCGGGGAAATTGGATATCATGGTCTCGTACATTTTTTGATTGAACAATCTCGCCAGGGGCGAAGCGATATCGGCCGCATTCAAGTGCTCGACTAAAAGATCGGGCAAATATTTGTCCGCATATTCGGCCAGGGCGCGGCCCGCGCGCACATGGCCCGAACCCACAGTCATCGAAACAATAAGTATCTTTTTAGCCATGTAAAGCTTATTTATTTATTTATTTTAAAAATGGCAACGTACAGACATCCGGCAACCACCCAAGAAACGACATCGCCGCCAAAGCCCGCCAACAATCCGGGCACAAACCAGTCAAGATTAAGGATACTGATGTAATTTAAAACATTCCACTGGCCGAACATCAACGCCCACACGAAAAGCAAAGCCATGTGAACAATCGCCGACCCCAGCATTAAAATCAGCAAAGAATTAAAATATTTGTTTTTCGCAATATGAATGTTCATTTTAAATTTTTAATCATGAAATCGGCGATCGTCCTGACCGTTTCGCCCAAAACTGCCGAAGAATTATACAACCCGTGCCCGCCGCCGGTGATCACCGCCAGCGCTGCGTTTTTCGCAACCTTCGAATATTTTATCGAGTCTTCAATGCACACCGCTTCATCAGCGTCGCCGTGGACAAACAAAACCGGAATCTTGATTTTTTTCAATTCGCGCCATGGCTGAAAAGTTTTCATCTCCGCAATCAGACTCCTGCCAATCTTAAACCCGCGCGAACCGATTTTGGCAAATCCCCGGACGTCTAAATCCATCATAGCTCTTGGGCCAAAATATTTCTTCGACCAGGCGGTTTTTAATCCCAGCAAAGACATGTAATCCACCACAGGATTTAAAAGCGCCAGGGCGGCAAAAGTCTTTGGATGTTTAGCCACAAATAGCACGGCTGCCCCGCCGCCCATGCTGGCCCCGACCAAGCCCAGTTTCTTGTATCCGGCAACCGTTACCCAATCGGCCGCCGCTTTAATGTCTTTTAACTGCCCGCCAATGGTAAATTCGGTCGATTCGCCGGCACTGTCGCCGTGGCCGCGAAAATCAAAACGCAAAACCGAAAAACCTTGTTTCGCCAACAAACGCGCCAAAACCGGAAGCGCTTTTTCCATATTCCTGCCATAGCCGATTCCATGGCAGAGAATAACGCACGTATCCGCATCCTCTTTCGCCACAGTCAGCGTTCCGCAAAGCTTAATGCCGTCGCCGGTTAAAAAGTAGACTGTTTTTTCCATATGCCCCGCGGGCTATACCTTATCGTTTTCGCGCAACAACGCCAGCAACGCGTTCTCTTCTTCGGGCGTGGCCGCGTAAACGTCAAACCGCGGATTGGGAAGAAACACGGCGTTCTTTTTCTCTTTCCATTTATTAACCACGGTGTTGACGAAGTGTTCGACGTCATTCTTATCAATAATTTCCTTGCCAAGGTTATTTTTGATGTATTCCGCCGTTGCTCCCCACAGGATCCGCACCCTGTACTCACGATTGTCAGAGATAAAATAGATCCGCCCCCAATAACAATCGCGACGTTTATCCTCTTTGAAATTTTCTTTTATTATCTTCATATTTATGTGTCTGTTGCCGAATTAACTTCAGAACGAAATTTTCAGATTTCGAGTGACGCGGTACTTCCGCACAAGTCCCGTGGGGCGAGCCGAATGAAGAGCGTCTGCTTACAGTCTCGCTTTTAATAAAGCGAGGGAGGCATACTTGAAGCTAAAGTCTGCCGACGAACGATGAATTCGGCGCAGCCGGTTCCCGTGGGCGCCGTTAATACGGCGATAATATGGAAATTGCAGTTGAAGTTAATTCGGCGACAGACTCTTAATAAAAGCTATCATTTTTTTTGGTCCGGTACAACGGTAAACGACAAAAAATCCGCCGAAAGATGGATCTTTAATAACCAAATTTTTCCTAATTGACGACAATAGTGACAGTGTCATGCGCCACAGATGTGCCAGCGGTCGCGGTCGCGGTATCGGTCAGCGACCCAACGCCAGTTAACGAAGATACGTTGGCGGTAAAGGTTATCGTTTTACTGAGGCTGGCCGAAAAACCGCCGATATCCAACCCCTGGGAGAAAGAAGTCGATCCGGCGACGCCATTGATCTTGATGTTTTGCGGAGCGTTCATCGATGCGGGCAGGATATTGTTTAATTTGACATCGGCGAAAGTACCATTGGCGTTATTCAAAACCGTTATTTTGAACGTTAAAATGTCGCCGGCATGAGAATTAATGCTTTTGGCGAAAGGCAGCGATTGCGTTATATTACCGACTTGCATCGCAACGGTAAGAATGCCATTGCCAGTCGTGGTTATCGTAGGATTATTAAGCGCCACCAGCTGTTGCTGCAAAGAAGCTATAAGCGCCTCTATTTGGGCAATTTGCGCCAAAAGCTGGGCCCTGGCCGTGGATTGAACGGGCGTCGTGACCGGATTGTTCGGTTGAGTCGTTATCGGATTGATCGATATTTGGATCGATTTTCCCAAAGAATGCCCGCCTTTGTCCTGCACCGACAATCCGCAAGTAGCGTCGATTTCCCGCGAAACGGTCGGAGCGACATAAACCGGGTTCAACGCGTTCGTTGACGATAGGGTTCCGGCGCTGCAAAACCAAGAATAAGAAAGATTGCTGCCGTTTTGAACCGAGGCCTGCAATGTCGCCGATCCGCCGGATGACACCGAAAGGGTCGACGGCAATGTCACGACCGGAGTATTATCGATCGCGTCAACCTCGACGCTGTCAGTCGCCGACCCGCCAAGCCCGCTGCAAATAATGGAATAAGTGTTGTTGCCCGGGATCACGGTCGTCGATGCCAGTCCGGCCGCCGGTTGATTCCCCGACCACGATCCGAAAACGGCGCAAGAGGTTGCATTGGTCGAATTCCACGAGAGCACAATCGATCCTCCAATGGCAACGCTGACCGGTCCATTGACGCCGTTTACTTTAAGATCGACGGTCGGCGCGACCGCCGGCTGCGCCACGCACGAACCATTGGTGCAGACCTGGCCGGTCGCGCATGTCCCGCAGTATAACGTTCCGCCGCAATTGTCTCCGTAATTGCCGCAAGTGTGGCCCAAGGCCAAACAAGTGGTTACGACACACGCGGGGGTAACGGCCACGCAAACTCCATTGGTGCATGTCTGGCTGGCGGAACACTGGCTTACCCAAGCGCTTCCCGCGGCGTTGCAAACACTGCAAGCCGACACCGCATTGGGAACACAAACCTGCACCGTGGTGGCCGCGCAAACTCCATTGGTGCATGTCTGGCTGGCGGAACACTGGCTTACCCAAGCGCTTCCCGCGGCGTTGCAAACACTGCAAGCCGACACCGCATTGGGAACACAAATCTGCGCCGTGCCGGCCACGCAGGCGCCGGCCGAACATGTCTGGGTCGCCGGACACACCATGATACCCGACCATTCCAAACACCCATCATAATTATAGTCGCCGCAGGTTTCATATCCGGTATAGCCATTAACCGTCGCGCACTGCTTATCGCCGCTGTTCAAACACGTATTGCTGCACGCCATAACAGACCCGGAAACGATTGTAAATAAAAACAGGAAGATCAAAAAAAACGTAAATTTTTTCAGGGAATATTTTTTAAGATCGACTTCTTTGATAGGGATCATATTGATTTTCAAGCTTTAATGGCAGCAATTATTAATTTGTTGAATATAGATTTATTATAAACCTCGTGAGGCGAAGAATCCATGCTATTACTCAATTGAGCACTCGTTACTTAAGCATCGGTTTTTGAATGGGCAACGGGATATCAGGTGTTTCTTTTTTGATCCCTCTGGCCACCAAGCCCATTATCAAAAACGCGACACCGACACCGACCAAGGTCAAACAGAAAGCATAAAAGCCGAAATTGTTCTGCATCTGCTAAATCGTCGTTTGCGGCATCGACGTGTCCTCGGTCACGGAAGAAACTTTCGCTCCGGCCTTCAAAAAAACGAATTCCTGAGAACGCGCTTCTATTTCCCCAACGCTATCGACTTGTGCCGCGTAAACCGTGTGCAAACCGTCATTAAGCGGTTTACCCAATATGTATTCCCATCGGCCCTGGCTATCGGTTTTGACCTCGACGACAAGCGGCTGGGAATAGATAAAAAGATCTACGTAGCTGTTGGCCAATCCATGCCCTGTCAATTTGATATTTAATTGTCCGCCCGGACCGGGTAGGGAACTCACTGAATCCACCGTATAGACATCGGTCCTCAACGGCGAAACGGTCCGCGGATCACGATAAGCGATGGTTTTATGGTCATTCGGGTTTAAGGGGTCAAACCCATGCGCCACTTCATCGCCGTCCAGAAAACCGTCGCCGTCCGTATCCGGGTTAAACGGATCCGTGTGGTAAGTGAACAATTCATCGTAATCGCTTACGCCATCCTGGTCGCTGTCTTTGTCCAATTCGTTTTGCGCGTTGATGGCTTGTTGCGCGCCGGCGCCGATGGATTGCTCCAGGCCGGTAAGCTGGTTTTGCACCGCGGCTTTTTGCGCCGGCGGAACCAGATTCAAAACCGCGGCCTCGGCGCGGTCCAGCTTGTCTTGCGCGGCCTTGACCTGCCCCTGGATACTAACGATCGAAGCGTCGAGTAACAGTTTTTGTTTTATGAGCTCGTTTAATTCCGCGACCATATCATTGCGCAACGAATCGAAGGTTTTAGGGGAAAGAACGGCCAGTTTTTTTTCAAGCTGCGCGATCTGGTCGACAATCTTTGAATTTTCCGCTTCGGCCTGCCGCAATGAATTATTAAGTTGTTTTATACTGCCGACCGCGGCTGTAAAATCCGCGATATTGCTCTGAAAAGCGGCGGAATTAGTCACGTCTTGCGGAATGGCAGCCGAAATCGTTTTTCCCGTGGAGCTTGTCTGGGCCGTCTGGAACGCGACGCTGATGGTTTGCTGAGCCTGGACAAGCTGGCTTTTTAAATCGCTCTGCTGCTGGATATTTACCGCGACGGCGTTATTGATGGTAAACCCAAATCGCGGACTTACAAACGATCCGCCCGTTTTTGATATCAGAGCGAACAATTCATAGCCTCCGTTGGGGAATGGCGTGCTATCGAACACAAACTCCCACAATCCGCTGCCGGAATTAAAAGTACCGATCCCCAAATACGTCAGCGCCGACAACGATTGTCCGTAAATGTAAAAATCAACGTGGTTGGCTTCGTCCGTTTTAAGAGTCGCGGTATATCGGGTACCGTTTTTTACAGCATTGATCCGGGCCTGGGAATCGACCGGAGACTGGGTCGGATCATTGGAATCAGCCGATTCCTTAACTCCCAAAGTGTTTGAAACAATATTAGGAACGGCGTTCACGCCGCCGGACGGCGTCTGAACCGCCTGGGCGGTTTGGGTTGTCTGGGCGGTTTGGGCGACCGCGCTCGCCGACGATGGACTTTGGGTTGTCGCAAGTGGCGACGCGGGAGCGCTCGCCGCAACCGGCGCGCCAGAGGAACCGGAGTTAAAATCGGACTGATTTGCCGCCGGCGCCGGATTATTGTTAACGCTGTTATTATTTGAATTCGTCGCAACCGTGCCAGAAACTTCTGGGTTGGAAGCTGAATAATGCGGCGCCGCGGTCGTTACCGCCGGCGCCAGACTATTATTTGGGCTGGCAACCGGCGCGGACGTGACAGACGAACCGACAAACACAGCCGCTGGCGCGGCGCTGTTCCCCAAATAAACCATCGCCGGTTTGGAAGTTTCGCCCAACTGCACTGTCGCCGGTTTGGTTTGTTCGCCGAGTTGAACGGTCGCCGGTTTGGAAGTTTCGCCCAACTGCACTGTCGCCGGCTTACTACTTTCTCCCAATTGCGCTGTCGCCGGCTTGGTTTGTTCGCCCAGTTGAACGGTCGCCGGTTTGGTTTGTTCGCCGAGTAAAATTACGTTGGGTTTTGTTGACGATCCCAGTTGCGCGATTTGTTTTGAGCTCTGATTGCTGACATTGATAGGTTGCAAACTCGCGCCCGCAGCCGCACTGCCGGTTTGGGAGGTTGCCAGCGCGGTTGTTTGCGCGTTTGAAGTCGTTTGTGAATTGCTTGCCGCCGCAACCGCGCTTTGCGCCACCGGCTTGCCGTTGCTATCCACCTGTTGTAATGTTTGCGCCAAAGCATCAGTCGCCTTGGCGTCCTTGCCGGTCCCGATGGCGGCCACTTGCTTTGAACTATCTTGATTTGCGTCACTGCCAACAAGCGCCGTGGATTTGCCGGTATCCGCCGGCATCATCGATGCGTCACTGCCAACACGCGCCGAAGATTTGCCGGTATCGCTACCGGCATCCGCCGGCATCATCGAATTGATTTTCGTCGCGCCCGCCCCCACAGTCTCCGTTTGTTTTTGGCCATCCTGCGTTGCCCCGCCAACCAACGCCGTCCCCGGCTTGGCGGCATCCCCGGCCGCCGCCGTTTTCGTAGCAGATACACCATCGCCTGTATCGTCCCTTGCCGTTGCGTCTTGCTTCACAATAAGGCTTGGGCTGGCTGATTGGTCTGTTTTTTCGGTCGCAGAAACGTCTTTGACAGCGTCTAATTTATTCACGGCTGGCATCAAAGATTTAGCCGTCGCATCGATCGCTGCCGCTCCAGTTTGAGTGGGAAGCAATTGTTTTGTTTCCTTATCTGCTTCTTTTGGGATGTCTTGCTTTGGCTCAACCGGCAAAACTGGTTGCGTTGACGGATCACTGGTGGGATTTTCGGTAACTTTAACTGGTCCCGGCAACGAGGGAATTGTCAAAGTTACGGTCCCACCCGCATCGTTTCCAAATTTTACTCCGTTAATGACCCCACTAGCTACTGTCCATTCCGTTAACCCTTGCGAATTAGCGGTAATGGAATCATAAGCCGCCTGAAAATCCCCCATGCTCATACCACCATCTGGCCCAATAACATCGCCATTAACCGACCCCTCGTACAAATGGTTAAACCATTCAGCGAACGAATGCATCGTATCGGGACCCCATGGATCTTTTTCTGTTCCTGAACCATCATCAGTTACCCCGCCAGCATCTGAACCACCGGCCACCGATAGAGCATCGCAATTATTGGAATCAAGAAAAATATTTTTAAATGGCGCGAAAGACAACAAAACAGAACCCGAAATAAAGGCAAAAATAAAAAATGATGTAAAAATTAACTTTTTAACGCTTGGCATTTCCCCAAGTTTATTATTTTATTATAGCTGGTTTTTACGCGTAATAAAATGAATCTCCCGGGCTTACGCCGCGGGGTATTAAGATTTGTTTAATAAAAAAGCTCGCACTTCATGAAGGAATCAGAAGGACGAGTTTTTAACTTTTAAGCTCGGGCAAGATGGTAATCTCCTGCAACCCAATAGGATCGAAGGAAGCAACCTCAAACTGGCCATCTTTGATGATAACAGCCCCATAAAGGAAACTGTTATTAGTTTTCGACAACAACTTATTTGTTATCGAAGGTTCGTCGCCGCACAAAACCACCGGAACACGGGCGGTCCTGTCCCCAACTGGAATAAGTACACGAATATCCCAGACGGTTTGGAGATCATCTGCGGCCCATACAGGCATCAGTGCGGTCTCGTTGTCGGGCTTCTTTACGTGGATGCCCCTGCTGTTTAGCAAACTCCAGTACGCAGTTTGAGTTATCCACGTGGCCGGCTTTACCTGCCCATGAGTACAGACATCAACTATCAAGGCCTGCTCCAAGCCGGTTATTTTTGTGATATTGTCCGCAACCTCCACAACCGTTATGTTTTCGGTCTTGAAGGTTATTCCATCTTTGCCAATTGCTGGCATAACCAGCAACAAAAATATTGTTAATAGTACAAAACTAAACCTCATCTGCCGATTCCTCCATACGATGATTATCAGTTATTTTAACATTATTACCGTCGTTTGTCAATCATTTCGGCCAACAAAAAGGGGTTTCATCCCCCCTTGGCTGGGTGCTTCAACTGACAAACTGGCGGCAATGATAGCTTATGCTGGTTGGCTTCAATCCTTTGTTCGATCTTTTTAATCGTAGCTTGGGAAATATCGGTTAGGCGCGAGATTTCCAGTTTTTCAAAACCCTGGTCGCGGAGTTTAAAATAGGTGTCCAGGAAAAAGTAGGACAGGCCAATCTCGGCCTCGTCGGTCTGGCCCGGCCAGAGGCCGGCCGTGGGCGCGACGTTAAGAATAATCTCGGGAACGCCAATCCTTTTAGCCATTTCTTCCAATTCGGTTTTATAAAGATCGGCGATCGGCTCAAGGTCAACGCCGCCGTCGCCGAATTTGGTAAAATAACCCAAATTCATTTCCGACCTGTTGGTCGTGCCCAAGACCAGATAATTATTGATATTGGCAAAATAATACAAAGCGATCATCCGGAGGCGCGAATAGACGTTGCCAACGGATTTGTTGTCCCCCGCCGGCAAGCCGTTTGTTATGGCGCCAAAAGCATCGCCGATCGGTTTTTTGATAATATCGATCTTTAATTTATTTGCCAGCGCGGTCACGTTGTCTTCAAAAATATTATTTTCGGCTGGCGGCAACGAAACATAGATCACGTTTTTTCCCAAGGCGCGCTTGGCCAAAACCGCCACCGCCGCCGAATCGATCCCGCCCGAGATCCCGACGACTCCGCCGGAAGCGGACGCGGCTTTAACCTTTTCTTTTATGAAATCGACGATCCTTGATTCGGGTGCCCGGAACAGCGTTTTGATCTTGGCAATACCTCCGGAGCCGCTAAGATATGCGAAGACCGACTTGGGTACAAGATGGCGCCAGGGCTTGCCGGCGCCAACGATCTTCCTGATCTGCGTTGCCGACAAACCATTCAAGAATACCGGATGCTTATCCACCGCTATACCGGCTTTTTGGCAAACTTCTTCTGTCCAGGAATTAAGACTGGAAACAATCGCGTCTTTGATACCGACACCCGACAACGCCAACAGCTTTTTTGCCCACAGCGCGTCATTTTTGAAATCCGGCAAACCAACCAGCCGGTAGTTTTTTATGCCCGCCTCGTCCAAGGCGGCGGAAACCATCGCCCGTCTTTCTTTGAAATCAAGCGGGTTGTCGAAAGCCGAATATTCCTGCATGCTGCCAATAACCACGACCAGTTTTCTGCCCCGCGCCAAATTCCATTTGATCGCCTCAAGATGCCCCTTGTGAAACGGCTGAAACCGCCCGATAAATAAACAAGTGATTTTTCCCATAGATTTTTTGTTTGCTCAAATTATAGCAGAAAATCGCCTTATGCGAAACGAGCGTCCCGCTGCCGACTTGGCCGCCAAAGCCTTGGCGAAGAAAGCCGTTGCACCGACGTTGCCGCATGTCCCGTTGGTTCCGCGCTTTGGTTCGCCGACTTGTCCGCCGAAGCTTCAGCGAAGGTGGAAGCATTTTGCGAAGGCGACTCTCCTTGGGACTCACGCCTAACGGCAGGCAACATCGGGACCCGCCTTTGCCCCGCCAAGGCGGGGCCAAGGCGGGACGATTGGTTGCCAGCCTACAACAAAAAACGGCCAAGTCAAGGCCGTCGCTTTTGAAAATTATTTCCCCGCGTTACTTATACTTAGCTCTTTTCCTGAACAATTTTAATCTGTTTTTCCAATATCTGCAGGCGTTCTAAAGCCACGTCCATCTCGGTGCGGTAGACAACGTTGTTTAGCCTCATCTCAATTCTTTCCTGCCCCCGCTTTAGCAAATCGATCGCTTCTCCCATGTTATAAAATCCGTTGGCCACCATTTTTGCCAGACTTTCGATCTTGGCGTCGGTCTGCTTTGCAGCGACCTCAAACTTGGCGTCGATCTGCTTTGCAGCGACCTCAAACTTGGCGTCGGTCTGCTTTGCAGCGACCTCAAACTTGGCGTCGGTCTGCTTTGCAGCGACCTCAAACTTGGCGTCGATCTGCTTTGCAGCGGCCTCAAACTTGGCGTCGGTCTGCTTTGCAGCGACCTCAAACTTGGCGTCGGTCTGCTTTGCAGCGGCCTCAAACTTGGCGTCGATCTGCTTTGCAGCGACCTCAAACTTGGCGTCGGTCTGCTTTGCAGCGACCTCAAACTTGGCTTCAATCATCGCCGCGAGCTCGTTATTGGTGATTTCTT